>OLQM01000966.1_pt1 | contig 33112 bp, 40 predicted proteins | sample 1673161 | NCBI WGS metagenome assembly OLQM01 (sample SAMEA3136761, study PRJEB25190) | human gut metagenome | reverse complement strand
AAGATGATCGCGGAAGTGGAAGATTTAAAAGAAGAAGGTTGTGGATGTGAAGAGCTTTCTGAAGAAAAAGAGAATGGATGTACGATCTACAAGGTTTGGAATAACAACGAGGAGCCATTATACATTGCGTATTACAAATAATAAAAATAACCATCAATAAAACTATAAGCATATGAATACTCATCATTTTTATCAGCGATCCGGCGAAGTGTGGGATGCTCCCGGTGTCCTGTGGGCAGGAAGGATTAGTGCCGATGGCACAATTGAGAGTTCCTGGGGAGATGGCTGTACTATTGACTCTCCTGTATATCACGGACAAGCTGGGCTCTACGCTTTTAATCATGATCTTAATCATACACAGTATTTTGTCATGGTAACAGCTGTTCATGGTAACTGGAGTATTGGTGCGGATACGGATAAGTACACCCATCAGTTTACCGTCCGGACTTTCCATAAAGATCAGGGATATATAGACTCGCCATTTGAAGTTGCCGTTATAGGAAGAAACAGATTAAAAGAATATTAATGAAAAGAATAATAGATAAATATTTGGGCTGGCTGAAGGATAGTAACCGCCCAAACATATCCTTTGTGGATTGCTGGTGTATGCTGCGATGATGGCTGTCTGCTTGATTATGGGTAATACTTTTGCTTCATCGGCTATAATATCATTGGTGGCAACTATTATTGCTGCTATGGCTGTTGACTACAAGGATAAACTATGGGGAGGAAAGTTTGACTGGCTGGATGTAATCTAAATGTTAAAGTTTGATACAATCGAAACTTTTTCCTCTTAAAAGTTTGATATTACAAAAACTATTCGTATCTTTGTAACATCAAAATAAGAAACAAAGTATTAACAACTAAAAATAAAGATTATGATAACTGTTAAAGCTACAAGAAACACTTACGATTCAAAAGACGATTTAAGAGATTGCGGTTTTGTTTGGAACAAAGAAGATAAGGTTTGGGAAAAGGAATTTGACTCAATGGAATCCTACAATGAATTCATGGATCATTTTATGAATGTTACCTATTGGGGTTGTAAGATTGTTAATAGATATCACAGCAAAGTCGTATTTGAAATCATCGAAGAGGAAGCTGTTGAGGAAAACGAAGAAGTTGAAACTGAAAAAAGCAACGATACAATCTCTGAAGTTGAAGAAAGAATCAGCTCATTGTCAGATGATAATTGCGAAGTATCAGTTATCAATGGGATAAAATTAGATGGAGCTAAAATGTATATCTATAAATTTAATGACTGTCTGGAGGCTTCAGCTATTATATATGACGACGGAACATTGTTCCATTTAAGGGATTGGCAGGGAGGATGCCCACACTCCGCAGAGGAAATTGAAGATTATGACTGGATAACGGAAGATGGACAGATGGCAGTGATACTTGATGGCATGCCTAAAATTTTAAAATGATATTTATTAAATAAAAAATTATGAAAACAATCATTGAAAAAACAGTGGAAGGATTTGAAAATGCAATCATCAGTGAGAATGAAGAAAGCTGGTTTGTTGATCTCCGCACAGGCCTAGGGGAGGCTGAATATCCTAAATGTGACTTTACTTTAGACCAAGCAATCGAAGATCAAGTTAATTGGAAAATGGAATGATGATAAGGGAGACAGTCAAAGAAGCAATGAAGCTCCGCAACGTCAAATCAAAGGATCTTGCGGAGCATGTAGAAGTAACAAAGAGTACCATGTCCTTGTTTCTTAACGGAAAAACGAATTTAGGACAAGAAAAGATTGAAAAGATCCTGGACTTTTTGAATATAAAGCTAGTAATAACTCAATAAGATGGCAGAAGAGAATAAATACGACCAAGAATCAATCAGAGAGTTGCTCTCATGGGCACAGGATACCCTAAACAACAAGATCTACCCGGAAGGCGGACTGGTCTTGGATAAATGCATCAAAGTAATAGACTGCAAAAGTCATATAGAGGCAATGATCCAGATGATAGGAAAAAACTGGGAGAATCCGACGTTTTACCCGACGATTGACATGTTCCGGAGGTTCAAAGCGAAAATAGAAGAGGCAGCCGAATAAGCTGCCTCTATTTTTTTTGTAGTAAAATGCACATTTTGTTTTGTGTTAACAATGCTAAATTCCGAACAAAATGTTTTGCAAAAACGGAACATTTTGTTTTGCCGTTTATAAAACGGTCAGTGTATTTCTATAGACGAAGGGAATTTTGTAACTTTATACATTGGTCATCATACTGAAGAAACGATAACTCTTGAGAATGGTTCCGAATATACTCCCATGAAAGCATTTCCTATTAGAGTCATGAAACCAGTAAACAGGGATATGGCTATTAACGCAGCAGAGATGGAAGCTTATTGCCTTAATTCTGCAATGGAAGTAGCTAGTTTTTCTGCATCAATGGCTCGGAAACATCGTGAGAATTCAAAAGATCAGGAAGTAAAAGAGCATGATGCATTTATATCTTGGGTGAAAGAAGAATTAACAAAAATAGGGTATTAACTTAAAAATTAACAATTATGAAATATATCGTATTTCCGGTAGAAAAATTAAATGAAGTACCACAGGGGATTCTTGATGAATTACATTTAGTTCCTCGTAAAAACAATAATGGGACTGAAGTGATAATGAAATTGAGTCATTATGAATTACTCTTTCCTGTTGCTGCATTACTTCCATTGACTGATGATGAGACTCCACTTGAGCCTGTGTATCCATATCCGGTATATGAAAATGAAGAATTATCAGCCTTATTGTCATCATCCGAATGGTCGGGAGAGGAGGTTATAGCTCCTGTTTTGGAAACTATATCACCTAAGACGTCTACGAGATCAACAAAATCCAAGAAAACTACTGTATTATAAATTTATTTGTTATCTTTGTATACAATAACGAATAATATATTTCTGTATGGATTGGACAAACATATTAATGTTGATATTCGGTAGTGGTGGGGCTATTGCCGGAGTTTCGTCTTGGATTAAGACAAGACCGGAAAAGATATCTTATGAAATAAAGAATCTTCGGGAAGTTATAGATGAAGTGAAAGAAAATCGTGAAGAAGACAAAAAAGAGTATGAGAACAACAAACTAAAGTTGGAGAGAAGATTAGGGGAAATGGAAATTAGAAATTCAGTTTTAGAGAAATCGATTCAACAATGGTTTAAATGTCATCACTTACCGCAAAATGGAATTTGTCCAGTCGCAGATTTTGTAGATAAATCAGAAGAACTCATAAAGAAAAGAGTTGATGAGATAAATGTAAAGAAACAATTATAAAACATGCCCGGCAGTCCAAAAGGAATCTACCGGGCACTACGTTTTATTTCATAAATTAAAAGTTCTCATTTGCAAATATAGATATATATTCGAATATAACAAATAAAATGGTCGAAAAACTCTCAATATTTTCATTGGGACAGGACGGTAGCAAAACTCCTTTCCCTAACAATGGAGCACAAGCTGTAATAGCTGACTACCAATTTGTATCCGGGAGAATGGGTTCAATTAGCCTTTCGGCTACTTTAATGTATCCTCGTTGTCTTGATAATGAATGGGATGAGACACAGTTTGTTGAATTTAGGGGAGAAAAATATTATATCTTTACTACTCCTTCTTCTTCCAAATCCAATACCGATTTAAGATGGAAGCATGACCTTGTATTTACTTCAGAAAGGATTCAGCTTGACAATACATATTTTTATGATGCGGTATCACCTGATGCTGCCAATATAGATCAATACGTTAGTAATAGCACTAAGTTCACATTTTATGGTGATATAAATGAGTTTGCTAAACGTATGAACTATTCTTTAAAATATTCAGGTCTAAAATATTCCATTGTTGTAGATGAAGGAATTAGCTCAGAAGGTAAACTGATGACTTTTGAAGATAAGTTTTTCAGTGAAGTCTTACAGCTAGTTTTTGAAACATATGAATTACCATATTATTTTGCAGGCAGAGTAATACATATTGGATTTTCCAGTAATGCGATAACTCAGACATTTAAATATGGGCATGACAACCAACTCCTTTCAATCACTAAGACAAACGCTAATTATCGTATAATTAATAGATGTACGGGTGTTGGTAGTGATGAGAATATTCCATATTACTATCCGAATGATAATCCAAAAGGAGATATAGGCGTACAAGCTGATGCAAATAATACTGCAATTAAACAAGCGGACATTCGGATTTCTGACAAAGATTTGTTTGCAGAGAAGGTAAATATAAACGAGACTATAGAATATCGTGAAGGTGAAGCCGCAAATGCATATAGCTATAATTTGTGGTCTGACACTGGAATGCAGTATCAATATACTCTTAAGAATCAAGTAGAAATCCCACGTGTTGAAGTAATAAATACTGTTCCAAAAACAGGAGTATGGAAGGGGACTATCCGGATGCGATTAAAAATGTATCGTGAAGGAAAGATGAGAGTGGGAATTCAGCCATTAATGAGACGGGTTTGGAAGAATGCAAATCCCCCTACCAAAGATTGGCAACCCGAAGGTCTTGAAATGAAATTTTCAGATGCGGAAAACAACAACCTGACTTATACAAAGTTAAATACATGGGATTATAGTTTAGGTGATCTTGCAATAGGAGAATATAATTTAGATTTTATATTTCCATTCCAAACCAATGAGTTTATAGACTATTATAAAGTCTATGCTGTCATTAAAGCAATCAGCATTGGATATGATGGCAAATATTGGTTTTTAAATAATGCGGTAGTATCTCTTCCTGCTATTGGTATTAGTATTACTAAAACTCCTGCTGTGGGAGATAAGTTTAAGCAAATTGAATTAAAGACAGATTATATTCCATATGCTCAGAATCTGATGCCTCCTATCTATAGAGAGAGCAAGGGATTGCAGCACTTTTACAATGCTAAGAATAATACATATAAGATTCCCGGTACAAATGAATATTATACGTTTGAAAACGAATATACTGAAGGGAATCCTAAAGAAATAATTGTAAAATTTGAAAATATTAAACCTTCAATTAAGGGAGTTAGGAATGCTGCCGGACAATTAATTGGAGAGATTGCGGCTATTGCATTTGACGATGAGGATAATGACGAATTAGATAAAAAAACAAATGCATATCTACATCCATATTTCTATGTAAAATTAAGGAAGACAGATGGTACATATGGATTCAATCTATTCGAGCAAGGTATTTCAAGCGGTGAGATGACTCTTTCCATGACAAGTGGTAAATGTGCTGCTTGTAATTTCATAGTAGAAGTAAAAGAGGAAGGTGAAGGTGAAAAAGCAATATTTCAGAATCCAGTACAAGTTGATAGCAATGGAAATATTGTTCCCGGTAACGCTGCAGAGAAAATTAACAAAAAAAATATTCAGGAAAGACAGCAGAATACTAGGACAAATGAAGTTTGGTTAGCTTTAAAAAAAGATGATTCGACTTTCAATATAGTTATGCCTAATGAAACGAATAACTATAAGCCGGAAGCCGGAGACTCTTTTGTTATTCTAAATATTAAGCTACCACAAGCATATATATTAAGCGCAGAGAACGATCTGAAAGAAGAGATCATTCGATATATGGCTCAGAACAATAGCGAAAAATTTAATTTCTCAATAACATTTAGCCGTATATATTTAGAAAATCATCCGGATATTCTTGCTCAATTAAATGAGAATGCTCGTTTGCAAATTGAATATAATTCTCAAAAGTATGAATTATATGTATCTAATTATACATACAAAGTTTCCAATAATGAGATATTGCCGGAAATTACTGTTGAGCTTTCAGATACGATTACAATACGAAAGGGAACATTACAAAAATCTATTTCCGCAGTCCAACAAAGTCTATTAAGCACTATCGGTTCTATTGACTTTCTGAAAATGGGATTAAAATACTTTCTTCGTAAAGATGTGCCTGATACTGCATTAGAACATATTACATTTAATGATGGCATTCTTGTAAGAGGTAAAAATGCCATTATTGAAGAATCAGCCAATGTTATATATGAGGAAGACGGTAATGCTATCTATGAGGAATATTCAGAACCTATAATGCCTATAGCTGAGGCTAATACATTAGGATCTCTTGATAATGTAGATGTTATTGTTGATGGGACTGCAAACGATAAAGTTCTTCTTGTTAAGAATCCCGGAAGTACGCAGTGGACTCAGGAAAAAATGTCCATCAATGTGGATAGTATTATCTATATATCTACACAGACATTATTGGATAGTACTAGAACGACAGATTTAACTTTGAGCGCAGAAGATCATCAGGCAATTATCAAACTCTATGGAGATAAAAATGTATCCAAAAATACAGTTGTTTATAGAGGGAAAGAGAAACTAGGAAATCAGTATTTGGTAGCTCTTTCAATGTATGCCAATTTTTCTATCATTCCTGCATCTGAAGAAGGTGTCATGGATGTGGCTTATGTAAATCCGTCAGACGGTTTTCTTTATGCATTTAAAATTAAAACAAATGAAAATCGCAGTATTGCTACCGTTCCGGAAAAGAAATCAAGTGGAGGAGAAATTATCATTGATAGTGCTCTTTCTACAGAATCAGAAAATCCGGTAATGAATAAGATCATAACTCAATATATTAATGAGCTTATGGATGCTGTATTCCAAATAAGTATGACTTCTTTTAGTGGAGGAGGCACTTATGAAATCGGAAGCAGTACAAAACCTGTATTGAGTTGGGTTATTAAAAGAAAAGGAGAGGAGGTTAATCCTACCAATGCAACTGTGAACGGTAACAAGGAAGGTGTAGCGGCTAATTTTAAGTCTTATACATCTCCGGTTGAAATTACATCTAATAAATCATATACTGTAATAGCATATTATAATTCTCAATCAGTGACTAGATCGGCATCATATTCATTTCTCAGTAAAAAGTATTTTGGAGTTTCTCCAAATACGACTTTGACAAATGATGAAATATTAGCATTAAGCGGATGGGCATGGGCTAATAGTAGAACTATGAGCGAGTCCCTATTTGATTGCACAGGGGGTCGTTATCCATATTATGTAATTCCTGCAAGCATTTATTCAGGACTTGAAGTATGGGTAGGTCAGTTTAGAAATACAGACATAGTTGTTACTGATCAAAATGTAGTCAATGCACAAGGTTATACGGTAGCTTACAAAGTTGTGAGATTAAATACTATACAGTACGGTAAATTATACATATCATTCAAATAAACAGTCATGGCAGATATACCCGGAACCAATGTCGCCTCCATGATAACTCCGTTTACAACGCAGGATATCATCGCTACACATAGTGAAACATATGGACAAGGAGGCTATAGAAGTGAGAAAACAGTTGCAGATATGAACGCAATTATTGCGTCCCGTAGAAAAGAAGGTATGATTGTTCATGTCTTAGATGAAGACAAGGATTATATCTTAAAGGACGGTAAATTTGTTGTGAAGACAAGTGAGGTCATTGTCGATTCAGCATTGAGCACTACTTCTCTTAATCCCGTTCAAAATAAAGTAATTACCAATGCTTTAGATTCCAAACAAAACTCTTTGGTTAGCGGAACTAGCATAAAGACCATTAATAGTGTATCTTTGTTAGGTTCCGGCAATATAAATATACCTGTTATAACAGTAGATAGTGCAACAAGTTCTACATCTACAAATCCTCTACAAAATAGGGTTATAACAGCTTCCATTACTGATATAAATACTAAATTAACGCCAATATCTACAGCATGGAACAAGAAAAATACAGCTAATGGTCTTCTTGTATTGGATACAGCAGGATTAGTTCCTAGCAGTAATCTTCCTTCCTATGTCGATGATGTATTGGATGTGTATGCTACATATGATCAATCAGCAACTGGAACTATATCAAATGTTAAATTATATACAGATTCATCTAAAACGATTGCAGTAGTTCCGGAAACAGGAAAGATATACATTGATGTTTCATCCGGCAAACCTCCATATCAATTCAGATGGTCAGGTACAGCATATGTTACATTGAATACCGGAGGACTTATTATTGGTACTATATCCGGTACAGCATTTGATGGTGGAAAAGGACAAGAATTATATTCTGAATATGCAGGAAGCCGAAAAACTATTTATCAAAGAGCATATTCCTTCTTCAATGCCATTACTTCTGCTTCAGATAAATTCATGCAAAATATATCAGCATCTTATACTGCCACTGCCATATCACTGACTAAAGCATATAAGAACTTTGCAGGGACATCATCATCAGAATCATTAACTATAAATGCTGCTACTACAAGTAATGCAGGAGTAATGTCTGCAGCAGATAAAACTAAGTTAGATTCATATCAAGCCTCAACAGGAGCTACTCCGAATTCAATTGCCAAGAGAGATGAGAATGGAGACCTTACAATGCGGTATCCAATTACTAATGCCGGAGTAGATAATAGCTCATCTATTGATTATGTCGTATATATAAGCAATTCTGCTACAAAGTTTATGAGACATTGTTCATTGTCTCATTTTACCGATGTAATGCGATTGGTTACAACAACAAGTAGAGGATTAATGTCTCCGGCTGACAAAAAGAAACTGGAAGATATTGATACAGAGAAGTTCCTTCGAAAAGATATTGATGATATAGCAAATGGAAATATTACTTTCAATAATGGTATTTATGTGAAAGGTTCATATGCTAACCTTCAATCAATTTTTGAACAAGGAGGAAATTCTATCCTTGAACAAGGAGAAAACGGGATTATAGAAACAGCAGAGACACAAGCAGCACCAACTGATATTACATTAGCTGATTTAGCTAATGTTGATGGCACAGTTAACGAACCTGCATACAAGAGGATGATTTTAACTAAACTTGCCGGAGCTACGACATGGACACAAGAATACATTGATCCTCTTATTGAAATTACAGAAGCTCCTAGCAATAATTTATATTATGCTAGAAGAAATAAAGCATGGGTTAATTTTACTCCTTTTTCCGGTAATTATTCAGATTTATCGGGAAAACCGACTATTCCTACTAAATTAGCAAATCCATATGCATTAACCTTTTCCGGAGCAGTAACTGCAACATATGACGGATCAGGCGCAGTCAATGTAAATATACCTGTCGGTGGAGGAGGTGGTGGCGGAAGCGTTATCGTAGATAGCTCTCTTAGTACAACTTCGGTAAATCCTGTACAGAATAGGGTTATAACAAATGCTATTAATAATGCCAATAGTAGCATACAAACCAATGCTGATAATATTGAAGCGATAATGGCTATTATCGCCAATATACCATCTATAAGTATAGATACTGCATTGAGCACAACAAGTACCAATGCTGTTCAGAATAAGGTGATAACTGCCGCCTTAAATTCCAAACAGAATACACTTGTGTCAGGTACTAATATTAAAACGATTAACAGTCAAAGTATTGTAGGATCAGGAAATGTCAATCTCACTTATTCTTTTTCTCAGATAACTTCTAAACCAACTACCTTATCGGGATATGGAATTTCGGATGCATATACAATGACGCAAGTAAACAATGCCTTTGTATCTTTAAGCGGAAATGTAATTAGAACATCAGGGAAGCTATCAATGGCAGCAGACGTATTTGCAGATGATGGCTCCACAGGTGGTCTTGATATGAGAAAATCAAATATTGTAGGTGTAAATGGTATATATTTTAAAGATGCATCAGATAGTGACGGTGAATATATCAATTTTTACAGAGATTCTACTCATGTTGATTCTTTATATGCATTAAATGGAGAATTACGATTTAAACCTAATAGAGTATTAGGTGCTATAACGACTGCATCAAATATAATTCTTCATACGGGGAATTATACATCATATGTACCTACAAAAACAGGGACGGGAGCAACCGGGACTTGGGCAATAAGCATTACAGGAACAGCCGAGTTATCTAAAGCTACAAATTTAATCAATGGATCATATACAGGAAGTGGAGGAAAACAACCGCCATCTTATATACCATCAGGGAAGATTAGATTTAACATGATGGATACTGTTGTTGGTACTGACTCTAACTATAAGGATTTTATATTAATGGACAGTTATACTGGTAATGATGTTCCTTATGTTACTGCAATTGGAGTAAGAAAAACTTCAACTCCTGAAGCATATATAATGTCAGGTGCAAAAGGCAATACAACAGAAGCTAATTGGGTTAAGACTACTTTATTAAGTGCTCTTAACTACAATAACTATGCACCATCTAAAACCGGATTAGGTGCTAGTGGCACATGGAATATTAATGTATCAGGATCAGCAGCCTCAGTAGCATGGGTAAATGTTTCCAATAAACCTAATTTTGCAGCAGTTGCAACTTCCGGTTCATATAATGACTTAACTAATAAACCTACAATTACAAATATAACAGTTGACTCAGCCTTATCGACTACTAGCACTAATCCATTGCAAAATAAAATTATCACTACTGCACTAAATGGCAAGCAAGCAAATCTTGTTTCGGGAACAAATATTAAGACTGTAGGAGGACAGAGTCTACTAGGTAGTGGTAATATTGCATTTCCTACAATAACTGTTGATTCTGCTTTAAGTTCCACTTCAACGAATCCTTTGCAAAACAAGGTAATTAATAGTCAATTTGAATCTGTTACTACAGGAATGCAGTTAATTATGAATTTATACAATGAGATTAAAACAAGTGCTTTAACCTCTTCTAGTGTTGTTACGTCTATTACTACAGAAAATAGTGATAGTACATCACTAGTAACATCTGTTAAATCCGTTGTTAGCTATATAAGTGATAATTTAATTGATCCTATAACTCCTATACTTACGGCTTATCTAACTCAAAATACCAAAAATGGTATGTTGATTTTGGATTCAAATGGTAAAGTTCCTAGCAATTTATTGCCGGGCACATTGTTAACATTAGGAACAACATCTACTACGGCTTTTAGAGGTGATTATGGTAACATCTTATTTACTAACTTTGGATCGGGAACAAATCTAACAGGTACTCAGCGTGCTAGAAACTTCTTTGGAAAAATTGATGTTTCTAATTTACATTTCTTATCAGGTGGTTATACTTGGACACAAACAGATTCAGAAATAGAAATAGAATTTGAACAATATAATTTTACTGGTACTAAAAGTACATCTTCTCCTTTGATTAATTTCCCAATAGCTACAACAGCGAAAGCCGGACTACTTGGAGGAGATCAATGCTCTTATTTAGTTTCTCTTAATACTGAATACAATAATATAGCAAATAAAGCAAATTATATAAAGGCTAGAAAGTTTTTTAACTCTATAAATCCTGTTAATGAGTATTATTATTGTGGAGCTCTTGTAAGTCCTAGTAAAATTGATATTGAGATAGAAATAACCAAAAGAAATTTTGATACTTCTAGTGAAACTTATGATTACATAAATCTTCCTGCTGTTACATTAAATAATGCAGGAATATTAACATCTACCCAATTTACTAATTTATCAAATAAACAGGAGAAATTAGTTTCCGGCACAAGTATCAAAACCATCAATGGGCAATCATTATTGGGAAGTGGTAATATTAATATTTCAGGTGGGGGATTGAACTCATATACAACTACTCTTGATATTTTTAATATATCAAATGGTCGAACTATTACTTCTACAGAATTTGCAGAAGTAGGAAGAATTGTGACGGCTGTAAGAGAAGGAAAACAAATATTATATAACTATCAGATGGCTGAATTTGGTACAGGAGTATTAAACTGCCATTTAGCGGATGATTTAACTTGTCTATCATGGGTAGTTACAAGTTATACTGATACTGAAATATTCTATATCGATCCAACATTATCTACTGATAAATGGGCAAGAATATCATTAGTAAAATCAGATTTTTCAAATATAACTTCCAAATCCTTCGGCTCCTCATCAAGTTACTACAAGCTTCCGGATGGGTTGCTGATTCAGTGGGGGTATAGCACTAATTCAGGTATAGGCAAAGTGATATATTATCCAATATCCTTTTTTAATACTTATTACTCTGTGCATTTAACTGGAACTAGATCTGTACACAGTAATTACATATATTCTTTTGATATATATACTAAAAGTGTAAGCTCTTTCACAATGGATTCCGTTTATCAGAACGTTGATTCAGATGCCGGAGGATTTAGCATAGCTTTTTACTGGTTTGCTATTGGTAGATGGAAGTAATTATTTCCAATTACCTATAGCTAACCATGTGAAATTCCATGCTGTTTCATTAACATTGCCGCCTTGTGCTATATATCTAGTTAAAACAGAAAACGAAGAACCTAATCTAGAGTAAAACATAGGAGAATATACGATTTTTTCCGTTTGATTAACAGCTTCTCCCGTGAATTGTATAGTATAATATGCAGTTTTTAAAGTAGTAGGCATATATATAGTTTTAATATCTGCTCCACCTGCAATTGTCCCCCACTGAATCAGCAACCCATCCGGAAGCTTGTAGCAACTTGATGAGGAGCCGAAGGATTTGGAAGTTATGAATTAAAATAGTATTTTTACAAAAAATATGAGAAATGATGTATTGGAAACAAGGCTTTTACGATGAACCTGTAGAGGGAAGCCTAGAAATAACAGATGAATACTGGCGAAAGCTTTTGACTGGGCAGGAGAATGGTTTGGAAATCCATGAAGATTCTAATGGGTATCCAATGCTGAGACAACATGTATATACTTTAGAAGAAGCAGTACAAATGAAGGAAATAGAAATTAATGCTTATGACTCTTCTGACAAGGTAAACTGTTTTATACTTGATGGGGAATCCGGATGGCTTAATAAAGCAGATCGAGCAGGATTAATCAACTCTATTAACATAGAAAAAGATGCAGGAAGAACCGAAACAAAAATTTGGTTTAACAATAAAAAACATCCTCTTCCAGTAGATTTTGCTTTAGATATGATTAAAAAAATAGAATTATACGCTATTGACTGCAATGATACGACTGAAGAGCATTTGGCTATTATAAAAGAATTTGCTACTGTTCAACAAGTACAGACATTTGATGTTACTAAAGATTATCCTGAAATATTAACGTTTAAAAGTAAAAAAGATGAAGAAAGTATTTTATGACTCATGGTTAGCTAAGGCTATCTTATTTCCACAGTTTTCTACAATTACTATTATGGCTTGGGTATTTACTAAATATCGTTCCCTTAAACAAGCCGTTATTAATCATGAATGCACACATGCTCGTCAATGGACTGAATTAGCTATTGCTTCAGGAATACTGATTTGGCTTGGAATATTGATCTTTGGTTATTCGGCATGGTATTTATTATTTGCGGCAGTAGTCTTTTATATTTGGTATGGCTTAGAATATGGGATTCGTTTTTTGATTTCTACTATTTTAGATGATGGGTGTACGGCACATGATATATATAAAAGCGTTTCTTTTGAACAAGAAGCCCGTTTTTCTGAGGAAGATAATAATTATCTAGAAAATAGCAATTATTTCGCATGGACTAAATTTTTATTTAAATAATACATAATGGCATATACATATGACAGTGGAGTAGAAAGAGCAGTCTACTCCACAAAAAAAACAGGAAGAACATTGCCAAACGGGGCAACTGAGATGACTGAGGATTTTGATTCCGGTTTTTCCGGTCATGGCTTTAAAATATGGAAGACAGACGATGGATTTTATAAGATTGAAGCTGATGAATTAATGATTAGAAAATCATTAACAGCATTTGAACTTATCATTTCTCAGATACGTGCCATTAGAGGAAGTTATGCGATTACTCAAGGAAATGCGAAAATTAAGCATGTTGATACTTATACAGAAGGAGGTAAAGGGTATTATCGTATTGAAATAGAAGATGAGGTAAATACTATATTTGAACATGATTTTATTCGCTGCCAAAAAGGGAATAAGGAATATCATGTAGAAGTATCTAGCGTACATCAAGGTTATATCAATGTCCTTATGAGTGAATTTACTTCAGGATCCGATGGTGTTGTGGTAAATCCTCCGGAAGCAGGAGATGAAATTGTACAGTTTGGTAATTCTTCTAGAGATGCTGCATACGCTAACCGACATTCGGCTATTTATATGTCTGTAGACAATGGCGAGCCTAAGATTGATTTAATGACTAACATCTATACAAAAAACTGGGATGATACATTAAAGGTACGTATAGGTGGAGATCTTCCCGGTACAGATGGAGAACGAGGATTCTTTGCTGTTAATGGAAAACTTATGGGTGTAGATGAAGCCGGAGAAACAGTATATCAGATTAATCCTGATGGTAGTGGTTTTTTTGCTAGAGGTAAATTTTCGTGGACAGCAGATGGTGCTCCTTCTTTCTCAGGCAGTATATTCCTTCGAATAGATAATAATAATGTATGGAGAGTAACTGAAAACGGAGAGAATATCATTGGTAATGAAGATGGGCAAAGAATAGTTATAAGTCCATCTGATGCATCAATGACTTTTTTTAATGCGGAAGGAAATGCTGTTGCTATATATGATGGTAAAACACAAGAAAATCCGGAAGATTTTTTTTCTTCTTCTATTCCAACAATAACTATTACAACTCTACCATTCTCAGCAGAAAGTTCTTCTTCTATAAATTATGGAACAATAGTAATATCCAAACCATTTCAAACTACAGCAGCAATTAATATGACATGCAATTTTAATATCTCAGTTAGTCATATGTATGCTGATGAATATATATGGTTTAACCTTAATGTTAAAACATATTCAGATTCAAGTTTGAAAAATCTTATTAGTACAAAAAAAATATATGGAGAGACATATGGAAGTGGTAGTAATCCTTCTTATAATATTACTAGAGATGTAATATTGACAGAAATAGGATATAATGTTATCTCATTTGATCTTAGATTTATGGTAGGATATCAAAGTAGTGTGTCTTTCTCTATGAATAGTTTAACTCCTATAGTTACTGCAAATAAATACATTTCAAATTACTTTGCAAATGGATTGATTTTAGGTACTTCAGGGAATAATAAATTTGCTGTTTATAATGGAGAACAAGGCGGACTACCCACAATACGTTTTAATGCAGAAAATTCGCTATTTGGATTAGGATTTAGCAGATATGGAATAATGACTAAAAGAAATGGCTTTTGGGGTATGATGCCAAGCATTATAAGTTGTGGATTAATTCAGACTGAAGGAAGTTATTATCGTTTTGCTCATTTTTCATCTTATGATAATAATATACCTTCATTATCTAAATCATCTACAGGAATGGTAACATTAACAATTCCAAGCGATTGGGATCAAGATCAAGTAAATGATACTAGTTGTTATATATTAACAACACCGAGGATTAGACCTTCATATAGACAAATTTATGTTTCAGCAAATTGGGATAACTCTACAAAGAAAATTTATTTTTATATAAAAGTTGACAATAGTACTTATTATGATGGAGATTTTTATTTTGAAATAAAACGTTATTAACAGAAAAGGGAGCTTAATTGCTCCCTTTCTTATTTAGTCCAATTTATTGATTCTTCCAATATATGGTTTTTCCGGTTTCGTCTTTTTGGGCACTACTTTATTTTTCTTCTTAGCCTCCCTCTCAGCGTCTAGTTCTGCTTTCAAAGCTAGAATCTCGGACTTTTTAAAACCGATCTTCTGATTGCGGAACTTATGCTGTTTAATACCCTTTTTCTTCATGAGATTACTGAAGCCAACTCTATTAGAAGAATAATGAAGTATTCGCATGGCAGAATCGTAGTTAAGAAAATCATCTTCTCGTACATATTCGCTGTTTACTTTTTCAATACTATTAATTGCTTGTGCTAAATCGTTATCACTGCAATCCTCCGTAAATATGTCAAAGAGTCTAGAGAAAAGAGTTTCAAATAGAAACTTCTTAATACCGGATAGCTTTCCGATCTCATCTTTGACTAAATCATATGCCTCAGCCTTAATATTTGCAATCTTATTTGAACTTGTACTCATAATTCTTTTTCTCTTTTTTAAGTTTACGAACTTTTCTAAAATGAGCAATACCGAGTATTACTGTAATTATTATAGAAACTATCCATGTAGATGTTACTAACCAAAGATAAATTTCCGTATTAGGAATAATATCATATGCATTGTCAATGCAAGCTATAGAGTCAGTAAATACCATATTAACTGGAATAGCTCTTGCAAACTTACAATGGAATTTCTTATCTTCCGATGCAAGTATAAATAGACAATAATCCAATAAAATGACGTACCAGTCAGCGTTGATTAATACACCATTCCATGCATTTATATACACTACAATCATGTATATAGCAATAAAGAAAATCGTAAATCGAACTATAATTCTATTCATTACTTCTTTTTATTTACTACTAGTACAACCTTTTCGGTTAATAATCCCGGAGCCTTACTTCTTAGTTTCGGTTTTATTGCAGCCGAAGATTTGTTTTTCTTGACTACCTTCGTGGTTGTCTTTATCCGAACCGCTTTGGTCATTGTTATATTCCAAATTAATTAATAAATCTATAAAATGTTTTGCTTTCTTCAAATCTTCAAGTCCATTTTTATCTCTGAACCTCGTAATATACTTAACCACACTTCCTTGAAAAAAATCAAGTTTATTAGCATGAATGTACTCTATTGGTTGGATTGCATATTTTTTATAATGTGTGCCTCCTTCTTGGTAGTTTAAAGCTTCTATATATTCAACATTTGCGTTCGGATGATCAGGATATATCCATCCACCCGGAAATGGAGTTACAGAGCTTTTACTCCATATTTTCTGTTCCTTCTTGTTTTCCATTTTCTTCCTTTATAGCTTCTTTTTTGAAATCTTCAATAGCTGAAACAACATTGTTAAATTCTGTATCTTCTTCAGGAGTTTCATCCTGTAATGGTGTTTCTAATTTTTTAGCAAAAAAATCATTTTGTTTTTTAGAAAAATAATAAGCAAGATCTTGCCAAAGTCCATCGTTACAAAAGCATATTAATGGTGTCATAATAAGACACATTGTTGCATTAATAAAGGTTGGAAATGCATCTTTTTCTTCATCAGATAATCCGCTATCATCTTCATGAGTATTTATGATATATTGTAATTGCTTATATAATGTCTTTTGCATTGGATGCACTACCATTTCGAATCCGGCAACCTTTACAACAATACAATTTTTCATTAAGATCAACTTAAAATGCCCAAAATCATACTCTTTTACTATATCATCTATTTGAAGATATACTAAAGTAGGCTTAATATCTAATTGACCTTTAATGGAAATTATATCATTAATTAATTTCTCTGCATGATGAGCATCATTACAAAGTACCTTTAACTTTTGTATTTTTGATTTAAAAGTCTTCTGCAGGGTTTCCCGATTTGTTATCTCCTTCTGTTTCATTTTCTATTTCTGATTTATTTTCTTCTACTACTCCTTCTTTTTCTTCTTCATCATTTTTTTCTTTAGAAGAAATAACTTCAGAGGTTTTAGATATTTCCGGTTCAAACTGACCTAGCTGATATGCATTCATTGTACGCCATGTATTCATACGGGTAATCTGTTCTTTAATACAGCATTTAAGGAAATATTTCTTGACTTCTTCTTTTTTCATGGCATTAACTTCTGCCTCATTCATATCTGGATTTCGGCTAAGAATAAAATCAATCATGTCCTTTTTATTCTTTACTTCCGGAATGTATTTTTCAGTAAGGTATACATATGGATATATTCCGAGTAATTCATGATATACTCCTACTCCTCCGATTTCTTTTAAAACTCGGACTTCATCGTATGAAAACAAATCATGTTCAGCTATGGCATAGTCGATTTTCCCTGTTTTACGCAGTATCTTTACTATGGCTTTAACCCATGTTTTATCCGGATTATTAATTTCCGGTAATTGCGGCAATTTTGCCGTTGTCAACATCTCAAATAGAGATTCTTCTGTTACATTTCTCATTTTCCAAATAATTTATATCCAACTTGAAAATTATATAATGGCTTATTCTGATATATTCCGATGCCTGCTCCAAACGAAAGTGATTTTGGCGAATTAATGGTCAAGTTAATACTAGGTATCACTTTAGAATCATAGTTCGAAATTTGAGCGTTTAAATAGCCATTCCACGATTTTTTATAAATAGTTCTTATTTCGGTATTCGTTACTTTTTTTTCAATTGTCTTATTAAAGACGTTTATCTTTTCTAATGAAGGATTTACACCACGTATCCATGCCTCATATCGCCCTTCCTCTTTGTAATATTTTTCTTCAATCGGCAGAGATACTTTATTGGAATCCTTAATATAAACATATAACGTATCAATTATTTTTTTATATTTATATTTAGGAGATTCAATTGTTATTGTATCTGTTTTATAAATAGTAATGGTATCCGTTTTATAGATAGTTTTCATTGAGGGTTTCGACTGATCTAGAAAGGAGGTTACTATCCATGATAAAACAAGGATACCAATTACTATATATGGCAAATATTTATTCATCTAATATAGTATCAATGATATCAATCATATCAACATATAAATTACATTCTCTCATACATTGATCTATATCAGTTCGTGTACCATGAAATATTACTTGAATTAGCTTATTAGCCTTTTCAGCCAAAGTATGAGCAAATTTATTTTTTAATAGCTCAAGTTCTTGTCTATCTTTTGAGTTAAATTTACTTTTAGTATGTTTGAAATTATCAATATCTTCATCTATTGATCTTGAATCGTCTTTGGACATATCTGCTAATGGAGCTTTTAACTTTTCTGCATCATTATATTCGAACCATTTTTGAAAATCATCAAAAGTCTTTGGACTTTGAAAGATAATCTTACCCTCTTTTATCCCTTTATTATATAAATAAAAAGGAATTTTCAACTTAGTTTCTTCATCATAAGCATTTGATAACAAATGCTCGTTAATCTGCTTTAATGTTTTCATTTTTAAAGTGTATTTCTTGTTTGACCATTAATATTTTTTAATTTAAATGTAGCAATAATATATTTAATATCACCATAAAGTTGATCCTCAGAAGGAGTAATCGCTTCAATGAGTATAAAGTTAACATATTTGTTACGCACATCATCATGATAAATGATTTCCCCGGAACTAATGTATTCTACGAAATTATCGTAAGTTGCTCTACGATTGTCTCCTTTGAAAACTAGTGTTAATTCAAGATCAGTATTTTCTCTAATTGGCTTGCTTGCTTGATAATAATTCAATTTATCTGTTTCAGCAAAACTTTCAGTATATACAGATTTTATTTTTCCGTAATCTGAAAGACCTTTAAATTGTTTATATAGAAGTCCGTTCCAATGATTTTCTATATTATATTCGGTATCCTCACCAACTTTTTTCATATAAAAATTAGCCATTTGACTCCTCCTTTCCCATATATCTTTCAATTATAACATTTGGATTAATCACATCACTAGTAATCAATGGATCTCCACCATATATATATAAATAACACCGGGAATTTTGTCCTAATTCAATATTAATTTGAGATTTCCCAACAATATAAATTTTACATATAAGATAATCTGCTATTTTAAGAGTTGTATTTGAATCTATAACACATAGCAAGGTAGTCGATACATCAAATGCATTTTCGTTAAATTCACAAACCATAGCACTAGAATATCCATTGCCCTTAGCGTTCTTATATTCACAGATGTATTTCCCATTTATAAATGGCTTAAATTTCTCTGATATGTATTGTGGAGAAAGCCCCCAACCCTCACTAATAGACTGCGCCATATATGAAACGGCATTTGAGTCGCAAGCAAGTTCGAAAAGTTCTCGTTTGGTTTTATGTTCTGACCATTTATCAGTATAACCTTCACAAAGACTTCTTTTTATTGAATTTTCTCTAAATTGTTTTAAATCAGTCATCTTGAAAATGATTAATGCACAAAAATAAATAAATTAATCAACTAGACAAAATTTTGATTGCCTTTATTACGTCACGTTTGGATATTCCACGTAAAGCATGAGTTTTTATGAAATGCTTCTTTTGAGAAAGCAACATATCTGAATCATCATCAAGAATTACATAATTAGTAACATCTTGATGTTCGCACAACCAATGGTCTATTTCTACGCCACGACATAGACCATAGTGCTTTTCTTTATTTCCATATTTAAAACCGTACATTCTTGAAGTAATGTCGATAATTAGATCAGGATATGGAAAAGGCTGATTCCCTCGTACTCTAAGCTCATTTGTTATTGTTTCTATTGTTTGTTCTAATGTATATCTTCTCCATGAAGAAGATATAACAATTTTAGCCCCAGTAGAATCACAAATATCCTTAACCATGTCTACTTTCTTTTTATCAATGTTCCAATTACTTAAAACAGTAGTAATTACTCCATCAAAATCAAGAAATATTACTTTACTTACTTTATTTTCGTCTATCATATTCTTTTTTAAATTCATGTAGTTCACAAATATTTGTATTTTGCGGTTTTGTACCGCACCAGAACATCTTAGGGCAGTAATACATATTTATTGCATACCTCAACCGTATTATGGTTTTATTATTGTTTCTTTTTTTTAAATGGATACAATTACCGCAGGTAGGAACTTTGGATTTATTCTTCATAGTTAAAATTATTAGTTTTAACTCTATTTATGCAATCAGCAGCCCACCCTGTAATATATGCGCATGTCTCATCTTCTCCTATATTAAACCCCATAGAAATTCCTAAGTCTTTATGTATAGCAGTAGATACGTGTAATGCTTCGTGTGCCATTTCTCTCATAGCCATATATTCCTTTTTATGAAAGGCAACACATACTCCATAATCTCCATTGATTAGAGAGGCGCATCTAAAAGTTATAGCCCTGTTATTATCAAAATCCTCTTGACTTATTTTACCATCATCACTTTCCCTATTCTCGAAATTTTCATTAATAAATAAAGCCGAATCTGTAATAACCACATATAACTTTCTTGGATATATATGATTTACAAAACAATGTATTTTATTTTTCATTTTCGTCTAATTTTTTAATAAATTCTTTTACTAATAAACAAGAATATCCAATACAACCATCATTTTCCCATGTATCATATAAAGGATGACGTGATTTTAAAGCAGTACAGATACCATGTAAACGCTGTGCACAAGTCTTAATATATACATCAACAGCTAATTCCTTCATAGAACGTTCCGCTATTTCTACTGCTTTATATGCTTCATTCAAATAAACAACATCAATACCACATTCGTTATGTTTTTCTTTCTGTAAAAATTTCTTAGCTTTTCCCATTATTAATCATTAATTAATTCTATATACATTTTAAAACATTTCATATAATCACATTCGCCAAGACATTCACCAACTAATTTATAATCTTCACTGTTATGACATTTGTCTATACGCCTAAAAGGACAATGCGTCTTATGAGCATCTAAAGCTAAGTCAAGCATCCGATCCTCTGTCATTTTAACAGCTCCATATGCTTTACCTATAGAAACAGCTAAAGATACATATCCTGTTGTGTCCATTCGCTCATTTTTGTTCAAATCTAAAGTATTATCCTCGATATACTTTTTTGCTTTTTTATTCATAATGTTATTCTTTTAAAATGGTAATTCATCCGTTGGTTCCGAGAATGGTAAATTATCGCTTGAATATTCTCGTTGATAGCCATTATATATATGATCATTATTTTCTTTGAAAATAGGAATAGCCGGAGAAGGATTTTCCCAACCATAATGGATATTCTCATTTTCTTCATTCATAAAACGTCTGCTAGGAATATCATAATACATTCCACACATATAATCGACAATGCCATACATTCTGTTTTTAGCTACTTCTAATACATTGCCATAGTCCATCATTGCTGTTATCGCTTCTTTTCCAAAAAACTCTCCCCCTCTTTTTTCAAAATCCTTGTTAACACGATGAATGATAAATACATTAGATGCAGCATTAGTTAAATCAGCCGTACCGCTAATAGAATCCTTTCTTAAGAAGTCTACCTGTTTTCGTGGATGACATACTAATATCAGATGTATATTGTTCTTCTTAGAAAATTCGCATATCTGCAAAATAAGCTCTTTCTGTTTGTTATTCTTATCTCCTTCAAACAGATCAATATCTAGAGTAAAAAGATTATCCAAAATAAGCAACTCTACACCATTGTCAACCATTTCCTTCATATCATTAAATAGTTGCGCCCATTTGCTTCCATATTCATTGTTATAAAGGAAAAACTTATCATCAAGCCAATTATCTATCTTATCTATGACAGATGGATTTATATAAAATTTCCCAATATTCTTTCTTGATTCTAATAAATTCTCCCTTCCGGCTGCAACCATTTCAAGCCATGTTTTTAATACGCCCGGTACAAGTTCTCCACTCCATAATGCTGCTTTATGACCATTGTTCACAACATTCAATATCAATGTATTCAACCATGATGATTTACCACTTGAATTAGTACCTGAAAGTAGGGAAACCTCACCTAAATTTAGTCCTACAATAGCCCTATCTAAAGAGTGAAACCCTGTTTTTAGACTGATGATATTATTCAAATCTATTTTAGGTATATCCTTCATTCTAAACCATTTTTTGCCTAATTCAGGACTCTCTTCTTTTACCTTCTGTTCCTTTTTAGACGTATATTGATTTCTTTGATATGGGATAGCAGTATTATGTGCTTGCGATTTAATGTCGTAAGCATTAGGTTCAAATTTCAATCTTAAATCTCGCCATGTGTACTGACTACATGAATTATGAAAACATGTAAATCCTATACCATCTTTAGATACAAAAATAGCTGAATCAGGAGCTTTGTGAGATGGATCAAATGGACATTCAGAAAGGACTATTTTTCTTGTTCCATCGCCCATTGTTATATCCTTATGAACTTTTATACCATAATTGGATATAAAATTATCTATATCAAATTGCTCCCTATTCCCTAAATTATACCTATTTATAGGTTCAGTCTTAGGTAACATATCTGCCAAATTCTTAAATAATGATATATCATTAGACTGTATACATTCAGGTACAACAAGTATTTTGCTTAACCTATGCGGTCTTTTGGGTGTATTTCCTCCTTTTCTTGAATATGTACCATACAATTTTGTAACTCTTGCCGGATTAAAGACTTTCAAGTCTACATCTACATATTCATCAGTGAATTTACTTCCCAAATATTTAAGGAAATTAGATAATATCAATGTGTTTTCAGGAGTATTTTCTAATTTATCAACTTTAAACATTAGATGATAACCATTTCCTGACATAGACACTATAGGAGAAAAGAATCCTCTTTCTCTCAAAAATATCCTAACAGACAAAGCCATCTGCCTTGCTCTTTCTAATTCTTCATCAGTCGTAGCTATTTCCTTTACACCTCCTTCTCGTACTGGATCTAAGTCTACTAATACCCAATTCCTATATTTGATATCATTATCTTTTATAGCTTCACAACCCTTAATCATTTTGTTATATTGAGGGTAGCCATCCATAGCATCTTTTAGTTGATTAAAGATAAAGTAAATATTGTATTTATCATCAAAACGCAATATATTTTCTATTGCCTTATCTGCATCTCTAAATATGCCGGAATAAATATCATATTTGTTGAGAGGATTGAATAATCTAATCTCAAATAAATCTGTATCAGAATCCCTAAATACAGAAAGAGTCCTTTTTATCTCATTAACGTCCATTAATCATGATCCCATTTTTGTTGTTCCTTATTCCATACATATTTCCGTCCCTGACAAAATACTGTTGCATTATCCGGTCGAGTATCTTTTGTATATCCATCACAAAGATTATCAAAAGCCCACGGATAAAAGCATATATATCTTTGTGATGGCTCATTCCATCGAACATCTGAGCCATTGGTGTTAGGATGATATTCATTTTCATCATAGTCAGGTTCATCAGTAAATAATTCCCATGAGCGATTATTTATATATGTTTGAAGATTCTTAGGATTAGGATAAAAAGAATCAGCATCTATTGCTTCTTTCCTTTTTCTATTTTCAGCATCTATTGCTTTGTTTAGTATTGGAATAACATCATGCCAATCCTTATGCTTCTTTACTAATAAATCCAATTCTGTTTTCAGACCTCTTTTAGCACCGGGATATTTTTTTCGAAATTCTTCAAATACTGATTTCTCTTCTTCTGTCGGATAAAAAAGCACTTTCTTAGATACGTTAGTATCTTCTTTTTTATATGTATTACTATCTGTATGTTTACTATATGGTATTGTCGCTTCATTTTGATAATTTGCATTCTTCATTTTGCTAATATCGTAACCTTCATTTTGAAGAATCGAAATCGCTTTATCACTAAATGCATACCAACACGTTCTGTCAAGTTTATTTTTATTAAAATTTCCTTTAATTAAAAAGTCACATTCACAAAGAAATTTTAAACTTCTCTGTATTTTAGTCTCATGAATATATGGAAATAAATCAGATAATGCTTTTTGGGTATTATAAGTCCAATAATGTCCATCGTAGAGATGTTTGTTATTAACAGCATTTTTATTTATCCAAAAAAACATATTATGGATAAGTATGGCTTCTTCTATTCCATATTCTTTTGCTAATTGTACATTGAATTGATGTTCCATATAATTGAATTGATGTTCCATTAGTTAATAATAAACAAGCGGAAGAGTTAATGGAACAATCCTCTTATCATTCGGTCATGACTCCGAACTATCCGCTTATTTTTAAATAGTGGGAAAGGCAAACTGCAAAACCTATTCCACTCTACAAATATAGATATTATTCTAGATAAATCTTTGCTGATAACATAATTTAAGCTATAAAAGGACTATTCAGCGCAATTTCCGTATCTTCATCCGGATTTTCAATGAATATAGGCTGTCTTTCTCCAGTAACAGCTAATATAACATTCTCAGAATTAATGCCATTTATCGTAGAAATTATATATGATATCGTAAAGTTTATAGAAATATTAGATCCTCCATCAGCCTCTATAAAATCTTTCATTTTTATGTTTCCTTCCCAATTCTCAGAAGAAATATTAAGACCTTTTTCACTAAAGGCAAAATTAACAATTCCTTTGTATTTAGAGTCTTGAATATTAGCAGCCTTTTGAAGACAATTCAATATTTGCTTTTTATTAACTGTAATTTTAAACAAGATCGGATATTTGAGCAATGAATAGAAATTGGGCATTTTATATTCCAATTTCCTGACCATTATCATTGTATTGTCACAAATAATAATAATATTATTTTCTCCATTTTTAATAGTGACCTTATCTTCTTTTTTTAAGGCTTTTACAATACCACCAAAAGAATTCCTTGGAATACCAAACTGAGTTGTGATATTGTTATTTTCCAATTGCATAGAATCATGATACATTTTAAATCCATCTGATGCAAATACATTGACTTTCCCTTCTATGATATCAATATTTAGACATCCCATAGAAAGTTTCATATCATCTAAATCACCAAGATACTGGTTGCTATTATTTATCCAATATGAAAGTAAATCAGCTTGAATATCAAAAGCATCAGACCCTTTATCGCTATTTAATTTCGGATACATATTTGGATCATCACATGGAAAAACTACAGACCCAGTATCTGTGGATATAGTAGATGAAATTATTTTTTCTCCTTCTACTGAACTTAATTTCTCTATTATTTCAATTGAAATATATTGATCTGATAGAAGAGATATGTAACTTACAAGATTATTCTTGTTAATGCAAAAAGTACCATTTTCAACATCTGCCTCAACAGGACATACCGTTTTTATAGCATTCTGATTATCATATGATAAGATCCATGCCTTATTCTCCTTAATTTGAACTCTTATGTCCTCTAATATTGGAAGTATTTTTTTGTTACCGGAGAAGCTACCGCCAATTTCGATAGCTTCTAATAATTGTTTCCTATTAAATTTTAGTTTCATTTTCTTTTGCCTCTTTTTTTTCAGCCAGTTTATATATAATAATCGCAGATAATGCCACTTTTAATCCCATTATACCTTTAATCTTATTACCGAATTCATCTATATCTATTTCCATTTCGCCATTAAATGAATCAATAATATTTACCATTTCTTTATCACATCCTGATAAAAGAATAACGCTTTTTATAAAATCACTATCAATACGAGTTTTTATTACAATTTCATTCATCGTTTTTAAATATAAAATTATTACAATAATATCCAATGTATCCCGGTTCTACAAACATACCAATTTCTGTGGTTAATTCGTTACTATATTTAATATATACCTGATATCTCATGCATATATCTCTGATTGGACAATTCTCTCCAGTGCAATGTGCTACATCATTCATCAGTACCTTCATTTAATACTTTAATATTGATTAATTTTTCTATGGTATCAATTTTTTTATCAAGATCGCATGCTTTCCTTAAGTTTTCTCTTTTCATTTTTCATCCTCCATAATTATAAAATATACTCCATCAATTTTAACATATGGGATTTTTTTATTCTTAATCCATGATGTTACTGTTTCCCTGACAACTCCTTTTAGTTCAGCATAATGACGAACTGTTTTTAATTTTGTTATATCTACTTTCTCTATTTTCATTTTTATTCTCAATTAAAATGGTCTTGTATTCCAATAATTACGCCAATGCCCGAAACAATCGCATCGGTTTCCATCATTTTCCTTACGGACAAAAGCGAGATTGTTTCTATCAATCAACGGCTTATTGTAAGGGTATTGCTTTACTCTGATTTTATAGGCTCGTAGAGCAAGCCTACGATTCTTAATTTTATTCATCTCTGATCTTTTTATTAATCAATTGGTAACTCTTGAATTTTTCTCATAATATCCGTAACTTCGTCTGCTGTGATATAACCTATTACATCATCTGTTATTGGTGTAGCATAGCATAATATACCATCTTTAAGTATTCCAACCTCATAAGTATCTATACCATTAGAATAGAACATAGAACCGAATATGACGCTAATTCCATAACCATTTTCAAAATTCATTTTTGCTTGTTTAGCTTCTGCATATTCTTTAGCAAGATATAAAGGAAGTTTTTTAGCTTCTCCTGCTATTGGATGCGGAATAAATACCAAATCTTTGAAATTCTTTATTTTACTCATATTTTTATTGTTATGAATTAAAAACTTCTATCTCCGTTAACTCTTTTAATGAAAGCATCTGGGGTTAATTCACCCTCGTTCAACCGCATTAATAAGTTAGAACCATGCTTCACCCCATCGTCATATACTGCTTTAGAATATTGATTCAACGCAGTAACTAAACTTTCTAAATGATCAGCAGATTCAGGAGTCATTTTAATACCTCGGATGTTTTTTGAATCGGAACCATCGAAATAACCAATATATCGACTTTGGCAATTATCCAATTTTTCTTTATCTGAAATAGAAGTCAGAAATTCCCGAAATGCGACAATACAGTCATGTGTTTCACCTGATGACAAATATTGCAATCCGGACATGTATATACTAACCTCTGTTATTTTATCCGTTTGGTTTGCTCTTATTTCGCTTATTTCTTTTCCTAAGCCTAACAGACGTTTACAGTCCCAGCATAAACCATCTTTGCAATACCGTTCCTTTTCTCTACCCGTTTTGCCGCATCCGGGACACGGTGCGTCACCTTTATAAGTTTTCATACTTTAGCTCCTTTCTGGCTGGTTATGAATTAGTGTAAACACCTTTATCGCAATTCTCAATGCGTGACTGGCATTCACTTACTACCTCTTTTAAAATCTCCGCACACTCTTCATTTGAGTAGTTTTGCAGCAATTCATCAATATGCTGCATTATATCATTTACTTCCATACGCTTTCTTTGCCATTATGTTAATTAACTTTATTGTCTTATCGCTCAATTTGCCATTAGTCGTTGTAATATGCTGAATGGACTTGTGTAATTGGATTTTGCTCATATCTCTAATGTTATAAATTAAATAATAATGTTATTCGTATTCCACGATAATGATATATCTCCATTTACAAGGCATTTAAAAGTATTTATCTTACGATTAACAATGTCATTTTCACAGACTTGTTCAGCTACTTTACTTTCCAAATTCCAATTAATAATAATCGGACATTTAGTAGGTATTAAGAGATAGCGGACGAAACCTAAAGTATCTTTATTCTCTATGATGGTATATTTATCCTCATATTTTTTTATCAGTTGAGTGAATAGCGAAATATATTCTTCATCAGACAAAACTAAATCAGTACTTTTATTTACCGGATTAACTGAAAAACTATCTTTTGGAATAATATTACTAACACGAACTTCATCTACAAAACGAATAGAGTAAAGATGACTATTCAATAAATTCAAAGTATCACAATTCCCTTTCCAAATATTCATATTTACTCGAACTTTGATATTAGGATTAAATTTCTTAATCCATTTGTAAACATCATACAACTCATTTAATGTCATAAAGTCCTGATTATGAAAAGAGATATTTATTCCTTGAATACCCCAATCTTTATGTACAAGTTCTTTTATGAAATCGGGATTATTCTTCAACTTTATACCATTGGTAGTTAAGCGTATCATCTGTAAATCTGTGCTTTCTCTTAAATCCCGAATTAAATCCAATATATTAGGATGCAGCAAAGGTTCTCCTCCCAATATGATAGCCTCTTTTACTCCATATTTACGAATCAGTTTACGGATATTATAAACAGCTTTAGCCATAGGCAAATTAAGCTGATGGTCTGTTTCTGAATTTATGCAATATGCACATTTACACTGACAATTATTTGTTGCTACAATACTTAGATAGGAATTATCTGATACCATTCCTATATCAGTAGGGATATATTTGTTTTGCTTGAATATCTCAAGCGAATTAGTTTGAATTATATTCATTTTTATTTTTGATTTGAGCCATACGGCGGACGTTCAACCACCATATGGCAGTGTGTTAAAACTCAAATATCATCCAGTCATTTGCCAACATATCACTTTGAGACGCTAACCATCCGTTTATGATAGTGCCATCGGCAGCTTTCATGCAGATATATGCTGTGAACTTAACAACATCATCTTTCTTTAAATCAATTGGATTACCATTTTCATCGACACAATCCTGATAATAATAATCCTTCACTCTCTGAGGAAGCGACTTTATTTCTTGAGCAACGAAAGAAATATGTAATTCATCGGCAGGTCGCATGAAAATAAACATACCTTTTCCGTTCCATCCTTTACGGGTAACAAGATTTCCTCTTTGCATAGTTGCAATCGCTTGCCCGAATGTTCCAGACTCTCCACTTATCAATTCTGCGTTTTCTGTAGCACCTATAACATAAGCAGTTTCAATCTCTCCTTTAGTATAGTTACCTGTTTGATTGGATAATCTTGCTGAATATTCAGCTGCTTTTTCATCTAATGATTTCATTGTATATATGGGTTTTACAAAGCCCGCCCAAGGCTATTTTATTTCTTATTGATTTGTTAGTCAAACAGTTTAAATTCATACACCCAAACAAAAGGATTACGTTCCCATGTTCCTTTTCCGGATACTTTGCTTATCAAAGCGGCAAAGGCTTCACGGGGAGTATAATATAGTCCGATATGTTTTTTATCGGGAGCATTAACGAAAGAATAAGCAATACCGCCACTTCCATTTGCAGAATCAAGCCTATAAATTCCTTCTTTTAAACAATCTTCATCTGATATATCCTGTAGGCGTTCGACCTTGATTCCAGTAATTTTGATGTGGTGGGGCATCAAGTCGGCTTTCACAAACATTTTATTAGTCCAACCGGGAGTATTCATTAAATCATCTCTAAGACTTTTCCATTTTATTATATCGTGAATATCAACCAAATCTAATTCATCTATTATCTGCCCATGTATGCTTGTTTTTCTACGTAACGCAGCATAATAATAATTGTTAATATCTTGATAGCTTTGCGCAATGGCAATCCCTTGCCAAATCTTTTGCCATCGTGCTCTTCCCGGTAGAAGAGACACCATCTATCGCTATAATTATCTTTTTCATCACTACATATATTAATGTAAAGGAAATGCAAATATACAACAGTTTATCGCTCCCTTCCTTATAAATTATCCTATTCATCCTTATATTTTATTGTTTTCCATATAATCCGGAAACCGTTCGCAGCCAAGCGGACGATCTATGAGATACGACAAAGAAGCCAACGGACCAGTAATCCATTGGCAAAAGGTCCTATCGTAAAGGAGAACGAAAAACCGAATTTACTTAGAAATCGCTGATCGTAGTGGAGATGCTCAACATCATGGAAAGAGCTGAAGGATGGTATTTGGCTACGGAAACACCGACGTCGAACATCTTGATCCGCACACCGGCACCACCGGAAAAACCGGCAAGAGCGTTACTTCCCTGCAATTTCATGTCCAACGCCGTCTTGGGGTTATACCCGATACCGAGCCAGAAGTTGTCGGAAGGGATATAATCAACACCGATCACCAGATGCTTCACAAAAGACTTGAAAAAATTATCTCCTGTATACTCCCTGTCGTAATCGTCTACATACTCAACCTTCCATTTCGTCAGATACTGTGCAGTCAGCGACAAACGGATCGGCGCATGGGCCATCTGTTTGGTGATCCCCAGCTGGATATCCCAGGGCATCTTCTGGCGCTCATCTTCATAGGCTTTCAATTGGGCTCCGATATTTTTAAAAGCAAAACCGAAAGAAAATCCTTTTTCAGAATCATAATAACTCAAACCGGCATCGACCACCATGCCGATCGAAGTATAATCGCCGATACCCGAATATAAAAACTTCAACGAAGCCCCGCCACGCCAGCGCTCGGAAAGGTCATACGAGAAGAAACCGTTCACACTGATGTCCTTTGCCGTAAAATCTCCCGTCGGAAGACCTTCTTCCGACATTCCCCGTATCTTTCCCTGACTGAAGAACGAGGCTCCCACACCCCAAGCTCCTTTTTCTTTATACGCCTTGGTAAAAAGAGCGCTCCCGACATTGATATCCGATATATAGTTCAGGTAATTCAGATTAACCATCTGGTCCATCTCGGCTCCCAATAAAGCCGGGTTATGAAAAATCAGGGAAGGATCCCTTTCGACCAGAGACATCGTATTGCCTCCCATCGCATTGGCTCTTGCCGAAGAAGGATAGCGAAGAAAAGTATATCCGGTGTCGCCGGTTTGCGCGACAACAGCCCGTAACAAGAAGGAAAAGAAGAATATAAATAGAATATTTCTCATATTTCTCTGGTAAAATGCATACAAAGATAAATAAAACGGGTACATACACCCCACTTACAGAAACGGGAAAAAGCCGAAAAAGGTATATTGGGAGCTATTATTTTTATTCTCAGTCAAAAAAAAAGTAAAAATAGCGTATATTTAATACGAATTGTTCGGATTTAAAAAATAACTCCGTATATTTGTCGCAGAAGAAAAACACATCTTTAAACACTAAGAGATATGGAAGTTAAGAAATCACCGAAAGCGGACCTGGAAAAAGGTAAGACGATGGGTATCCTGATGGGTATGATCGTCGGACTTGCAGTACTGTTCGTGGGCTTCGAATGGAGCGACCGTGAAATCACAATCGTCCAAGATCAGGGCGTTGCTGATATCATCGCAGAAGAAGAAGTTGAAATTACGAGACCGGAGGACACTCCTCCCCCTCCACCGCCACCTCCCGCACCTGCTGTGGCAGAAGTATTAACCGTTGTAGAAGATGACGTCAAGTTGGACGACGTCGAAATCGTATCATCCGAAGACGATGCCGCTTCTGCACAGGTTGAAGCTTATACTCCTCCCGCAGTAGTTGAAGAAGAAGAGGAATCTTCACAGCAGATCTTTACTGTTGTAGAAACAATGCCTGAATTCCCCGGCGGACAAGGAGCTTTGTTACAATACCTGGCAAAATCAATCAAGTATCCGGTTATTGCTCAGGAAAACGGTATCCAGGGTCGTGTATCCTGCTCGTTTGTGGTTAACAAAGACGGTTCTATCGTAGACGCAGAAGTTATCCGTGGTGTTGACCCGTCACTGGATAAAGAGGCTCTCCGTGTGATCAACAGCATGCCGAAATGGTCACCGGGCAAACAGAGAGGTAAACCCGTACGTGTTAAATACACAGTGCCTGTTACATTCAGACTGCAATAATAACATGTAAATAGTACAAAAAGGCTGCTTCTATCGCAGCCTTTTTTATTTAAACAAATAATCTATGTTCGCTTTCAATGACATCCTACAGAAAATAGAGCAGGAAATTACCCGGCTCCAATTCACCTATCCGCCCAAAAGCTTATACGACCCAATCGAGTACATACTTTCACTCGGTGGAAAAAGAATCCGTCCGGCACTCGTACTGATGGCATGTAACTTATATAAGGAAAACGTAGATACAGCCGTCAATCCGGCGTTAGGGCTTGAAGTATTCCATAACTTCACCCTTTTGCACGACGACCTGATGGACGATGCCGATAAAAGAAGAAACAAACCGACCGTCCATAAAGTATGGAATGCCAACACAGCCATCCTATCCGGCGATGCCATGCTGATCGCAGCCTATCAACTGATCGGCGAAACAGAATCCGAATCATTAAAAGAAATATTAGACCTGTTTACCCGTACGGCGCTTGAAATATGCGGCGGGCAGCAGTACGACATGGAGTTCGAATCGAGAACCGATGTAACGGAAGAGGAATATATCGAAATGATCCGACTGAAAACGGCCGTATTGCTAGCCTGTGCCCTGAAGATGGGAGCCATCATGGGGAACGCTCCGAAAGCCGATGCCGAAACGCTGTATCAGTTCGGCATCAACATCGGACTGGCCTTCCAATTGCAGGATGACCTGTTGGATGTCTACGGAGACACGGCCACTTTCGGCAAAAATATTGGAGGAGACATACTCTGCAACAAAAAGACATTCATGCTGATCAACGCTTTACGCCTTGCTTCAAATACTCAAAAAGCGGAACTGAACAGTTGGATAGGTAAAAAGACATTCGATCCGGCAGAGAAAATCGCCGCCGTAACAGCCATCTATGACCAATTGCGGTTAAAAGAGTTGTCCGAAGAAATGACCTTGACCAGGTCTTTCGGCTTGTGGTGCATGAGCTCCAACGCCTCCTCCA
>OLQM01000964.1_pt1 | contig 33140 bp, 29 predicted proteins | sample 1673161 | NCBI WGS metagenome assembly OLQM01 (sample SAMEA3136761, study PRJEB25190) | human gut metagenome | reverse complement strand
TAAAAAATAAAATAAAAAAAACGCTGCTCATCAGGGGCGGCGTTTTTTATGGAAAATCCGAAAAAACCGTTTTTGAAATTTGCTATAATAGGAAAAACGGTAATGATAAGCAAGAGGTGCTGTATGAAGAAAATAATAACCGCGTTCTGTCTTTTTGTGTCACTTTTGACAGGCTCCGCTTTTGCGGATACGTTAAAACTGCCCGGCGGAGAAGTGCTTGATTTCGGGGACAAAGTCGATGTTTGGACCATGGAGGAATCTTTTTTCAGCCGTCCCGGAAATTCACTCGACGGGAAAGAAAAAAATATCGTAAAAAGCGGTACAGATTTGATTCCCGGTTCCTCTTCTCTTGTAGCGGTACCGCAGAATATAACGGATAAAATGAAGATTTACCAGCTCCGTTCGTATACGCCCGAGGCATTTCATCAAGCCGTGGCGGTTTCCGCTTCCTTGTCAGGGACAGACAGAGAGGTCATGGAGAAACTGCTTGCCCGTAATCATCAGAAACAAGAAAAAATGAAAAAACCGGGAGAAGAGAAAAACGAAGTGCTTCGTAATTTCTTAAAGAGTAAGGAATGGGTGGCGGCAGAACCTTTACAAAGTCGTTTGGCAAGTAAAGGAATCAAAATCTATGTCACCGGGAAAGAAGGCTGGAAGGATAAAATATCCAAAACGGGCCGGCCCTACAGAATCGGATTTGCCAAAGCGGCCATTGACTGTAACGGCTGTGTGCTTCCTGTTTTTGCAGGCGGTCTTATCTATCCGGGAGAGAAAGAAACGGTTTATACGCTTTTCATAAGTGATCAGCCGTCAGGTGCTTATTTTGCTCCTTATATCAAAAAAGCGGCGGAGGGAAAGAAATGATGAAAACATGGACAGGTGCTTTTTTGGCGGCGTGTCTTTTCGCTGCTTGTCCCGTTTCGGCGAATACGGAGACAAATGATTTTTCTTCTTTGCTGAACCTGTCAGCCCTTCCCACGAACGGGCAGGCGGAAGTGGTAAACGGGCAGGGCATGGTGTCCGTTCTGAGAGAGGCCTTGCTTTCTCCCGGGGCCAAAGGGTTTTTGAAAAAGGAAAATACACCGCCGGATATCGCATACTTGCCGCCGGAGGCGACAGAGCAGGGCCTCTATGGAGAAATCCTGTTCCGCCAAAAAGGCGGATTCGTATCTGCTTTGGCTGTTCATTCGGAATTTACGGCGGAAGAAGACAAATATCTTTTGCAGGATATGTTCGGAAGTACTCCGCTTCCCGAACGGTCACGGCAGGAATTGTACCGTTTCAACCTTATCCTCTTGTCATCGGAAAATCTATGGAATGATATGAGTGTGGGCGCTGTGCGGATGCTCAATGAATTGACAAAAAATAAAGGAGTACATATTCCTTACAACCTGGTGGCTGTCGATTATTTGGAAACGGAGCAGCTTCACCGTTTGAGGGAATCTCCGCGTATCTATACGGCAGGTGTCCGTGCCGTGGCGGCGGTTGACGGAATTGCCGTTCCGCTCTATGTCAAAATGTATATTTTCCCTTATGGGAAATCATACAGGGTACTTTTCCTGGCGGGCCCCGAAAGCGGTCACGCCGTCATCAAAGCGGGCGGTGACCGTTTGGCACTCCGGTATGCACGGTAAAAGGAAATAAAAAAGGAACGGCGTCAGGCTGTTCCTTTTCTCTTGCTTTATTTCTTATGCTTTTTCTTCTTCTTTTCTTTTTTGAGAGCTTTCGTATCAATGGCAAATTCCGGCGGTGCTTTCCAAAGAAGGGGATCCGCTTTGCCCAATGCGGCAAGTTGCCTTTCCAAAGCGGCTTTCTTGGCTTTCAGTTTTTCGGTTTCCTGTTCCTTTTTCTTGGCTTTCGCCCGTGCAATGACAACGGGATCTCCGCCGATGCCCCAGCTGTCCATATCAACTTCTTCGATAGTAACCACCGTGGTGGCAGGATTTTTGTGCAGTACATCAGAAAGAAGTTTCGTCGCTCCTTTGATTAATTCCGCTTTTTGTTCCGCCGTGGCTCCTTCACGGGTGATTTTGATATGTACGTAAGGCATAGAAACATCTCCTGTCATAAAAATAGGGAATACTTTTATTTTATTATAGCAAATTAAAAAGAGAGGCGGACATTCGTAAAAGACAGAAATTTTTGTGTTTGTCCGGGGAGTGGGAAACGTTATTTTTATTTGACATCATTTCATGGGTACTGTAAAATCAAATAAGGGATATGTACTATATCTTCGCCCCCGTTTGGGGCTTTTTTTGTGTCATTTTTAGGAAGCCGTCCGCTTTCCGTATGTATCGGGATTTAGGGAAACGGTGACTTTACTGTGTAAAGGGTGATGATGGCATGGCTGAATCATATGATGTGATTATAATCGGTGCGGGACCGGCCGGTATTTTTACGGCACTGGAACTTGCAGATACGGGCGCATCGGTTTTAATTATCGAAAAGGGATTGGATATCCGCGAAAGAGTGGCGTTGAATGAAAACAGAACCGCACCGCCGAAAGAAAGACGGCAAAATATCGTTTGCGGCTGGGGCGGCGCTGGTGCATTTTCTGACGGAAAACTCACGCTGACCACCGACTACGGCGGAAATCTGGACGATTATATGAATAAAGGGGAATTGGCTCATCTGATTTCCTATGTAGATTCCGTCTATTGCCGCTACGGCGGAGCGGGACGGAAAGTTTACGGCGATGAATTTGCCGATGAAATCCACGAACTGAAACGCCGTTCTTCTGCGGCAGATCTCATGCTCATTCCTGCCCGTATCCGTCATCTCGGGACGGACGTGAATGGTGAAATTCTTGCCAATATGCGGGATTCTCTGCCTGCAAACGTGAAAGTCATGACAAAAACGGCAGTGGACAGAATCATTGCGGATAAAGACGGCGCAGTTCTCGGCGTGGAAGCAGGCGGAAAGGAATACCGCGCCAAGTATATCGTAGCCGCTCCGGGCCGTGAAGGTGCGGAATGGTTTTTGGGAGAAGCGAAAAAACTGGGACTTCATACGGAATCCAATGCGGTGGATATAGGAGTCCGTGTCGAATCGCCGGCAGAGGTGTATGAACCGATTACAAAAATTTGCTACGAGTCGAAACTCGTTTATTTCTCCAAATCTTTTGATGACCGGGTGCGGACGTTCTGCATGAATCCTTACGGATTTGTGGTAACGGAAAATAATGCGGGACTCCAGACGGTAAACGGTCACTCTTTTGCCCATAAAAAGAGTGGAAATACAAACTTTGCCATTCTTGTATCCAAGCAGTTTACAAGACCTTTTAATGAACCGATTGCATACGGCAAATACATAGCATCTCTTGCCAATATGCTCGGCGGGGGACCGATTGTCCAACGTCTCGGCGATCTCAGGGACGGCCGCCGTTCCACGGAAGAGAGGATACGCCGCGGTCTTGTCCGTCCCACCATGCCGTCGGCGACACCGGGAGATTTATCTCTAGTCTTGCCATACCGTTTTTTAAAGGATATTATGGAGATGTTCGAAGCACTGGATCAAGTAGCACCCGGTGCCAATTCAAGACATACACTTCTTTACGGAGTGGAAGTGAAATTTTACTCTTCCCGGATAGAACTGTCGCCACAGCTGGAAACGAAATTTAAAAATTTCTTTGCCATCGGTGACGGAGCGGGAATTACAAGGGGACTGGCCCAGGCCTCTGCCGCCGGCGTGGTGGTAGGACGGGAAATCTGTGCCAGAGAAGGAAAACCGAAAGGAGAAATCAATGATTCCGAGATACACCAGAAGTGAAATGGGGAAAATTTGGGAAGAAAGAAATGAATGGCAGACCATGCTGGACGTGGAAATTGCCGCTTGTGAAGCCAATGCCGAATTGGGACGGATTCCCAAGGAAGCGGTGGAAGTCATCAAGAAAAAAGCCGATTTCGATGTGGAACGCATTCATGAAATTGACAGGGAAATCAACCATGACATCATAGCGTTTCTGTCAGCCGTAGGCGAATATGTGGGCGACGAGGCGAAATATATCCATATGGGTATGACCTCGACAGACGTAAAAGATACGGCCCTCAATGTACAGATCAAACAGGCATCAGACCTTCTTCTGAAAGGTTTGGAAAAACTGGCAGAGGTGCTGAAAAGAAGAGCCGTCGAATTTAAATACACTCCCACTATCGGCCGTACCCACGGGGTGCATGCGGAACCGACCACCTTCGGACTGAAACTTCTCCTCTGGTACAGTGCCACTTTGAGAAATATAGAACGGATGAAACGGGCTGCCGAAGAAATGGCGGTAGGAAAATTATCGGGTGCCGTAGGAACTTATGCGGACATTGATCCTTTTGTGGAAGAATACGTCTGCAAAAAAATGGGCCTTACCCCCGAAGTTGTAGCGACCCAGGTCGTACAGCGCGATCATCATGCGGAGTACATCACCACATTGGGCGTGATAGCAGGTACACTGGCACAGATTGCCCTTGAAGTGCGTCATCTCCAGCGGACCGAAGTGAGAGAAGCGGAAGAATATTTCAGCCCGAAACAAAAAGGATCGTCAGCAATGCCCCATAAAAGAAATCCCGTCAAATCGGAACGGATTTGCGGCATGGCCCGCCTGATTCAGGGCTATTCTCTTCCGGCGTTTGAAAATATCCCTCTTTGGCATGAACGGGATATTTCCCATTCTTCCGTGGAAAGAGTCATCATTCCCGATGCGACGACAGCGCTTGATTATATTCTGGCGCAGACAACGGAACTGGTTGACAAACTTCTCGTCTATCCCGAAAAAATGCTGGAAGATTTGAATATGACGGGCGGCCTCATTTACAGCCCCCGCGTGCTTTTGGCTCTTGTTTCCAAAGGTGCATACCGTGATACGGCGTACCGTTGGGTACAGCGGAACGCCATGAAACGCTGGCTTGACGGCGAGGATTTCTATGAAAATCTTTGCAAAGATGAAGATGTAAGGAAATATCTGAACGAAGAGGAAATTAAAGCCTGCTTTGATTACAAGCCCATGCTTGTGCATGTGGATAAAATATTTGCCCGGTTCGGATTATAAAAATCCGGCTCATAAATTACAGGAAATCATAGCGGAGTTTCCGCATGTGGAGAAAGGAAGAAATCAATGGCAACAGCAATGGTCATCGGGGCCCAGTGGGGCGATGAAGGAAAAGGCAAGATTGTAGATTATTTAGCGGCAAAAGCGGATGTGGTTGTCCGCTCCCAGGGAGGAAATAATGCAGGGCATACCGTCGTTGTCGACGGCAAGGCATATCCTCTCCGTCTGATGCCGAGCGGAATCATGTATCCCGGCACGATTTGTATCGTAGGAACCGGTGTCGTCATTGATCCGAAAAGCTTTTTGGAAGAAATGAAAAATCTGGAAGATCAGGGGATTGATACGAAACATCTCCAGATTTCCACGAGAGCACAAATCGTATTTCCCTACCATATCCGCATTGATGAGGCGGAGGAAATGAGAAAGGGCAGCCGTAAAATCGGGACAACGAAAAACGGAATCGGCCCCTGCTATGCAGATAAGATTAACCGTATCGGTATCCGTATCTGCGACCTCATGGACAAAGACGTATTTGCGGAAAAATTGAAATATAATGTAGAACAGAAAAACATGGTTCTCGAAAAATTATACGGTCTGGAAGGCTTTGATTATGAAAAGATGCTTCACGACTATCTCGGCTATGCCGAAAAGCTCCGCCCCTTTGTAAAAGATACGAATTACATGGTGCAGAAACTCATCAAAGAAGGGAAAAATGTTCTTTTTGAAGGCGCCCAGGCGTCCATGCTCGATTGTGACAACGGCACATATCCTTACGTTACCTCTTCCCATCCGACCGCAGGAGGAGCCTGCATCGGTGCCGGTATCGGACCGCATATGATGAATAATATTTTCGGCGTTGTGAAAGCGTACAGCACCCGTGTCGGCGAAGGTCCTTTCCCGACAGAGCAGCTGAATGAAACGGGCGATAAAATCCGTGAACTGGCCCACGAATTCGGTACGGTCACAGGCCGTCCCCGCCGTGTGGGCTGGCTTGATGCACGGGCAGTCCGCTATGCCGCTGCTTTGAATTCTTTCGACTATCTGGCCATTACCCGCCTTGATATTTTAGACGAACTCGATGAAATCAAGGTCTGCGTAAGTTATGAATATGAAGGAAAAGAAGTGGAAGAATATCCGGCGGATTTGAAATTCCTGGAAAAAATCAAACCTGTTTACAAAACTTATAAAGGTTGGAAAGAAAAAATCAGCGGTATCAGGGATTATGAAAAACTGCCACCCCTCTGTAAAGCTTATCTGGAAGATATTTCCAAACTCATCGGCGTACCGATCGGTATCGTTTCCGTCGGCCCGAACCGTGAAGAAACCATTGTCATCAAAGACGTATTCTGATTTTTAAATCAAAACACCTCCCCGGGAGAAAATCTTGGGAAGGTGTTTTTTTTATTGCCGCTTTGCCGTTACCCGTTTATTTTAATGTGATATAATAAAAAATAATTGATAACAATTTTCAATACAGGGGGCATTATGAAATTAAAATTGACCGGTGTGGAGGAAACACTGCTTATCACTTTGTATGTCCGTGCTAAAGATGCGGAAAGTGACAACCCCGTTCTCAATGACAGAAAAGCGGCGGAAATTTTGTCGCATATCGATAATGACTTGTCCCGGTTCAAAACGGCATGGATGTCTTATTACGGCATTTTGGCGCGGGCAAAACTGATGGACGAAGAAATCCGGAAGTTTATCAAAAAGAATCCGGACGGTGTTATTGTTTCCCTCGGAAGCGGACTGGATACCCGTTTCTACAGAGTGGATAACGGAAAAATCCGCTGGTACGATATAGATTTTCCCGAGGTCATAACACTTCGCAAGCAGCTTATCGGTGAGCATCCGAGAGTGACCTCTGTTTCAAAATCCATGCTTGATGCATCGTGGCCGGAAGAGATTGACCGGGAAGGGAAAAAGCTCCTTGTCATTTCCGAAGGGGTGATTATGTACCTGGAGGAAGAAGAAGTAAAGAAATTGTTGGGCGTTATGGCCGACGGCTTGGACGAATTTGAAGCCCATTTCGACCTGCTTTACAAAGGATTGGTTGGATTCACTAAAAAGCATGATGCCGTGAAATATACGCAGGCGGAATTCAAGTGGGGTGTCACCGACGGCCGTGAAATTGTCCGTCTCGATCCCCGCTGGCAATATCTGGAATGTATTAATTTCACAAGGGAAATGAAACATCTTCTGCCGGGGTGGAAAAAATTATTGACGCCTTTCTTCTACCTGACGAACAACAGGCTCGGCAAATATGCGTATAAGAAACAGGTTCCGCCGTTCCTCCCGTAAAGCTTATAAAAGTTGCTAAAAGAGGGCATATCAGATAAGATATATAAAGATTTTCAAAATATCTGGCAGAGGCATGAAATGGATAAATTTGAAGAGCTTCTCCTGTCCAAGCATATGAAACGGACACCGGCGCGGCTTATGATTTTAAAAGTATTGGAAAACAGTTTGCCTGTTACGGCAGGGGATATATACGAAGCGGTTCGTAAAAAAGACACCAAGCTGAGCCTTTCTACAGTTTACAGAAATTGCGAGGCCCTGGCGGAAAAAGGACTTCTTTTTAGGTCGACTACCTTGTCTGACGGTCTCACACGCTATGAATATGCGAAGGAAGATCATGTGGAGCATGCGGTTTGTCTGGCGTGCCACAAAATATTTTCCGTCAAAGTATCGTTGGAGCCGGAATATAAAAAACACCTTGACGTGGAGCACGGCTTTGAAGCGACGGGATACCGCATAGAAATTTACGGGTTCTGCAAAGAATGCAAGGCCCGGGGAAAAGATAAAGAATTTAAAGAAAAAACGATTTAAGAAAACAGCCGCCGGCGGACATACCGGCGGTTTTTTAGCGGAATATACCCCAAAATGTATAATCAGCCGAAAATCCGGGGGCGGCCTGTTTTCTGTGAAGGGTATAGAATTCATGAAGGAAATAAAAAGGAAATTTATTGTAAACCTATATAATCATAAATCTTGACAAATAAAAAGAGGACCGTTAGACTGGAATCTGAAGCAGCAGTGATGAGGGAGTTTGAGAGGGGGAAAGGAATTGCTGTATAGTGTAAAAATGCGTTCCAGCCGTGGCGGTGTTCATGGAAAAGGGGGACGGCATATTTCAGGAGCAGAGCGGATTGTTTCCTGTGAGTCTGTGGAAAAGGAAGTACTGGCAATGGTCCGCCGTGCCCAGACCCACGACAGGGGAAGTCCTGATTTTATCCAACTGAAAATGGAAGTGGTGAAGCCGGGAAAAATTGTATATGTCCCTTTACTTCCTGTCTCTGAAAGAAAAACGGCGACAAAAGAGGAGGGACGTAAGGAAGCGGAAAAAGCGTTAACGGCGGCAGGTGTCACAGAAAAAGCTGTTAAGTCGGGGATTTCTTTTCTTACTCATTTGCAGGACAGCCTACGCGGTGCCATTATCATCGATGCGGAAACAGGAGAAAGAGTGGACGGCAAAGGAAGCAGGGGTGTCCGCTGCAGCAATATGGATGCAGAAAATACAGCGGACTATGAGCGGAAAATGAAAAATCGGGGACTTTCAGGAGATCATCCCAGGGAAGCACTTGTTCTCGCATCAAAAGTGGCGTCAGCGCCGGGAACAGTGGCAGAGCTTTGCTGGTCTGATGATCCCGGGTATGTGACAGGATATGTCGCTTCTCTCCGTCATGGCTATGAGCGTATTTCCATCATGAAAGATCCGGGAGATCCTGTAGGCGGCAGGGTGTTTTTTATAAAGCCCGGGACGGATATAAGAAATTATGTAGATTATCTGGAAAATCGGATTGTTCTTGTAAGGGTAAATCCATGAAAATCAATGAAATTTCAAAAAGGCTGGATGAAATAAAAGAAACGGGTCGGCTCAGAGTTATAGAAGATCTCCGCATGGAAACAGCGACATCAGGTATTGGAAATAATGGAAAACGGTATATTGTTTTTAATTCCAACAATTATCTTGGCATGACTCATGAAAAATCTGTTCAGGCAGCGGCACAAAAAGCTCTTATTTACGGAACAGGATCGGGCGGAGCCCGCCTCACGTCGGGGGCGTCTTTTGAATGGTCTTCTTTAGAAAAGGAACTGGCATCTTTCAAACACGGTGAAGCTGCTCTGGTATTTAATACCGGCTATATGACAAATCTGGGGGTACTGTACGGACTGGCGGGTGAAGGGGACGTTATCTTCAGTGATGCCCTGAATCATGCAAGCATCATTGACGGTTGCCGCATTTCCAAAGCAAAAACAGTCGTCTACAGGCATTCAGATATGAAGCATCTGGAAAAATTGCTGAAGCAAACTCACTGCCGGGGTCAGCGTTTCATCGTAACTGACGGTGTTTTCAGCATGGATGGGGATTTAGCTCCGCTCCCTGAGCTGATTAGCCTGAAAAAGGCTTATGGTGCGGTTCTGATTATTGATGATGCCCATGGGACAGGTGTAGTGGGAGAAACCGGAAGAGGGACGACTGAATATTTCCATATTCATGGTGCAGATATCCTGGTGGGAACGCTTTCCAAGGCACTGGGGGCAGAAGGAGGCTATGCGGTGGCAGACCGGGAAATTTGCGAGTATCTTAGGAATGTATCCCGTCCTTTCATTTTTTCTACAGCACTGCCTGCATCGCTGGGAGCGGCAGCTTTGGAAGCACTGCGACTTCTGGAACAGTCGCCTGATTATTATATGAAGCGTCTGCAGTTCTGTACGGACTACATGAGAAAGCGGCTTTCCGAAGCAGGGCTGCCTGTCATCTACGGGCATACGCCGATTATCCCCATTCTCATAGGCGACGAAAAAAAAGCGGTCAGATTTGCTGACGCCTGCAAGGCGGAGGGCGTTTTATTATCCGCCATACGCCCCCCTTCTGTTCCTGAAGGAACAAGTCGCATACGGCTGACAGTCACCGCCGCCCATACAGAAGAAGAGCTGGAAAAAGGAGCCTCTGTCATAATCAAAAAATGGGAGAAATTCCGTTGAACCGGGAAGGAAAGAAATGGGCGGTAAATTCTTTTACGGTACGGGGCATTTCTGAAACAGCACTTCTTTCTGTTCTGATTGCCGTGAGTGGCTTTTTCAAAATTCCGGGATTTGTCCCGGGGAGCGAATTCCAGATGTCGGCACCCCTTGCGGTGGCGGTCTGCGGTATTTACGGTGCAGAGAAGTATATAGCTGCCGGTCTTATTGCATCAAGCCTCTGTCTTGTTTTGGGAATTCATTCCATTTTAAATGTCCTTGTAGCCATGACGTTCCGTCTGGTGGTCGCTCTGGTGTGGATATTTTTGGGAAGCAGAAAGATATTTTATATTTTTTCGGGACCATTGGGAACCATGGCCGCGAGAGGAGCCATATCATTGATTTTGGGAAAAGGATTTTATGCTCTTGTTGTCGCCGCTTTTCCCGGGATGATTTTTACTATGATTTCGTCCTGTTTTTTTGCCGGATTGATAGAGCGGTGCCGGTTAAAAAATAAATGAATTATCGGAAGAATCTTTTTTTGAAGAGAAGATTCTTATTTATTTTCCCCAAATAGGAATTTTGTCTGTAAAATTATCTTTTACAGGAGGAATGTTGTAAAATATAAAGAAATAATGCAGGAACGGAAATGAGGAGCTTATGGCAGATATGGAACGAGGCGGATGGAAGAACCGTAAAGAAAAGCACAGCACGGAGGCGCTGGTTATAGGCCGTATGCCGCCACAAAATATTGAGGCGGAAATGGCGGTTTTGGGAGCGATGCTTTTGGATAAGGAAGCCATCGTTGCCGTGGAAGATATGCTTACGCCCGCCGATTTTTACAGAGAGCAGGATGCGATTATTTATCAGGCGATTCTGAATCTTGTCCACCGCGGGGAAAGTGCGGATATTCTTACCGTCACGGAAGAATTGCGCCGTATGGGACGCCTTGAAGACGTAGGCGGAATTTTGTACATCAATGAATTGCCCGAGCATGTCATTACCACAAAAGGAATCGAACGGCATGCGGAAATCGTGGCAGGTAAATCGAAACTGCGCCAACTGATTGATGCAGCGGGAACGATTGCCGATGCGGCCTACACGGAAGAAGATGCCGTGGAAGACATTGTTGACAATGCGGAGAAATCGATTCTCCAGGTCACCAAAGACGACAGAAAAGGCGGATTTGTTCCCGTCGGGGAAGCGGTCCACCAGAGCCTTGAAAATATTACAAGACAGGCACAAAATCACGAACCGATTACGGGACTTCCCACAGGATTTGCAGGACTTGACAGTTTTACCACGGGACTGCAGAAAGGAAATCTCGTCATCGTAGCTGCCCGCCCGTCAATGGGTAAAACGGCATTTGTTCTTAATATAGCTAAAAATATCAGTCTTTCCCATGCGAGAAAAACAGTGGCGTTCTTTTCACTGGAAATGGGAAGAGATGAGCTTGTCCACCGTCTTTTAAGCTCCACCGCCCTGATTGACAGCCAGCGGCTGAAAACGGGACGAATCCAGGGAGAAAAAGAATGGCTGAATCTTTCCAAAGCGGCCAGCGTATTTATGGAAGCGCCTCTCTATATCGACGATACGCCGGGTGTGACGGTGTCGCAGATTCGTTCGAAATGCCGCCGCCTCAAAGCGGAAAAAGGGCTTGACGTGGTTATCATCGACTATCTCCAACTTATGACGGGGAGAAATTCGCGGTACAGTGAAAGCCGCCAGCAGGAAATTTCCGAAATTTCCCGTTCCCTGAAAAGTCTGGCAAGAGAATTGAATGTACCGGTCATTGCCTTGTCCCAGCTTTCCCGCGGACCTGATGCGAGACCGAACCACCGGCCCATGCTGTCGGACCTCCGTGAATCAGGCTCTATCGAACAGGATGCCGATTTGGTATGTTTCCTTTACAGAGATGCTTACTATAATAAAGAAATAGCGGAAGGAGATCCGCTGCAGAGAGAGACGGAAGTCATTCTTGCCAAAAACAGAAACGGCCCGACCGGCGTTGTAAAAATGAGCTTTGCCGGTGAATTTACTTTATTCTATGAACTGACAGACAGAGAAGATCCGGAGATGTAAGAGAAAGGCTGGGAAGAGCGATGGATTTATGGGGAAACGAAGATGCCGAAGAATACAGAGCACGCATACGGGCGGAATTTCTCGGAGAGACGTACCATTTTCCCGACTATGAAGCACTTGAAAAAGCCATTCACGGTTGCCGCCGCTGTCCGCTCCGCAGTGAAGGCGGAAGAGGACCCGTGCTTTCTACGGGACCTTCAGACTCACCGCTCATGATTGTCGGGGAGGGTCCCGGCAGTGTGGAAGATGAATACGGCGGCCCCCTCGTCGGACCGTCGGGACAACTTTTGGATAAAGCGCTTGCTTCCGTGGGAATCACAAGAGACCATGTCTATGTTACGAATATCGTAAAATGCCGTCCGAAAGGAAACAGGACACCTTCCGTCAAAGAAGGGGAAACGTGCGGAAAAATATGGCTTGAAGAAGAAATACGGTTGGTGAATCCCAAAGTCATTATCGGACTCGGAAAAGTAGCGCTCCGCTTCTTTTTGGGACACGATGCGGGAATTGTCCGTGCAAGAGGGACATGGATTACCTATAAAAATATACCCGTCATGCCTACTTTTCACCCTGCCTACCTTCTCAGACAGACGGGAGAAAGCCTGAGAGAAGCGAAATGGCAGGTTTACTATGATCTCAAAGCGGCCAAGGAAAAAGCGGAAGAATCGGCGCCGCATTGGATTTGGAAAAGCGAAACCATGCCCGACCTTTTGAAACAGCTCGGACCGGTCAGGGAAAAACGTAAAAACGGCATGTAAAAAGGACAACCTTTGCAGGAAGTCCTTTTTTTATATTTCTTTATCTCATTTTAAAGTGGCGGGAAGAACGACATAGGTACTGCCCATGTAGCTCGGCGCCAATTCGCCCCGTCCATAAAGAACGGCGATGTGGCCGTCTTTGGTAAGGAAATAATTATCCGAATCTTTTTCGGGCACGAAAGAATCATCATAGAGAACCTTTTTGTTCTTTCCGCTCAGAAGTACAAGCTTGCCTGCCTTGAGATCTTTGACCAGTTCCTTGCGGCTGGGGACAAGACGGGACAAATCCGCTCTTTCACCGGTTTTCTTATCCAGAATAAAGGCATATTCTCTGTTTTCCGGATGAGCGAGAGCACGTTTCTGGAATGTGGTGGAAAGCAAAACGGATACATACTGCTTATCTTCATAAGTTACATCATAATTCATGTACACTTCATCATAAAGATTGCTTTCATAGACACGAATCGCATCATCTACATAAAAGCGGACAAATTTATTCAGCGTATTGTTGACAGAACCTTTATGGGTGTGAATGGCGGGATACGTGAGATGTAGACCGAAACCGTCATCACGGACGGCATCACGGACAGACGCCTGGGCCGCACCGGTGAGGGACAAAGCAAGGATAGAACATAAAACTAATTTCTTTAACATAAAAAAACTCCTTTCTTAATTAATGCGTATTTTATAGCATGATTAATACCTTTATTATATCATGCCCACTGCTTTATTGCGAATCATTTGCAAATCAGGACTTGTGTTTAGAGATACAGCGGTTAAAATAAAAGGAAAGCGGAAGGTAGATAAAGCATAAAAGCTTCGAATTGTCCGGCCGTGAAAAATACAGATAAGGGAAAAGATAATCATGAAAACGGTGAACCTGACGGAACTGCTCTATATAAGTGAATATGTAATTACTGCAGCGATACTGTTTTTATCTGCCGTGAAAAAAGGTGCAACGGATATAAAAAAAGAAATCCCGCGGACCGTCTTTTTACGGCGCCTCATTCTTACGGGAATCATTCTTGCTCTCGGCATTTTTTTGATGGCCCTCTTGTATATGACTCCCTTGCAGGATGTCTGGAAAATCCGGGCCGTCGGAACAGTCCGCTCGCTCATGACAATTCTCGCTTACACTGTTTTTTCCGCCTCTCTTTTTCAAAGATACCGCGTCTATCCGAGAGGACAGGCACTTGCGGCGGTTTTTCTGCTGCTCTATGCCGTGGCCGATCTTTTCATGACGGGAACGGCGGTGAAGTATGTCATTCTCGCGGCAGCCGCGGCAGGAGGATTTCTTTTACCCGATCGTTGGAAATCGTAACCCGGTGGAATGACCGCCGTTTTTCCATAAAAAAAGCTTCTGTTTACTGAAGGTAACAGAGCTTTTTTGTTTTCTTCACCAAAATAAAATGAGAGAAATAAAAAACCGGAATCCCTGGGGATACCGGCTGTTTTATTATTCGGGTAATGTGATTTTGGCAATGTTGTCGATGGCGTGATGAAGCTCATTCACCATTTCCGTATCTGCTGCCTTATAGTACATTTCTTTTCCGTCCCGGCGGGAATTGATGAGGCCGCAGGTCTTGAGAAGACGGAGATGATGGGAAACGGCGGGGCTGCTCATATTCATAATGGCAGCGATATTGATAACACATTCCTCCATGTGGCAGAGAATCCAGAAAATTTTCAGTCTTGTCGGATCGGAAAGCTGTTTCAATACGATAGAAACGTCATCTATGGTTTTCGGAGACGGAAGATGACGGAGAATATCTTTTTCATTATTTCCGTGTTGGTGCGGCAATTCACTATTGATGTCTGACATAATCATACCTCTCTTTTTATTTTCTTATATTCTCTTATTCTATTCAGTTTCCCGAAAAAAATCAACAAATAAAATGAGAAATATTTTCATTACCTATTGACAAAAGGGGAGAGTGATATTACTATAATGATATAAAGATTAAACAACTATTTATACATATAGGAGGAGAACGATATGAAAAAGAAATACGGAATCGAAGTAGACTGTGCCGCTTGTGCGTTGAAAATGGAAGATGCCGCAAAAGCTACGGCAGGCGTGAAAGATTGCTCCATCAATTTCATGGCGCTCAAGATGAATGTGGAATTTGAAGACGGCGCCGATCCGAAAGCGGTCATGCAGGAAGTATATAAAAACTGCAAAAAAGTAGAAGATGACTGTGAAATTTATTTCTAAAACAAACTTATTTCTTTGGGGAGAAGGGTAAAGACGTGAATAAAAAACAAAAAAGAAATCTCCTGCGGATTATTATTGCCGCTGTTCTCATGGTGGCGTTATACTTTACACCGGTGACGGGTATGGTCCGTTTCGGTCTCTACCTCGTGCCGTATCTGGTTATCGGTTACGATATTCTGATTAAAGCATTTAAAGGAATTAAAAACAGACAGGCTTTTGATGAAAGTCTTCTCATGGCGATTGCCACTATCGGTGCGATTCTTCTTGCTATTTATGAAGACGGCGACTATACGGAAGCCATCGGAGTCATGCTTTTCTACCAGATTGGTGAATGGTTCCAGAGCTATGCCGTCGGAAAAAGCCGCAGAAATATCAGCGAACTCATGGATATCCGTCCCGACTATGCAAATTTGGAAGGTGAGAACGGAGAGCTTATAAAAACCGATCCCGATGAAGTTGCCGTAGGCACGACCATTGTAGTTAAGCCGGGAGAAAAAATCCCGATTGACGGAGTGATTACCGGCGGAAAATCCACACTGAATACGTCCGCTCTTACCGGCGAAAGCGCTCCCCGTGATGTGGAAGAGGGCGATGAGGTCATCAGCGGATGTATCAATATCAACGGCCTTCTGAAAATCAGAACGACAAAAGAATTCGGCGAATCTACAGTTTCTAAAATACTCGACCTTGTCGAAAATGCAAGCTCAAGGAAATCAAAAGCGGAAGACTTTATTTCCCGCTTTGCCAGGACCTACACACCGGCGGTCGTGGCATCGGCCGTTACCCTGGCACTCCTGCCGCCTCTGGTTCGCATGGGATTTATGAATCTTCCGGCGGACTGGGAAACGTGGATATACAGGGCGCTCACATTTCTCGTCATCAGCTGCCCCTGTGCACTCGTTATCAGTATCCCTCTGAGCTTTTTTGCAGGCATCGGCGGTGCAAGTAAGGCAGGCGTTCTCATCAAAGGCTCCAACTATATGGAAACCCTGTCCAAAGTCAGAACCGTCGTCTTTGATAAAACGGGAACACTGACCAAAGGCGTTTTCCAAGTGACCGACGCTCATACAAAGCTTCTGACACCGAAAGAATTACTCCACCTGGCAGCCCATGTGGAACGCTACTCCACACACCCTGTGGGAGCGTCCCTCAGAAATGCTTATCCGAACGAATCCGACGATTGCAAAGTGGAAATTGTCGAAGAAATCGCAGGACAGGGGATCAGAGCTCATGTGAACGGAGATACCGTCTGCGTGGGAAATACGAAACTCATGGACGCTGTAGGCGCGGTCTGGCATGACTGTGAAAATAAAGGAACGATTATCCATGTAGCCATCAACGGAGTTTATGCGGGACATATCGTCATATCCGATGAAATCAAAGAAACATCAAAAGAAGCCATTAAAGCGCTGAAACGGATAGGCGTAAAAAAGACGGTCATGCTCACGGGAGACAATAAAGACGTGGCAGAAGCCGTTTCCGGTGAATTGGGACTCGACAAAGTGTACGGCGGACTTCTTCCGGCGAATAAAGTGGAAAAAGTGGAACAGCTGCTGGCAGAAAACAAAGAGAACGGGAAAGTAGCCTTCGTAGGCGACGGCATCAATGACGCTCCCGTTCTCACCAGAGCCGATATAGGCATTGCCATGGGTGCCATGGGATCTGACGCAGCCATCGAAGCCGCAGACGTCGTACTTATGGACGACGATCCCTTAAAAATTGCAAAGGCCATTAAAATTTCCCGGAAATGCCTTGCCATCGTCAACCAGAACACATGGTTTTCCATCGGTGTCAAACTCCTCTGCCTGCTTTTGGGGGCATTGGGAATCGCAAACATGTGGTTTGCCATCTTCGCCGATGTAGGTGTCATGATTTTGGCAGTACTCAACGCAATGCGGGCCCTCTTCGTAAAAAATATTCAAGTGTAACGATGAACCTTGTAAAGATAAAATCATAAAAACGATGTGACAGATAATAATAAAAAAGTAACAATAAAGAATCCGCAGGTCCCGATTTGTCCTGTGGATTTTTTATTGGAATAAATTATAATAATATTATGATATTGATTATCATGATATAATAAATATCAAATATTATTATATTAAATTTATTTAATAGAGAGGAGATATTAAATGAAATTAAAAAAAGTATGTGCCGCTTTGGCAGTGACGGCTCTGACAGGGATGTTGCCGTCATATGCAGTCCATGCAGAAGAGGTGTATTCGCTGGAACCTGTACTGGTGACGGCAGAACGCTATGAAAAAAGAGATATTGAAATCCCTGCTACAACAGCGGTTTATAAACAGGAAGAACTTGAAAAAACAGGAGCCAGCACACTGGAAGATGCTCTCCGCTTTTCAACGGGCATTGTGTTTAAGTCAGAAACTTCCGGTTCCGGCGGCGGAGAATTTTTAATTCGCGGAAAACGTCGCGGCACCTTGGTCATGGTTGACGGAATTCCTTTGAATTTCAGAACGGGCTATTATGATTTAGATACGATTCCGGTAGAGACAGTAAAACAAGTAGAAGTTATCCGCGGCGGCGGTGCCGTATTGTATGGAAGTGATACGACCGGCGGCGTTATCAATATCATAACGGACAAGAAAAAAGCACAAAATCAGGCAAGCCTTTCTTTTGGTAACATAGGAAGACAAAGACATGCTCTTCATGTCCGTGCCGATGCATTGGATTTCAACTTTACCTATGATAAAAAAGGAGAGCTTTTGAATGTATCCCAGCCAAACAGTGGAAAATATTTTGACTTCAACGGCGGGGAAAAATATCTGTACAATCTGGGCTATGATATAACGGATAAACTCCGCTTTATGTCGAGTTATTCTGATCATAACTATAGAAGAACCTATAATTGGTCCAACAGAGTAGGCCCTGCCGTTTACGATAAAAGACATATCGTAAGCAAGGAATGGCGGAATGTATTAAATTATCAGGATAAGGAAGGCTTTAATGCCAATATATATGTAGATCATGCCACTTCCGATACTGATTATCTTTATTACGACTATGCGGATAAAAAGACAAATAAAGTTAAACAGATTTTAGATAAAAAATATTTTTATAATGCCCGGGATGAAAAAATCGGGTTGGATATGCATAAAGAATGGAAAAATGATCAAAATATCTATCTGGCAGGCTTGAGTGCACAAAGAGAAATGTACCGCTTGGATAGAAAAAATCAACCTGAATGGAATAAAAAAACGTCCAGTTTTACCGGATATAAAAAACCGAGTTCTAACAGCTATGGACGTAATGTTTATTCAGTGTTCGGACAGTGGGAACGCTTTTTAGACAAGAAAAATACCATGATTTTAAGTGCCAGACAAACATGGACGGACCGTTCACCGGATAACACCGAATACAAACAATTTACGCCGCAAGCACAGTTTTTACATAAAATCAATGGAAATATGAGCTGGTATGCAAGCTACGGAGAATCTTTCACGATGCCTACCATGTCTGATATGTACGGGCGCGGAGAGCAGAAGGCGAACCCGGGCATCAAACCGGAAACAGGAAAACATTATGAAGCAGGTCTTAAATTGCTTGATAAAAACAGCCTTTGGAAGTTGGCATTCTTTAAGAGCGATGTCAGAAACTTTATCCGCTTAAAAGAGGATAAAAACGGTAATGACATGGCGATGAATGAAGACAGCAAAAACCAGGGCGTGGAGTTGTCTGTCGAGACAAAACACAAGAACGGATGGAGCACGAACTTCGGCGTTTCTTTATCGAATCCGAAATTCTATGATTCCAGAAAACCGGAAAAAGGCTGGCAAAGAAGTTACGGCAGAGTCCAGTTGAATGGCGGCATCAGCTATAACCATGATAAATGGCTTGTCAGCTTCCAAGGAAATTATCTCGGGAAGCGTGTTCTTGAATCGTATCAAACGGAAGTGAGACCGCTTTTCATCACCAGTTTGTTTGTAAGATATGAGGCAACGGATCATTCCGAGATTTTCCTTGATGTAGATAATGTTCTTGACAGAAAAGATATAATTTCCCATGTATTGTCCCGTTATAATGCAACACCCATTAATTTCCGCTTAGGCTATAAATATAAGTTTTAAATAAAGGCATACAAAAACACAGAACATTTATCAAAAAACAATAAAAAAGTCCTTACCGACCGATTCGGCAAGGGCTCTTTATTTTGGAGCGGATGATGGGAATCGAACCCACCTCTCAAGCTTGGGAAGCTCGCGTTCTACCAATGAACTACACCCGCATATGGAATTTCTGTAATAGATAATATCATATTTTGAGGGTGTTTGGTAGTCGCAGAACCGTTTTCTTTTCAAATAAAATTTGCGGCCTGTGAAAAAGAAACCGACCAAAAGTTGAACGGCTTAAGGGGTTATTGCCTCGTATCCGTAGGCATTTTTTGCCATTTCTTCCATAGCATTGACGATGAATTGGGAATAGCTCATCAGCCAACGGGCATCAATGATATAAATTTGGCGGTTTTGAACTGCTTTGATATGACTGAAAGCGGGGTCTTCGTAAATTTGCCGGGCTGCCATGGCATTTACCCGGCTGTTTTTCTCAGAATATGCATCAGAAGGGACAAAAATAATATCCGGATTGATAGAAAGTAAAGTTTCCCGTCCGGCGGAATCATTTTGTGAAAGACCGTAAGCAGCAGCCCCGTTGATGATACCCGCCTGTTTGCAGCAAGTATCGAATGTACTGCCGCTGCCGCCACCGATTCCGTTCGGGCGTGCCAGTACGGCAGTAAGACGGTCCTTTTTCGGAATTGTTTGTAAGAAGTTATGTAAGTTACGAATCCGGTCCTCCGTTTTTCGGGCAAGCCGGTTTCCGTTTTCCGGTTCTCCCACTAAATCGGCGAGTTCATGAATCATTCCGATTATCTTTTCTGTTGTAACAGGCATTTGATAGACATAGACAGGGATACCGGCAGAACGGATTTCATCTACGTATTCCGCACTTTTCCAACTGGGAACAACGACCAAATCGGGGGCATATTGCAGAACGGATTCGGTAGAACCGGAAATGCGGCCTTTGATTTCTTCGGATTCTTTTTCCAAATTCGGCATAAGTTCTGCTATAGCGACAATTCGTTTCGTTCCCAAGAGGGGAATCAGTACATCATCGGTAGATACTCCTACAGAGACAACTCTTTCCGGATGAACAGGTACGATCATCTCTGTGCCGTAGCAGTCGGTGACGGTTCGTACCTCATGACCGGGTTGGGTACCGTCCGGCGCCTGGCAGCCGGTGATGAATAAGCTGAGCCAAAGGATAAGAGGTAAGAGGTAACAATACCATTTTGAACGTATAGTCATAGAAACTCCTTATGGGGAATAAATAACAAAAAAGAAACAGAAAATAGGAAAATAAAAGGTCCGGCATTTTCTGTTTCTTTTTGTTTTAGTATGCCCTGTTAAAATTTGTATTCAATGCCCAATTGATAGTTTCTGCCCGGAGCGGTCCACCATTCATTGGCTTGTCCCCACCAGTTCGTCCGTGCATTAGATGCTTCGGCATAGAAGGTGTTGAACAGATTGTTTACTCTGCCGAAAATGGTAAGATCCGGGGTGGCATGGTAGTTGGCACTCAAGTCGGCAACCCAGTAAGTATCTTTGGGGAAAAATTTATTATTGGGGAGCGCAGCGACATCCGGGGTCTGAGGTCCTTTACGGTCTATAGTTCCCCGCACATCCAGCTGTGCATCCCAGATCGGTTTTGCATAGGACAGTCCGAATATGACGGCATGTTTAGGAATATATCCGTCTACATTTGTGGCTCTCTGGGGTGTAGGATCTACATGTGTATAGGTATAGCCGAAATGGCCGGTCAGTTCTTTGGTAAACTGTTTTCTGATATCCAGATTCAGCCCATTGGCTTTTTCTTTGTCAAAATTGTCATACTTTGCAGGTTTCAAATTAGAATTCCATCCCAGTTTGTTGTTTGATTTTCTTGTAAATACACTGATTTGCCCCGCCATGGTATCTGAGAATTGATGGCTCATGCCCACTTCATAGGTGTGGCCGCTTTCCGGTTTTAAGTCCGGGTTAGCGCCCCATGAACCGTAAAGCTGGGTAGCGGAAGGAGCGAGGAAGTAGCTGTTGTATGAAATATAAGTGTTGGTACTCGGATTTATTTCGTAAGCTAAGGACACATGTGGAGATGTGTGGTTACCGAAAGCGGAATGGTGATCCAATCGGATGCCGGGAGTCAGAGTCCATTGGGGAGCCACTTTCCATTCGTCCTGGAGGTAGTAAGACATATTGGTAAGTTTTACACCTTTTAAGCTTTTTACTTTATCCTGCTGCCAGTCAAATCCGGCCACTATGGTGTGGGTATCTCCGGTCCATGTGAATTGGTCGGCTAATCCTTTTGACACAATATCTGTCTTCCAACCGTTGGAGTTACTTTTGTAATGGTTGTACAAAAGAGTAAAGCGGTTATCTGAATTTTCGCTGACTTTACTGGTCCATATACCACGCCAAGTATCTTTATTCACCTGGCCATGTTTGCGTAGGTTTAATTTTTTGTTGGAGTCGGAATACATCTGATCCGCTTTATATTTATCAAAGTAGAAGGTAACATCGTTATTTTCATTCAATGCATAACCTAAGTTAAAGGCATAACTGGAGGCATTTTGATGTTGCGGAATTTTAAGACCTTCCGCATCTTTATAATCTGAAATGATGTCTTTTTGATAATTTGCACGCCAGTGCCAGCCGTCTTTTCTGCCTTCCGTATTGAAAGAATATTGTTCCTGACCGTAGCTGCCTCCTAAAACGCGGATAGAGTTGGAGATACCGTCGACAGGCTTTTTAGTGATGATATTAATAACGCCACCGACAGCGGAAGAACCGTATAAAGCAGAAGCAGAGCCTTTTAATACTTCAATCCGTTCGATGTTGTTCAGATTCTGCATGGTAACCAGAGGCGCTTTGAGATCTGTGGAGTTCATGACAATTCCGTCGACCATCCATACCACGTTATTGTTGCCGTTAATATAGAAGCTGTTTGAATTCTGGTAACCTACACCGCCGCCGTAGTTTGCAATATATACATTGGAAACATTTCTTAATGCCTGGGACAAGTCGGAATAGTGGGACCTTTCGATTTCTTTTCCCGTAATAACACTGATGTTGGCCGGTGCTTTGTTTAATTCGATGGGGGTTCTTGTAGCTGTTACTACGACAGGGTTTAATTCATAGACCTCCGATTCTGCATAGCCTGTATAACCTCCCAGTACAAGGGCGGCTCCGACCAGCATTGCCAATTCTTTTTTCATAATAAGTCTCCTTTCGAAATGGAAATAAAATAGAGATATGAATATAACGCCCTTGCTTTTTATCTATGTATCCGTGTTCCCATAGAAAAATAACAAAAGCGGAATATCAGAGTGTTTTTGTTTTACTCAAAACATTCTAAAAATTTTCTAAATTATAACATATAAAAAATCAATAATCTCTTATTTTTTATAAAGTATTTATGCCCGAAGGGGCGTCAAAGAAGGGATATTTTTATTTCCGTTAAGAGATTTCCTTGAACGGAATGACTTCAAAATCGTCTGATATAACTTTCTTCTCCTTTTCGTCAAAGGACCAGAGTAAAATGGCGGGGTCGCCCTGATAGGTAAAAAGGCAATTTCCTTTATCAAGTACGGCACTTTTGGCAATCGTCATATCCATTCCGTGGTAAGTGCCTGTCTGATTACAAACACACACGGGGCAATCTGTCCACAGAGAAGTTCTTGCCCAAACCGTTTCGGGATTCTTGCAGCATTCTCCCGGCGGCCAGGCGGCAGAAACCAATACAAGCTCTGCACCGCCGTTTTTTACCATGCGGCAGGGGTGTTCATAGTATGCATCGGCACAAACCAAAACACCGGTTTTTATACCATTCAAAGAGTAGATTTCTGCTTCTTCCCCTAAAGAAATCCACTCTTCTGCACCGCTTTGATGGGAATATATTTTTCTGTGAACCCCCTTTTCGTCTCCGTCCGGGGTGAGTATGAAACAGGAGTTGTAAGCTTTTTTGTCTGAAGTTTTTTCTGCAGCGGAAAGAAATAAAGTGATTTGTTTTTGTCCGGCAATTTCATAAAATTCTTTAAAGTCTTCCTGTTTGCGGATACTCATCTTTTTAGGAGCGTTCGTGTCGTTTTTGTAGAAAAAGTATCCTTCCAGTGCCGTTTCGGGAGTGAGAATCCAGCCGGCTCCGTGTGAGGAAGCTTCTTTTATGCCTTGAAGCAGTTTTTTCTTATTTTTTTTCTTCGGACCATTGGCTAAATCAAAATGAAGTAACGCTATTTTCATTTTCTTCCGTCCTTTTACAAATTGATATGGTTGGTTATCTGTGACCGGTTAAAATGATTTTATAATTATGTATAAATTATACACCTATAAGGTTGTAAATGTTTTCTAATCCGGCGTTTTTCATTTTATAAATTTCTATTTTCTTTGTACAAGGGTATAATGTAAATGATTTCATGTAAAAAGATAAAACGGAATATATCAAACGAGTTTAAGAAAGTGTAAGGATGCTTATGATTACATATTATGATATCGGACTGAATTTATTTACTTCTTCTTTTCCCGAACCGGAGAAGATTATTTCCGAGGCGGAAGCGGCGGGGATTTGTTGTATTTTGACCGGTTCGGAAGCGGCGGAAAATGAGAAAGTCAATGATTTTGTGAAGACCCATGCCGTGTACGGTACGGCGGGAATTCATCCCCACAGTGCAGATCGGGCGGAGGAGGCGGATTTGCGCCGTATCGAAGAAATCGTGTCGTCCAATCCCAAGATTGTGGCGGTAGGCGAGTGCGGGCTTGACTATGACCGTATGTATTCGTCAAAGGAAAACCAGCTTTATTACTTCAAGAAACTGATTGCTCTGGCGGAAAAATTGGAGAAACCGCTGTTTCTTCATCAGCGGGACGCGGAAGAGGATTTCCTTGCCTGCTTTGACGGGCATGAGGAGATTTGCCGCCGTTCCGTGGTGCATTGCTATACGGGAAACAGGGAAATGGCGGAAAAACTGATCGGCATGGGATTTTATATCGGAATTACCGGCTGGATTTGTGATGAACGGCGGGCCGATGATTTGCGTGAGACGGTGAAGTATATCCCGCTGGAGCGGATTCTTTTGGAAACTGATGCACCGTATCTTACGCCCCGCGGAATTCCCGGACTAAAACGGACGAATGTACCGCAAAATATCGTGTATGTCGCACAGGCGCTTGCTCATTATATGGGAGTGAGTGCAGAGGAAGTCATCAGTCATGCGAAAGCAAATACGGCAAGGCTTTTCGGTATCTGACGGGAGGCGGAGATGAAATCGTATTATCCCTTTGTATCTGAGGAAGCAAAGGAAAAGTATACAGAGATTTATCATAAGACGGAGGAGGAATACTGGCCTGCTCCTTTTTCCCGTGTCTATGTGGAAACACCTTTCGGGCCCACTTATGTTCGTGTTTCGGGAAAAGAGGGCGCACCGGCGATGGTATTGCTTCCCGGTATAACGGCACCCTCTTTGTCATGGTCCCCTAATGTACGAGTTTGGGGAAAATATTTCAGAATTTACGCCGTGGATATGATCAATGACTACGGCCTTTCAGTGGACAGGCGTCATCCGCTTACACGTCATGACCTGATAGTCTGGCTTGATTCGGTGGTAGAGCAGCTTCAACTGAAGAAATTTATTCTTGTCGGTATGTCTTATGGGGGCTGGCTTACGGCGGAATATGCACTTGCTTTCCGGGAGAAACTTCTTGCCATCGTCATGATTGCACCGGGCGCGACGATACTTCCCATAAGCCGCCGTTTTCTCTTTCGTGTCGCTTTGACGGGACTGTTTCCCATATGGGGCAGTCATCGTCTTTTCCGCTGGCTTTTCAAGGATTCTCTCAATCATCCGCCGAAGTACGGAATCAGCTATGATTGGTTTATGGAACGGTCGGATTTGCGTTTCCGCTCCTTCCGCCGCCGTTTCGTTGTTCCGCTCCGTGTGCTGAAAGAATCGGAATGGAAGAAAATCACCGTACCTTCTCTTTTTATGGCCGGTGAAAATGAAAAGCTGTATCCTGCCCGTAAGGCACTGGAAGAAATGAAAAGGAAATCGCCGCAGACGGAGCGTGTCCTGATTCCCGGTGCAGGCCATGACCTGACCGCTCTTCAAGCCGATTTGGTGAATGAAAAGGTGCTGGCCTTTCTAAAAAAACATCTGGGACCGCTTGAAAAATAAAAGAACAGACTCTTTTCCCGGTAGCGGAAAGGGTCTGTTTTTTTATGGAAAATATAGCCTTTCTTTTATGAAAAAGTGAACGGGAATGCAGGAAATGACATTTATCAGAAAAAGACTTGTATGCTATAATAAATTAGTATTTGTGTGATAAAATTTTATGCCTGCAGAATGCTTTTTTGGGATATTTTTTTCACTGATTCTATTCATCGGTAAGGAGGAAGATGGAGTGGAAAAGAAGGATTTTATTTGGAAAATGGGAGGACAGCAGGGCCAGGGTGTCGAGTCCTGCGGAGAAATTTTGGGACGTGTCCTTGCCCAGGAGGGATACTCGCTTTTCAGCCAGCGTCTCTTTGCTTCCCGTATCAAAGGGGGACATACGACGATTGCGCTCCGTATTGCGACGAAGGAAATCGCAACCATCGGAGAGCGGGTGGATTGTCTGGTCGCTTTGGATCAGGAAACTATCGATTTGCATGGGAAAGAAATTCCCGAAGGCGGCGTAATTATTGCCGATGATGCTTTCCGTCCGAAATGGGAAGCTCATACGGGACGTATTTTTCTGCCCTTACCTATCACGGAACTGGCGAAAAAATACGGCTCCATGCAGATGAAAAATATAGCGGCTCTCGGTATGAGTGCCGGACTTCTCGGATTTCCGGAAGTGCCGTTTTACCGTTTTATCGCAGAACGGTTTGAGAAAAAAGGGGCAGAAGTCATTGCCAAAAATAAGAGTATTTTCAAAGAAGGCTATGACTTGGCGATTCAAGCCATGCAGGGCGTGGAATTAGGCAAGCTCCCCACACCGGCGAAAAAAGAGCAGCTTTACCTTTTGGGAAATGAAGCGGCCGCTCTGGGTGCGATAGCCGCAGGTTCCCGTTTCATGGCTTCTTACCCGATTACTCCGGCTTCGGAAATCATGGAATACATGATTAAGAACATTCATAAAATACAGGGCACGGTGGTGCAGACGGAAGATGAATTGTCGTCCGTAATGATGGCAATGGGAGCAGGCTATGCAGGGGTCCGTGCATTCACGGCAACGGCAGGTCCGGGCCTTTCTCTTATGGCGGAATCCATTTCCATGGCGGCTATGGCAGAAATTCCTGTCGTCATCATCGACGTCATGCGTGCCGGTCCGTCGACAGGTATGGCTACAAAAGTGGAGCAGAGCGATATCCGCTATGCCATTGCCTCCGGTCATGGTGATGCGGAAAAAATCGTTATTGCCGCATCTTCCATTGAGGACTGCTTCTATATTACCCAGGAAGCCTTTAATCTGGCAGAAGAATTCCAGACGCCGGTCATTCTTTTATCGGACCTTCAGTTCGGTATGTGTAAACAGTCGGTTCCCGTTTTTGATCCGGACCGTATAGAAATCAAACGGGGCAAATTGGTAAGAGACGGTCTTCCTGCTTTAGATACGAAACAGAAAGCCTATTTCCACCGCTTTGAAGATGTGGAAGACGGTATTTCCCCGAGAACTGTTCCGGGCGTGGAAAACGGTATGTTCCTTTCCACCGGACTTGAGCATAATGTTTTCGGTAAACCTGCAGAAGGGCAGGCGGACCGTGTCCAGCAGATGAATAAACGGCATCGTAAATTTGCCGGCGTTTCCAAGGCTATCCGCCCGTTTAACGTGGCTCATGAAGATACGGAATGCGATTTACTTCTCGTAGGTATCACGTCCACCAACGGAGCGCTTGAAGAAGCAAGAGAAGCTTTGGAGGAATCGGGAAAGAAAGTAAACCACCTCCAGCTCCGTCTCCTCTCACCGTTCCCGGAAGAAGAACTTCGTCCTTATGTAGAAGGAGCCAAGAAAATTTTGTTTGTGGAAGAAAATATGACAGCCCAGCTCCGTGAACTCTTTGCAATCCGTTTCAGCTGTCACGACAAATTCCTGTCACTTCTCCAATATGACGGGACACCGTTCCTGACTTCCACCATTTTGAATAAGGCGAAGGAGGTTCTCTGATTATGGGATCACCGAGAGATTATAAAAATACGATTGTACCGAACTGGTGCCCCGGCTGCGGGGACTTCGGTATCCAGAATGCCATAGCCGCAGTATGTGCCCAAAAAGGATGGAAAAATGAAGACATCACCTTGATTTCAGGCATCGGCTGCTCCTCCCGTATCGGCGGATACCAGTACTGCTACGGTGCACATACCACGCACGGCCGTTCACTTCCTTTTGCCCAGGGCATCAAATGTGCCAATAAAGATACGCATCTCATCGTTTGTTCCGGTGACGGCGACTCCTATGCCATCGGTCTCGGACATGCTCTGCATGCGATGAAAAGAAATATGGATATCACCTACATCGTTTTCGATAACCAGGTGTACGGCCTGACAAAAGGACAGACAAGTCCTGCCTCGTCAAAAGGATTTGTTACGAAAACGACACCTGACGGAAATCCGCTGACACCGCTTGATGCACCGTCCATGGCACTTGCGGCAGGTGCGACATTTGTGGCGCAATCTTATGCTATCGACGGTAAAGGGATGATTGATATCCTCACAAAAGCAATCGATCATAAAGGATTTTCTTATGTCAATATTTTTACACCTTGCGTAACCTTTAACCATATGAATACCTTCCAGTGGTATAACGAAAACTTAGTCAAACTCGAAGACGTTCGTGAAAACTATGACCCCCATGACAGGGCGGCCGCTTTCCAACTGCTTGCAGAAACGGAAAGTCTGGTAACAGGCATCATTTATGAAGAAGAAGGTTCACTTCCGTTCGGAAGCATCGTCCCCTCGGCGGATATCAATCTGGTGGACTATGTGAAAAAACCGACAGAAGAACTTTTCGAAGAACTTTGCAGGGAATTTAGATAAGACGGAATTTCCACCGACCGTGAAATTTTCGTAAGAAAAAGTTACGGGATAAAAATCTATTGCGGCGACGTAAAACAGGAAAAGCCGTATAAAAGGAGTGTGGTCAAATGGCATCAGACAGGATGATGGAATATTATTATTCCATGGGTCAGGAAAATCTTTCCCGGAATCAATTGGAAGAAGCAATTACATATTTCCGTAAAGCTGCCAATCTGGGAGCGGAAGAAGCGGCCCACGAAATCGGTGTCATAGGCCACCGCTATGAAACGGCGGAAGGCGTTCCTGCAGATGAAGAAAAAGCTGCCCGCTGCTACCGTATGTCCGCAGACTTCGGTATCAAAGAAGCATGGTACTATCTGGGACGACTGTACTACCGCGGCATTGCGGGAGGAAAGCCGAACCCGAGAAAAGCGAAACGGGCCCTCGAAAGAGCTGCCGAAGCGGGATACGCCGACGCTGCCGTTCTCCTTGCCAAAATTTACGACGAAGGCGTCATGGGGAAGGTCAACCATGACTTGGCGTTTAAATATTATCTCCAGGGAGCGGAAGCGGGAAACAGCGAAGCGATGCTCATGACGGGACTCTTTTACGCCCAAGGAGAAGCGGTACCGAAAAATACGGAAAAAGCGGAAATGTGGATCAGAAAAGGGAAAGACGAAGGAAATCCTGACGGCGAAGCGACACTCCGCGTATTTCTTTCCGTTGCCTGCACGGAATATGTAACGGGTACGGCAGGCGTGACCGATACGGAAAAAGCGCTCGCCATGGCAAAAGAAGCAGAAGAACTGGGAGATAAAGAAGTCTTTTATCATCTGGGACGGGCATTCCAGAAAAAAGGCGGCGAAGGGCACGGAGAAAAAGCATTTGCCTGCTTTAAAAAAGCGGTAAAAAATGAAATTCCCGAAGCTTACTCGGCAATGGGACTTTGCTATGAAGCGGGAATCGGAACAGAGCCGGACATCAAAAAAGCCGTCTCATGCTACCGCACCGCCGCTGAAGCAGGAGACCCCTTCGGTATGGCCCACTACGGATATGCACTTGCCAACGGCGAAGGGTGCAAACAAAATGAAAAAGAAGCCATGGAATGGCTCGTGAAAGCCGCCATGAAAGGCGACGAAGGTGCCATTCTGATACTGAAAGAAGATTATAACTATACATTGCATTAAAAAAGGACTCTGCCCTTTCCGGCGGAGTCTTTTCGATTGCCTGCGGAAATTCCGGGCAGACAAACCGGGAAACATGGTACAATACAAAAAAGGAGGAAACCATGCTTATTCCCTATATTTCCGTTAAAGAACCGCATACATTTGAAAAAGAAATCAAAAAATCCCTGTTCATAGCACAACTCATTCCGGTACATACGGAAAAAGAAGCGGAAGAAGCACTGGCAGGAATCCGAAAAGTCTATAAAGACGCGACCCATAACTGCTGGGCCATGCGGACGGGAACAAAACGGATTTATGAAAAATCGGGAGACGACGGAGAACCGCAGGGAACGGCAGGACATCCGATGCTCCGGGTACTGCAGATGAAAGAACTTACCAACGTACTCGCCGTCGTCACGCGTTACTTCGGAGGCATCAAACTCGGCGCAGGCGGGCTTACCCGTGCCTACGGCGGGACACTGGCAGAACTCGCCGCCGCAGCTCCACTCGTAAGATACACCCCTCATACGGAAATCAAACTGACACTTCCCTATACGGCAGCCGGCACTTTTGAGCACTACATAGGAAATACGGACATAAGGATAGAAGACAGAACATTTACCGATACGGTCATCGTCAAACTGCTCTGCCTTCCCGGAAATAAAGAAAGACACATCCGCATTTTCCGTGACATGACAGGCGGTCAGGCAGAAATAGAAGAAACGGGAGAAACTTACGTGCCGATGGAATTGAAAGAAATATAAAAATGCGTTCGGAATATATCCTGCAGAACGGAAAATATACCCGAAAAGAATGTTTTAAAAAGGAAACTAAAAATAAACAGATTGACAAAATGATTAGAAATAAATTATAATGAAATTGTAGTAATTATACTTTAGCGAGAAGTATTAGGTTATTACAATAAGGTCCAACAGGAGCTGTTGGTACCGTAAAGCTCTGACGGTGCGCCTATTGGCGTGCCGTTATCTTTTTATACACGGAAATCACTTAAAGCAGTTTCTATTTACGGAAGTCACTTAAAACAGTTTATTTTATATAACAATATATTACATAAAGGAGGAATCCTCATGAATTATGTACTCGGCCTGGATGTAGGTATCACTTCTTGCGGATGGGCGGTATTGGAACTGAATCATGAAGATGAACCGGTACGGATTGTCGATTTGAATTCAAGAATTTTTGATAAGGCGGAAGCTCCTAAGACAGGAGAGTCGCTGGCAGCACCACGAAGGATGGCAAGAGGAATCCGTCGTCTTACAAGACGTCGTAAATTCCGTTTGCACAGAGTTCGTGGTTTTTTAGTACGTCACCATATCCTGACAAAAGAAGAAATTGAAAATCTTTACATAACCCCGCACAAGACAGACATTTATGAGTTGAGATACAGGGCGCTTACAGAAAAAGTCAGCCCTTCCGACTGGGCAAGGCTTCTTATTTTCTTTGCGAAGCACAGAGGATTCCAGTCCAACAGAAAAAATGAGAAATCCGGAGAAGACGGATTGATGCTTGCCGCAATCGGTGAAAATAAGAAAATTTTGGAAAATTACCGTTCTGTCGGCGACATGCTCTACTCCGATGAAAAATTTAAAGACTGCAAAAGAAATAAAGGCGGTACATACCGGTTTACCGTGAGCCGTTCCATGCTGAAAGAAGAAGTACAGACATTATTCAAAAAGCAGAGAGAACTGGGGCAGACGTTTGCGGGAGAAGACCTTGAAGACGAATATCTCAGTATCTTTTCGGCACAGCGGAACTTTGACGAAGGACCGGGCACAAACAGTCCTTATGCAGGGGACCAGATAGAAAAAATGATAGGTGATTGCACCTTCGAAAATGGAGAAAACGGAAGACCGCTCCAAAAAAGAGCACCGAAAGCAAGCTATGCATTTATGGCGTTCAACTTATGGCAGAAAATCAACCATATCCGTGTAAATAGCAAAGGAATCCAACGAAGCCTGGAAACGGAAGAAAAAAATAAAATAGCTGATTTGGCATGGACGAAAGAAAATATCACTTACCATGACTTGAGACAGATAACCGGCCTTGACGAAGAGACCCGCTTTTCCGAGGTAACCTATCCGCTTGACAGTACAACGGAAGAAGCGGAAAAGAAGGTAAAATTCAGCTGGGTGAAACCCTATCATGCAATGCGGCGGGCTTTGGATAAGGTGGAAAAGAATTATATCCGGAAACTGAGCCGTGAAGAAATCGACGCTATCGCCTATGCCTTCACCGTCTACAAAAATGATAAAAAAATACGGACGGCCCTGGCAGAAAAAGGAATAGAAGACAATGTGGCAGACGTATTAATTACTCATTTAGACGGATTCAGCAAATTCGGACATTTATCGGAATATGCATGCTATAAGCTGCTGCCGTTTTTAGAAAAAGGGGAAGAATATTACAAAGCTTGCGAATCGGCAGGCTATGATTTCAGAAAATCTTCTATGGAAAAATTGGAAGATATACCGAATCCTGTCGTAAAAAGAGCGGTTACCCAGACGATGAAAGTCATCAAAGCGGTACAAAGAAAGTACGGAAATCCCGTAGAAGTGCATATCGAACTTGCCAGAGAGCTGGCCCGCAGTTTCAAAGACAGAGCGGCTATGGACGACCGGATGAAGGAAAATCATGCCAAAAATGAAGCGATCAAAGAGTATCTGTCGAAAGAACTTCATGTGATGAGTCCGACCGGACAGGACATCGTGAAATGGAAATTGTATAAACAGCAACAGGGGAGTTGTGCCTACAGCCAGAAACCCTTTGATGTCGATAAATTGCTCCACGACAGAACCTATGCCGAAGTCGATCACATCCTGCCCTACAGCCGTTCCTTTGATGATACTTACCGCAACAAAGTGCTTGTCCTGACAAAGGAAAACAGAGATAAAGGAAACCGCACGCCCATGGAATATCTGGCGGATAAACCGGAGCGGAAAGAAAGATTTATTGCCTGGGTAAAAACGACAATCAAAGACAGTAAAAAAAGAGAGCACCTGCTCCGTGTGAAGTACGGCCGTGATGAAGAAGCGGAGTGGAAACAAAGACATTTGCAGGATACCCAGTATATCAGCCGTTTTCTTTATAACTACCTGAGAAATACTTTGGAGCTTACACCGGGATATACGGACAGAAAAAGAAGAATCATACCGGTGAACGGAGCCGTGACGGGGTATATCCGGAAACGTCTGGGCATTCATAAAATCCGTGAAAACGGAGACCTTCACCATGCCGTCGATGCGGTGGTCATTGCAGCTACGACACAGGGCATGATACAGAAAGTGACAAGATACAGTCAGATTAAAGAAAATGAAACATGGATAGATGACCATACCAAAGTCGATGAACGGACCGGAGAAATTTTCTTCGTAAAGAAAGCACACGAAAAAGATGCTTTCCCGGAACCGTGGCCCCGTTTCCGGCAGGAGCTGGAGGCCCGGGTGAGCGAAGATCCGGAAGAGGCGATCCGCCGTCTCCGTCTGCCTTCCTATGAGAACGCCGGGGAAATCAAAAAACCTTTCGTTTCCCGTATGCCGAGAAGAAAGGTCCGCGGCGCTGCCCACAAAGAAACGGTCAGGAGCGGCAAACTGAGAGAAGACGGCTATACCATTCTGAAAACGGACTTATCGGCCTTGAAACTGAAAAACGGAGAAATCGAAGGCTACTACAGACCGGAAAGTGACCGGCTCCTCTATGAAGCACTGAAAAAACGACTGGAAGCTTTCGGCGGAAAAGGGAAAGAGGCCTTTAAGACACCCTTCTATAAACCGAAAGCAGACGGAACGCCCGGTCCGTTGGTGAAAAAGGTAAAAATCATAGAAAAGTCAAGCCTCAATGTACC
>OLQM01000960.1_pt1 | contig 33210 bp, 24 predicted proteins | sample 1673161 | NCBI WGS metagenome assembly OLQM01 (sample SAMEA3136761, study PRJEB25190) | human gut metagenome | reverse complement strand
GGTATGCTGATCGCGGCAAACATCGGCTAAAGAACAATTGTAGTCTACTTTCAATGCTTCAAGGAAATGTTTCCAAGTTTTTCCAAATCGATTTTCTGCTAAATCCATAATGCTTCATTTTTATACATCGCAAAAATATAAGAATGAAAAAAGGGCGACAAGATAGAATCGCGGAGACGCTTACGAACGGTGAAGAGTGTGAAGGATGAATATTTCTATATTTTGCGTTTCCTTCCACCATAAATATCTGGTCTATAACTATTCAGCTAACGGTGAAACTGATGAACCTTTATTTAAAACTATTAGAGAATTACATAAGTTCGATATTAATAAATGCAACCGCCGTTACTGTAATGGTGATTTCGTTAATGAAAAACAACACAATATACAATGGGTGGAAGTCTTATCAAAAGAAGCCCTACAAGATTAAAACATAAAACTAAATCCTTTATTGTGAGAAGCTTTATATTTTTGAATTTCCAAAGACAGTGATTTTTTCAATTGCACCGCCATGAAATCCAAAAAAGGCTGGTTGGTTTCATCATCTTGCGCTTGTTGTAAAAAAAGGATATAATCTGCCCTATCCTCCTTAAAAATCTTAGCGGGGAAAAGATGATAGCAGAATTGAATATAGTTCATCAATAAGCGAGCTGCTCTCCCGTTGCCATCCACCCAAGGATGAATAGTCACTAAATTGAGGTGAGCATTAAAACTTAATTCGTATTGTTCACGGAACGTTTCCACATTCTTTTGCCGTTCCTGCAACAAGAAACAAAGTTCTTCTACTTTAACAGGTACTTTTTGATAATCCATATAAGAACGCCCACCTACACCAGGCGTAACGCCACACAAACGGAACTCACCTCTGGAAGAATCGAAAGAGCCGCCTATTGTATTATGCCTTCCCCCTGTTGTCCGCATCAAAGTAGCGTTTAACTTCTGCAAAAAAGCAGGAGTTATAACAGTATTGCGTTGCGCTTCCTTTTTAGCAAGCTCGTATGCTTTCTTCAAGTCCTCATTCATCAGATGATATACCAACGGCTTTCCTTTAGCTGTTACACCTTCATCGAAAAGAAGCTGTGCATCCATTTCGGTTAGTGTAGAACCCTCAATGGCTGTAGAATGGGTAATAAGAGAATAGAGGTAGTACTTCTCATAGTCCACCGACTGACTGATACCGAGTTGCTGAAACTCCTTATACAGTTCCTCTATTTCCAGCCAAATACCTTTTTCCATAATTAGGTTACCTTAATTGTTATTTTTCCCAAAATTACTTCTGATACAACACTTTACCAAGCGAAACGACTACTTTCTTACTATTTTTTTGCAAACGCAGGGAAAATTAGGCAATAAAAAAACGCTAAGTCAATTTGTTGCAATCACTTAGCGTTTTCCGAGTACCCAGACTCTCTGTCATCTCCTTAAAAAATCTCTAACCAAACATCTACCTATTTCAACTCAAATGGTACAGTACCTTTAATATCTCTGGATGAACTACCGATGATTGCCTCAAACTTACCCGGTTCGGCCACCCATTCGTGTTTAGCATCATCGAAGAAGCTCAATGCTTTCTTATCAATCGTCAGCGTTACCGCTTTCTCTTCTCCCGGAGCCAGTTTCACTTTTTGGAAACCTTTCAACTCTTTTACCGGACGAGGGAGAGAGGATTTCTTATCACTGATATAAAGCTGAACAACTTCCTGACCTTCACGAGTGCCTGTATTCTTCACATTGACTGTGAAAGAAATGGTATCATCTGCAGTCATAGTTTTCTTGTCGGCCGAGGGTTTTCCATAAGCGAAAGTAGTGTAGCTCAATCCATGTCCGAACGGGAACAGCGGTTTGATTTTTTCTTTATCCGCCCAACGGTAACCTACAAAAATATCTTCCCGATAGATTTCATTAATCGTATCTCCTCTATGTTTAGACTGTGCCAGTTCTTCCTTATTGCCCGGATATTCGCCCAATTTATGAGCCCCTACATCTTCCAGTTTTGCCGGGAAGGTGAAAGGAAGTTTTCCCGAAGGATTGGCGTCTCCTACCAATACGGAAGCAAGAGCTGTCCCGGCTTCCGAACCCAGGAACCAGCCTTGTACAATGGCCGGCACTTCATTTACCCAAGGCATAGCCACAGCATTGCCGGAGATATTGACCACGATCAGGTTTTTATTCACCTTTGCGAGTTCACTAATCACTCTATCCTGCGCGTAAGGCAAACCTAAAGAAGCGCGGTCCGAATCTTCACAATCCTGATGATTGCTCTTGTTCAAGCCACCGAAGAAGATAACATAGTCGGCATCTTTAGCCACTTGCAAAGCCTCAGCGAGCAGTTCATCTTCCGAACGGTTGTCTTTCAAGTCCTGACCGGTTTTCACACCATTATACTCTCCCGTCGGATCGCCTACATACCCACGGGCATATACCACTTCCGCTTTTGAACCCACACGGCTTTTCAGTCCATCCAACGGAGAAATCTCATATTTCACTTTCAAAGAAGAACTACCACCGCCCACAGTCATCATCTTTATCGCATTTTCACCGATCACTGCGATTTTCTTCGCTTTATTCAAATCGATAGGCAATACGTTACCGTTGTTCTGCAACAGCACAATTCCTTCTTCAGCTATCTCACGTCCGGCCTGCCCGTGCTCGGGAGAACCTAAAGAGCCGAATGGTTTGTGCGGGTCCATTGAAGTACGGAAAATCAGACGAAGGACATTACTAACCTTTTCGTCCAGTTCCTTTGTTCCTACTTTACCCTCTTTTATCAGTTTCAGGTAAGGGAAAGCAAGGTAATAATTATCATACGCATTTCTCGTTCCGGCAGACAGTCCGTTCGTCCATGAACCAAACTCTAAGTCCATGCCGTTGTGAATAGCCTGTTCGGTGTTGTGCACACCACCCCAGTCGGACACTACGACGCCATCAAAGCCCCATTCATCGCGAAGAATATCTCGAAGCAGGCGTTTGTTGTGACAGGCGTGCTCTCCCTGATAGAGATTATAAGAGCCCATAATCGACCATGTTCCACCTTCCTGAACAGCCGCTTTAAAAGCAGGCAGGTATATTTCATAAAGAGCACGATCACTCAATTGCACATTGGTGGTATGGCGGTTGAACTCCTGATTGTTCAATGCATAATGCTTCACACAAGCAGCTACCCCGTTCTCTTGTACACCTTTGATGTAAGGAACCACCATAGTGGCGGACAGATACGGGTCTTCTCCCATATACTCGAAGTTACGTCCGTTCAAGGGAGTACGGTAGATATTCACACCGGGCCCCAACAAGATGTCTTTCTTGCGGTAACGTGCCTCTTCACCGATACTTTTTCCATAAAGATGCGACATTTCGGGATTCCATGTAGCAGAAAGACACGTCAGTGCCGGATAGGCAATACAGGAATCGTTTGTCCATCCTGCCTGATCCCATTCATCCCACAACACTTCCGGACGGATACCGTGAGGACCGTCGGTAGCCCATACTTCGGGAATTCCGAGGCGGGGAACGCCTGCCGAACTAAATTTAGACTGTGCATGAATCATCTTCACCTTTTCTTCAAGGGTCATCCGGTTCAATGCATCTTTCACTCTCTCTTCGATAGGCTTACCAGTGTCCAGATACACGGGCTTCTGCGCAAAGGCAGGCAACGCAGTTATCACAGACAAGCCAAGTAACATTGCTTTGAATTTCATGTTCATTTATGATATAAGAAATAAGTTCATACTTTATTTATATAGACTCCCAAACAGGGGATATTTCCTAGTTGCGGACGAGTTTATTAATGTTTTTTACATTATTCCGACCAAAGATGAATCCTGAAAGGGTACAATTCATCATACCCTTTCAGGATAGTTTCAATAAAAATCCGGCATTAATCTTCAGATCAATTTATTTTCTCAACCTTCAGATCAGCATTTGCATTGCCATTCGTTACATCAATGGTAAATCGATAGACAGCTCCTTCTTCAAATGCTTTATTATCCTGCATTTCCAAATTTCCGGAATCTGCAAGTTTAAGCTGTTCCACTAAAATAGAGCTTGCATAATTGCCGAATTCTCCTCCCCAATCATTTTGATGGAAGAACTTAAAACTAATCACTTCCGGGTCACCACTAGTCTTCAACGTTTCCCCGGCTTTCAAGGTTAGCTGATACTTTTTAGAAGCAACTTGCGCCAGACAGAGCGCTTTACTTGGCTCCCAACCTACTTCGGAAGACGTAACAGAAGGCTTACCGATTCCTTTTCCGATAGCCCAGATTGCACCCGTTCCGTCATCTTGCAATTTGGCCGGTTTACCATCTTTCAAAGCCATTACAGAAAAATACTTCAAAACAGCATTAGCTGTCACCCGATAATCTCCGTTAATCGGCAGGAACTTCAATGCACCATCACTTTGTTTCTCAAAGAAGTCAGGATCGATCCACCATTCATTCAAATTATCAATGCCTGTAACAGTTATCATTTGTCCTTGTGTAAACGCCTGATCCGACTTATATATATCAGTATCTGTCACCTCCATCTTATCATTACCAAAGAAAATATCCGGTGCAGGTAAATCTACCTTCCCTACTTTCTCCACTGTCAACACAGCCTTGGTATTGCCTTTCGTCACATCAACTGTAAACCTGTAAATACCTCCTCTTTCGAACTTCTGACCTTCTTCCAGTCCCAAGTTTCCGTCCGATGAGATTTTAACCAATTCACTCGTTGTAGAAATAGCATCACCCTTAAACTCGCCGTTGTCCCATTTATTGATATGGAAGAACTTAAAGTTAATATCATCCACTTTCATGGTAACGCCAGCTATAAATGTCAGTTGATACTTCTTCGCAGTAAGCTGTGGCATACACAGACCATTTTCCGGAGTCCACCCTACTTCAGAAAGTGCCACCGACGGTTTACCGATTCCTGTTCCAATAGCCCAGATAGCACCTGTTCCATCATCCTGCAACTTGGCAGCCTCACCATTCTTCAAAGCAATGACAGAGAAATACTTCATTTTACCATTGGCTGTTATTTGGTAACTTCCGTCAATCGGCAGGAATTTCAATGTTCCATCTTCCTGCTTTTCAAAATAATCCTGGTCTATCCACCAATTATCATAATCAGGCACCCCTTCAAACGCTAGAATGTCATTCTTCTTCAAAGTCAACTTGATTGCATAGATATCATTCTCTACCAATTCCATATCTTCACCGTTCACCTTTAACTTGGCAAATGGTTCTGCCTCGTAAGTCAACGTATTAAACTTGATAGCATAATTTCCCGGTTCCGTATTAGAAAATGAGATAGCATTCGTAGAACCGGCTTCAATCGTTCCATTCTCCCAGCCGAAAGTCAATTCGTTCCCATTCTCTCCCACTTTCGGAGTCTTGATATACGCTTTCATCTTTTGCGAGAAGTCTCCTGTCACACTATACTTGTACATGGATTGACGTTCCATCCGGTACTCTTTTCCTTCCTCATCCACTAATGTCAGATAGGGGAAGTCCGGTCGTGCCAGAGCGAGTTCTTTCGTCATTTCTGTAGTAGTAAAATGAATGTTCTGAAGAATATATTTCAAAGTTGCCTTTCCATTAGGAATATTAGCATAATAAGGAACAAAAATTTTACCAGTATAGTCATTTCCGCTTGTCTTTGTACGGATGACCGTTTCAGACACTTGTTCTTCTCCATAAAAAAGCTGTGCTTTCAACGTAGAAAGAGGCACATCCACATCCGAGGCTTTAATCGTAAACGGAAGACTGTCACCAAAAAGAGCATCTGCATTCTCTGCTTTGATTTCCATACTCGGATTACCGGGCAAGAATTCGTCATCATTACAGGAATTCATGGATAACATTCCTGCCAAAGCCAATATAATATAACTGTTTTTTTTCATTGTCTTGATCGTTTTAAGGTTCTTATTCCGACTTTGCCCAACGATAGGAAGTCACAGATTTGCCCGGAACATCATAAGCAAAATGACGCTTACCATCACTTAAGGTTATCTTTTTAGTCTTTTCATTATTATTCATCAGTACAAAAGCGTATGTTCCATCCGGATTCTCGAAAGCGGAATACATGATATTGCTATCAGCATAGCCGGATGCACCGATACGTACCGCTCCCGGTTTCACCACACTTGAGAGATGGGCGATGATATAGTAATGCGAGTTGCGGATAATTGTCTTATAGTCGCTATTACTGATATCCACCGCTCCGTAGCAAGTCTGGCAACCGCCTTCACGGTTAGGAGCACGGTCATTATCAAGCATCAGGTTCCACACTATAACTCCCCTACACCAGTTGTTGATCGTACCCAATGCTACTTCTTTCATATCTTCCAGCAATCGTTTCGACAAATCACGTCCGCTATTCCATGTTCCGATAGAAGTCTCCGTGAAAAGAAGTTCCTTTTCAGGATAGGCTTTATGTATATTTAAAAGCTCTTCGCGATTCCCGCCATAGTTGTGATAAGCAGCTCCGGCCAGGTATTGGGAAGCAGCTGCGTCCTCATACATCTTACCGGGGTAGTTCTTTTCCGTTGCAATATCACTATAATCATAGTTATGATCGTATGCATAAATTTTCGTAGCCAGTCCGGCTGTTTTGAATTTAGGTCCGAGTGCTGTTTTCACAAAGTCCCTCTGTTCTTCCCAACTCATATAAAGCGAAGCGGAATTACCACGGTTCAACGGTTCGTTCTGGGGAGTTACAGCATAAATATCAATGCCTTCGGCGTTGAAGGCTTGTACCCATTTCACAAAATAAGTGGCATAGTCCTGATAATAGGCTGGATTCAGCTGACCGTTTGTCCATGAATCCAGCGGAGTAAGATCTGTGAGACTCTTTACTTTCATCCATTTTGGACAAGTCCAAGGGGCGGCAATGACTTTAATAGAAGGATTGATGCTCAAAATCTCTTTCAGAATCGGAAGGATATAGTCTTTCTCTTCACTTTGCAAAGCAAAATGCTCAATACCTTTCGTATCACAGCAGGTATATTCGCTCAATGAAAAGTCCGAGCAGCCGATAGAGATACGGATATAGCTAAATCCGAAGCCTTTGTCGTCAGAGAATGTTTCCGTAAGGAAGGCGTGACGATCTTCCGGTTTCATTTGCAGAAGATTAAAACAAGTGGCGCCTGTGATAGCAGCTCCGAAGCCGTCCATTGTCTGATATTGTTCAGTCGGATTCAATGTGATTGAAGTAGGTGCCAAATTATCTTTCGAGCTGAAATTAACGGCATCACGGGTCAAATCGCGAGTCAGGCTGCTAGTGGTCGCATAAATAGTCACATCTCCAGTCGGAACAGGTGTAACCGGTTTCTCCGCATCGTCACTGTTGCTGCATGCAGCTAATATGGTGAAGCATCCTAAAAAGGTCAATGCTATATTTCTCATGTCTATCATAATCTTAAGTTTTCTATGTTTTTAGTTGAATTAATAACCCGGATTCTGGTGAATCTTATCATTCGCGTCGATTACCGACTGCGGAATTGGCAAACGATAAGAGTTCTTATCAAAAGTGTAAATCTGCGCTTTGCGACCTGAATCCTTAGCATACACTGCATTCATCACCTCTTCTACCTTGTCCAGACGGACCAGATCAAACCATCGTTGTCCCTCAAAAGCCAGTTCTAACCGACGTTCTTTAAGCAAAGCATTCAGCATGGCATTTTTGTTTGAACGGACAGAGGTGGGAAGTGCTCCCAATTTGGCACGGTCGCGAACTTTATCTATTATATCGGCGGCTCCTTCCAAATCCGGCGTATCCTGCATAATCAGCGCTTCTGCTTTCAGCAACAGGACATCGGCATAACGGTACTTGATGATACTGCTGTTGGCAGAGCGGCATTTATACATGAACGGATAATTATCAGACGGATAATAGTTGCTCCAATTACAATCGTAATAGACTATTGATTCTTTGAAACGGACTTCATCCCCTTCCTGTTTGAAAGCACTAATCAGGTCACGTGACGGAGTCACCCATTTCGCCCACGTGAAATTGTTATTCCAATTCACGAGATCACGCCCGAACATCCATGTACACCAGTTACCTGCTCCGGATGTAAATTGTGCTTCAAGAATCGATTCTTTTGTATTACGCATCTTTGCATCTGTTCCCGCAGCATTCATTCCAAACAAATCACTGAAATCATCTACCAGATCAAAACCGTCTGCTTTCACCTCATCACAATATTGAATAACTTTCGTATAATCACGCAAAGGTTTCTCGGCATATATTTTAGCCAATAAGGTACGAGCTACAGATTTGGTAAACAACGTTTTATTCCCCGGCGTATTGTCCGGAGCATACAATACTGCATCCAACAAATCCTTTTCAATCTGCTGATAAGCTTCAAGTTCCGTATTTTGTTTGGGGAAATATTGCGGATATACCTCATCAATGTTTTCAGAAGTAATATCATCAGCCACCGTTGTAATCACCGGAAAATCACCCCACAGACGTACCATGTCAAACATTACCATGGCACGGAATATCTTCGCTTCTGCTTTGTATTGCGCCCGTTCGGCAGTAGTCAACGAATTATCTGTCACCAGGTCAATGTTACAAATGAGTTTATTGGCACGGGCCACATCCTCCAAATAACGGTTCCAGTCACGTTCCAACACAGAATTGGAACCTTCAATCGAATTATTCTCAAACGGGACAACTTCCGCTCCGGTAGTACCGGCATAAGCATTATCCGAATGGGAGTCTGAAATCAAAAGTAAATCCACATACCAATGTTCCTGACGGTCACGCATTTGATTATAAAGCGTTGTCAGATGACTTTCAACTGCAGCTTTATCCTTGAATACGATTTTTGTACCATCACTTGTCACCCCTTCCGTCACATCCGAATAGGTGTCTAATGGCTCATAATTCAGCGAGCAGGAAGAAAGTCCCAATAGCAAGCCGGAGGTTAATCCGTAAAATATAGTTCTTAGTTTCATAATCTTTCCTTTCATTAGAATTCAACATTAATACCAAACACGTATGATCTGCAATGCGGGTAAGTACCCCAATCAATACCTTGTACCGTACCGCTGTTACCCCATTGGTTTACTTCCGGGTCCATTCCCGAATAGTTGGTCCATGTCAGCAGGTTAGTAGCCGTGAAGTAAGGTTGCAAACGGGTAATTCCCCATTTCTTCAACAGTTTACCTTTAACGTTGTAGGACAAGGAAACATCCTTCAATCTTAGATAACTGCCATCTTCTACAAAATAGGTAGAATTGAGTAATTTGAAATTAGCCTTAGGCACGTCTGTTATCTGTCCGGGTATTTTCCAACGATTCAGTACACGGGCCGACTGATTCTTACCATCATACATACCTTCCGTTTCAATACGTGAAGCATTATAAATATCGTTTCCATAAGAACCTTGGATAAAGATACTCAAATTAAAGCCTTTCCATGAAAAGGTATTAGTCATACCATAGGTAAAATCGGGATTCGGATCACCGATATAGGTACGGTCGGAAGATGATATTTTACCGTCATTGTTCAAATCACGATACATCAATTCACCGGTTTCAGGATCTACCCCATCACTTATATAACCGTAGAAACCTCCCAAAGCACGGCCCGGCTCATTACGTACAACATAGTCATTCACCACATCCGCAGTTTTAGCATCGTAATAAACTTTCTGTAATTCCAGCTTTGTCAATTTATTCCGGTTAAAAGAGATATTGAAGTCTGTATCCCATGTAAATGCTCCTCCACGAAGATTTTTCGAACTAATAGAAAGCTCAAAACCCTTATTTACCATTTCACCCTCGTTACGGGCAATAGACGTAGCGGCTGCGGCACCGGCAGGTAATGACACATTCATCAACATGTTTTTGGTCTTCTTATAATAATAGTCGGCATTAAACGTCAACCGTCCATTCAATAGGGTCAGATCCAGACCTATATTGGTCTGTGTCGTGGTTTCCCATGTTAAATCAGATGTACGCAAGTTGGCCTGGCTAATGGTAGGAACAGCATTTGCATAATCAGTCGAATCACCTTCGCCGCCTTTCTTAAACCATTCGATACGGCCGATATTGTAACGCTGCAAATATGCATAGTCACCAATACCCGACTGGTTACCGGTTTGTCCCCAGCCACCGCGCAATTTTAAATCGTCAATCCATGTCAGGTTCTCCATGAACTTTTCCGAAGAAATACGCCAGGCTGCAGAGAATGAAGGAAATACGCCCCAACGATGATCGGGATGTAATTTAGAAGAACCATCGGCACGAAGATTAGCTGTTACCAAGTATTTACTGTCGAAGTTATAAGCTACACGTCCGAAGAATGACATAATTCCCCATTGAGATGCACCCGTACCTGTATTATCCCAAGATATTTTATTGGCAGCATTCAATGTTTGAATCTGATCGCTACGATAGTGAGAGCCGTTGATCCAGCTATTTGAATAGTCTGAATCCGTCCATGACGAACCGGCCATTACTTCCAAGCCATGTTTCTTGAAATTTTTATTATAAGTCAATACATTATCAAATGTCAGCACTGTGTTCATATTCCGATTGTCCGAAGCCTCACCGTACTGATTGCGGCCCCAAGCAGTAGAAATCGGATCAAGAAAAGTGGTATTAACGGCGTTGCGACGGTCAAGAGTAAGAGTAGACTTGAACTTCAGTTCCGGAAATGGAGTCAGCAATATATTACCCGATGCCAACAAGCGGTTTTCTTTGTCTTTGTTATTTTTCGCGCGGGCCATATTTTCTAATGGATTGGTGATATTACCCACTCCATAGAAGTTATTGTAATACTGATTAGGGTTCAAAGCATCCCACACCGGCGCATAAGTCGGTGTATTGATAACAGCCAGAATAACACCACCCCGATTCGAGCCTGTTCCCATTGCTCCGCCTCCATTGCTTGTATAATCTGAATAAGAGATATTGGCACTTACTGTCAGCCATTTACGAACCTGATTTTCCAAATTTACCCGGAAATTGTAACGCTTGTAATAAGAGATGTCCAACACTCCCTGTTCTTTGAGGTAACCCGCAGAAAGGTAATATTTCATTTTCTCATTACCATTGGATACAGCTACCTGATAATTTTGAGTCTTTCCGGTCGTATACGTTTCATCAAACCAGTCGGTGCGGTCGGGTAATCCGTCCGGCAAAGACACTAGTCCGATTTCATCCTGCAATTCTTTATATTGTGCTGCATTCAGGGATTCTACTTTATCGGCTACTTTGTTCAAACCGAACTGGGCTGTCAAAGAAACTTTGGCATTACCGGCTGCACCGGCCTTCGTAGTAATTAGAATGACTCCGTTAGCAGCACGCGAACCGTAGATAGATGCCGATGAAGCATCTTTCAATATCTGCATACTCTCAATATCATTCGGAGAAAGGAACTTGATATTGTCTACAGGCACTCCATCTACTACATACAGCGGATCATTACTACCATTCATTGAAGTAGTACCACGAACACGGATAGACATTTCACCGCCCGGCGTACCGTTAGGCTGAATCACCGAGACACCGGCTGCCTTACCTTGAATGGCCTGTCCTGCCGAAACAATAGGCCGCATATCCAAATCCTTGGTAGATACGGAAGAGATAGCGGTAGTCACATCTTTCCGTTTCACCGAACCATAACCGATGACCACCACTTCATCAAGCACTTCATTATCTTCCTGAAGTGTGATCTTCATCTGGTGGGCTGCCTTTACCTCCTGCGACTTATAACCCACATAAGAGAATATCAAAATGGCGTTTTGCTTAACGTTTAATGTGAAGTTGCCATCTAAATCGGTTATTGCTCCGTTAGACGTACCTTTCTCTTGTACACTAACACCGATTAGCGGTTCTTTTTGAGCATCCAGGATCTGACCGGATGCAGTAATTTGCTGTGCGGATGCACTCAAAGATAAAAACATTGCCAAGATAGCAAAGAAAATCTTGCGACTCCCCGAAAGGATTTTTCGCCTGTTTTTTTTCATGCGTACTAAGTTTTAAAGTTAATAATAAGACGCTCGTCAGCAATGGGCTACTCTCATTACTTTCGAAGCACAGGTCAAAAGTATAAAGAAATTAAAGTGAGCTAACAAGGAGGGGGCAATAAGTGGATCATACAAAACGATAATCCACTTATTTTCATCTATTTACATTCAGAACGTATACCTAAAAAAGTGGTTGTTTTACAGTCCGAATTAGCGAATTTTTCGCACTAAATCGTCAAAATCCTCTCTCGATCCACGGGCTTTATTCCTTACTTTCGCCCGATAATTATAAATTGTATTCACTGAATAACGAAGAAACTCCGCAATTTGTGAACTATCTTCAATACCCAGACGTATCAAAGCAAAGATGCGCAGTTCAGTATTCAATAACTCGCCTTTCTTCGGTAAAATCTGTTCATTTTCCTGTAATAAGTCATTGAATTTTCCCACAAAGTTAGGGAAGAGATGCAAAAAGGCTGTATCAAAGTTTGCATACAATTCTTCCAGCTCTTCGTCAAGAGCATCTTGGGAACGCGTTATCTTTAATAATTCCGCAATTTGTCCGGCAGACACTTTCTTATTCACCATCCGCCGGTAAGCGTCTAAACGGTTGATATAAGTAGAACACAACTTGATGAAACGGGCAATATACTCTTCCTTGATCTGATTGGACTCCGAGAGTTCGATATTGGTAGAAGACAAGCAACTATTCATCTGCCTCAACTCCTCATTCAATCCGTTTAACTGCTTATTAGCTACCTGAAGATGATTTCTTGCATCTGCCAGCTTTTTCATCTGACGGTAGATATATCCCAAAGCTACAATCAACAACACCAACAGTGCAGTGATAAGCAGCAGGTTCTGTTGAAGACGGTCGTTCTGCTTTTCAATCATTGCCTGATAGGTTTTATCAATCAATGAAAGCACGTCAGCACTCTGCCAACTACGCAAACGGGCATTATAAAACTTTGTCGCATTCCAGGAAAAGCGCATATATTGGTATGCACGTTCCATATCACCATCTTCATAAAGTAATTGGGCAAGCATCCACAACGAAGCATGGTCCTTAATGGCAGAACGAATATCCGATATAGCAGAAAGACAAAGATTCCGTTTCTCTCCCAGACTATCATTACTGTACTTGTAAATCAAAGAACGATGATAAGTAGCCATCGCATATTGGGGAGTATATGGTTCTATTTTCGTCAACCGGAGATCATTCACTTTCAGGGCATCCTCATACTGGCGTTGATCGCGAAATGATGCTTCACGCATCAGCAGGTATTCTTCCGATTCCGGAGGCAATATAGCATATAATGAATCTCTATATGCCTGTGAAATACTCCAATAACGTCCCGAAAGGGTTTTATCCTGTGTATAAACGCCCAACTCGCCATACACATGGTCAAAGCAGGTGTAATAATCGGCTATTAAACGAGGAATGATTTTCCGACGGTCTACCGATTCCAGCACATCAAGAGACTCTTTATACATTCCAGTTGATGATAATAATAGCGAAAGCTGCAACTGACTTTCTATCTTCCGGTCCGTATCACGCAAGCGCTCTGCAATCCGGATATTTTCATTCAAATAGTGAATTGCAGAGTCGCAGATAAAGGCTTTATATTCTTTGTATATCTGACTGTTCAGATTGTACTGTTCCGCAGAATTAGATTCTATTCCGTGTGTCAGTTCTTTAAGATGCTTGATACGTGATTCACGTTGAACCACATACGTCTCATGTTCTTGAATCGTCAAATCAAGCACATTCAACAGTGAGTCCAGGGTCTTATCGGCCCGGGTATATAATGGAAAAGAGAGAAGTAAAAGAAATATCAGGTACTTTTTTTTCATCGGAGTATTAAACTTTAATAGAAGATTACAAGATTAATAAAGACAAATGTAGAGAAAATCTTCGTAATCTTATTACAAATAGTTCATAAATTAAAGGAACAACCCCGGATACATACCTGATGAAAATAAATACCATATTACCAACCGAAGCTCTTACCAATAAAAGTATTATCTTTGTTGCATGAAAAAGTTAGTCATTGTAGGATGTGGACGACTTGCAGAAATCGTTGCGGATGCAGTTGTCAAAGGCTTATTGCCAGATTATAATCTGGTAGGTGTCTATTCGCGTACGGCATCAAAAGCAGCGCACATCGTTCATAAAATGCAGCAACATGGCAAGCCTTGCATTGCTTGCGCCACATTGGAAGAGTTATTGGCATTAAAACCAGATTATCTGGTGGAATCGGCCTCTCCTGCCGCTATGCGGGAATTGGCTTTGCCGGCATTGAAAAACGGAACGTCTGTCATTACCTTGTCTATCGGTGCTTTGGCAGACGAGACATTCTATCGGGAAGTGGCAGAAACCGCCAAGGTAAATGGCACACGAATCTATATCGCATCCGGAGCTACCGGTGGATTCGATGTTTTAAGAACTGCCTCTCTGATGGGAAATACGACGGCCCGCTTCTTCAATGAAAAAGGTCCTAACGCACTCAAAGGAACTCCCGTTTATGATGATTCTTTGCAAACGGAGCAACGTACTGTTTTCTCCGGAAGTGCTGCGGAAGCTATTCGCCTCTTTCCAACCAAAGTGAATGTTACAGTTGCCGCCTCACGAGCTTCTGTCGGTCCGGAGAACATGCAGGTATCCATACAATCTACCCCCGGATTTGTGGGAGATACGCAAAGGGTAGAAATCAAAAATGACCAAGTGCATGCCGTAGTAGACATTTATAGTGCCACATCGGATATTGCAGGGTGGTCAGTAGTGAGCACCCTGATTAATATCGTTTCACCCATTGTATTCTGACAGATTGGCCAACACTTTTGCGCTCAGGCGGTCAAACGCCTGACGCGTGCGGCCAGTAGACACCTGCATACAACGTACATGCGGATGATTGAGCAGTTGCTCACCCCCCAATGCGCCTATCGTGTCACAAAAACAAAGGTTATCACCTTCCAGCCATTCAGTAAAAGCAGCCTCATCCCATGCTGGCGACAAACCGGTATTGAATAAGATCTTCCGGTTACCCATCTGCTTAAATTCCTCTTCGTGCAACAGAATCGTATTTTTATTAAGGCAACAACAAATGACTTCACTCTCTGCCAGGAGTTCCCTCAATGGCAAAAAGCGATATCCTTTGGCAGTAGCCGCTTCTTTCTCACTGCGGGCATAATATGAAATATCAGCACCAAAGAATTTCAAGGCGTCCGCTATCATGCCGCCAGACTTACCCAGTCCGACTATTCCGACTTTCAATCCGGTAATCTCACGAGGCAAATCTTCCCACGTTTCCTGTCCAAAGCCGTGCAAACAGCGCACCAACTCACTGACTACATATTCCACTACTCCCTCGTCACCATAATCCCGGATACCTGTTACCGTGATACCCCGTTCATTGGCATAACGAATATCAACATTGGCACTTTCGGGAGAATAGAGTGAACAACACATTCCAATGTATTTCACATTCGGACAACATTCAAGTACATACCGGTTGATACGGGAGGTATAACTCAAAAGCACCGCATCAGCATCTCCGATACGGGTAATAATTTCATCATCATTCACGGGTATGTCAGGATACATCACCACCTGACCGGCAAATGAATACAACGCTTTTTCGGCCGACGGAACCAGACTGATCGGCTCTATAGCTACAAGTTTCTGAAACATCGTTTTTTTATTTTAGATTATTCGCGGTTAAGATAACCAATTGAAGAATAAACACTTTGCATAATTTGGGGAGTTGAGAGATAACAATTTGGTAACTGTGCGCATTTTAGCGATTTGCAGAATAGTATCTTCAAGTAACTCTTTCGAATACAAAAGTAACAAAATTCTCTCAGGAAACAAACTCACGACCGGTTTTTATACAATTCGACAATAAAAAAACTCCGTTATTCGATAATCTTCCTTTTGACAGAGGACAGCTTTCCTAAGTCATGCGGAGTAAATTGTATAAAGCAAAAGGATCCCTACAATTTGACAGTAGGGACCCTTTTTGCAAGTTGGGCGGAGATATATTTTGTAATCTGCCGATGGCAGAGCGTTTTTAATCGACTACTAATTAAGATATAATCTTTTTACGACAACATATGTCGTCTACCGCATCAGGCATAAAATTGGATTTCAAAAAATAAATCAGACCGCCTTGAAGTTCAACTTCGGGAAAGGCGCGGATTACGGTGGCGTGATGCTCTTCCATTTCATAAGGCCGCCATGCTGCGCCACAGTCCATTCATTGTTGGCAGAGGCTGTGGGAACGGCACCGCCATTCTCGTACTTGTCGGGGTTCAGCACGAGGTCGCACTTGGCGGGGTCGAATGCGTTATCTCCGGAATGAGCGGTTCTGTTGTGAAAAACGGCGGTGCGCTCTATACTGCTGCGACCATCACTTATGTCAACGAAATTTCCGGCTGCGGTGGCTTCTATCCGGGTGAGAGCTTTGCAGCCCGTTACGATATAATTGCCGAACCAGGTACACTTCGGTATTTTGAGCGTTTCGAGGCCCGTGCATCCGTAGAAAGCATCATGGTCTATGGTTGTCACATTATCCAGCGTGAGTGCGGTCAATGAAGTGCATTCCCAGAATGCGTATTCATCAATCCGGGTGACCTGCGAAAGATTCACCGTAGTCAGCGCGGCGCAACGGATAAAGGCATACTCTCCAATTACCTGCACGCCATCGGGCAGCGTCACCTCCTGCAACTTGGTGCAATCCTTAAAGGCGAGTTCGGGCAGAGTTGGCGTTGTACCCCAGCCCGTCACTTCGGTGAGGTCGCATGTCGTGATTTGTGTATTATTGGCAAATGTACCCCACTGACCGCCTATTCCTATCTTGGAAAGTTCGCCCGTCAGCTTGAGGTCGGTGTGGCCTGCTTCGAGGGCTGCCCGGATGGTTATCTGCGCCACGACGTCGGTCATGTTGGTCACGTCGATGTTGCCGGAGGTGGGGGGTGTGAAATTCTTCGGGCGAAGCTTGATTTGAAAACTTGCCGCAGGGTCGAGGTGAAGCTCGAAGTTGCCGTCGTACTTATCACGCTGTCCCATATAGAGGCTGACCGTTGACTCCGGATTCACTTTCAGACGGTCGCAGTCCGCCTGCGTCAGTTGGTAATTGCCAATGCCTTGGGCGACGGGGGTTGTACCGATCATTTTGAGAAGGAGGTGCACATCACCCGTGAGGGCTTTCGGAACGGAGATAAGGGGATAGGAGACGGCCGGGTAAAAATTGCAGTCCAGGCCTATGTAAGCCCCGGCAGCGGTCTTTCCCCCGTTCAGCACGAGGATGGCGCCAAACCAGGCGCTTGCACAGCACGGGCTGCTGCCTGCCGCGTAAGACAATTCGCAGCCGTCACCCAGTTCCAATGCCGCTTTCTCGCCGTTAGCCAGAATCATGTTTCCATCTTGCCCACTCAATGCCACGTCTTTGCCCAGCGTAATCTTGCCGTTGTAAACACCTACTGCGGCGTTCATATCTTGTCGGTCCAGATTAATATTGGTGAGTTCGATATAAACGGCATCGGCGTCGGGGCTGGTATTGCCGAGGAGGTGGTGGTTGTTGGCGGTGCTTTCCCAGGTGATGGTGTGGCCGCCGCCGTCTATCTTGAAGTGGCCGCTGCCGTTTATGGGAGGGGTGTCGTAGTCACCTCCCGCGGGTACCGTGATGTTGCCGCCCAGCGTAATGAGTGTCGGGGCATCGGCCGAGGTGCCGCCCGTCTGCAGGGCGTCGAGCAGGGCTTCGTAGGTGGTGACGACGATACCTTCCGGCACGGGATCCGTTACCGGATCGTCCTTGCTGCACGAAGCAAAGACTACTGTTGCACATAGCACTAACAAAGAAAAAATCTTTTTCATGTTGTTTTATATTTGATTAATATTCATGGGAAAACAAAAAAGCGCAGAGCGGTTTATGCCCTACGCAGCAAAAATATAATGAAAATTTTGGATGATGGGTGCACATTTACGCATATCTGACGTCGAAACGTGCAACACAAGTGTTTTTTGTGGGTTTATTGTATGTTGGAACAAGCTGTATCGCCAAATATACAACAGTTTGGAGGTGTTATCTATTTTTGTACTCGGTAAAAGATCCCCCCGTTATCTCCCGGAAGATTTTACAGAAATGGCTTTTGTGGGCAAAACCCGAAAGCTCGGCAATCCTCTCCATTGTATAATCCGGATGTTTCGCCATTTGCTCTGTGGCGTATTCTACCCGTTTATTGTTCACCCAACGTTTGAAACTCACCCCGTAAGTCGAATTGATGAATACAGATAGTTTCCGTTCCGGGATATGCAGAGCCTCGGCATAGTCGCCCAGCACAACACCCTGCTGGAGATACAATAATAGTTTTGCCTTTTCATCTTCCAGTTCCTTGTCTCCTTCACTCTCCTTTGTCAGCTGCGACTCTTCCTTCTCCTCTATCGCGGGCAAAGCCTCATAGTAAAGTTTGTATTGGTAGTTGATATACCTCACTCCAAAGTCAAAGTAGTACACTGTAATCACCACCGTGATTATTCCGTCGAATAACGGGGCAGGAAATATACTGAACACCAGAACGGCAATACCGATGCAGGCAGCCTCGTAGAACAGTCTCGAAGCCCACCGGAATTCATATTTGTCGGTGTCGGAGAAATAGTTCTCAATCTTGGCTATATAATTCCGTTGCTCACGCCGGAATAAACGGACGTAAATCACGATCTGCGTCAGATAAGTAGCCGCAAATACAGTTCTTAACAAAAGAACCGGATTCGTGATATTCGCTATATACTCATCCACCGAATAGATCCTCACATCAGGAAATAGAAGTATCGTTAATAGATAGAGTCCCACAAAAAACAATGTCGGGCAGAGGTGTCGCAAAATATTTTGCCGGCAAACGTATGGTGAATGAAAAAGTATCAGCACGATAAAAGTAAAAAGCGCCGCCTGCAACTGTGCCGCAACGAGCACAGGCATTGCAAATATCTCGGCAACGCTCTCCTGTACCCTGTTGTAAAGGATAAGCGCATTGCACAGAGCCACGATAATCGATGCAATACCCAGGAATCGTTTGGCATTGCGGTAGTGCGGGTTTATCAGCTGTGGGGCTGTTTGAATCAACAGCAGAGCCATCCCCATCGTCAGACAACCGAAGATATTGAAGTAGTATATGATATCCAACATATTATAGTCTGTGTTATCGGTCAAACAACATTCGGACGAGAAATCCACTGTAAGGCTGTTTCATAGACACCTCATCACCGTTTTACCTGTATTCACAGCCAAAGGTACTGTATTTTTTTAGCCATACATTATACTTATACCACATTTTGCACTGATTCAATCCATTCGGGTAGATACTACCTCTTCATTTCTCTGTTCTGTTCCCAATCTCCAACCTTGTACGACAAAGGTTTCCATCGATATTCCGTTAGATTTCACTACTCGCCATCCGGTTCCTTTCGTGGCGGTGCAATGAAATGCATCTGATTACCCCGTCCCTCTCGCTTGATAATGCCTTCGGCTGCAAAAGATTTAAGATCGTCCAATGCAGTATTCTTCAGGCGTCCTGTAAGTTGCGTATAAGTGGCTCTTGTGATGAAGCCATGCTCTCCGATATATTGCAGGACGAGTTTCTTCAGATTGTCTCTGCCCCACTTACGCGAAGTGTTGAAATCGACACACTTTCTACGCTCCAAATCTCCGCGAATACCTACACGCATACTCTTGGAAGCACGGAAATTCACCCCGTTGAAAGCTACGGATTCAGAACGAATATCATTCTTATTTGCGACTAATCGGGAAGCTTTCACTTTGGCTGAAAAGAAGCCGAACTCTCCCAATTCGACGCGGTATCCTTCACCCAGATATTGCAATACATCGTCTTTCAGTTCCATCAGGATACCTTCTATCACTCCTTCCTTAAATCCGGTTCTCTTAGCAACACCACGGATCAATCGTTCTGCCGGAATCGTTCCACTGTAGACAATGTCGGCATACATTGTTTCCGTTTCTCCTTCCTTAGTAGTCAAGGCAGGCTTTTTCTTTAAATTGTAAAAGGCCATAATCTTATTGTTATATTTAAGACTTTTCAGTGCAGAGAATAAAGATTTTCAGTGCAGAGATTTATCATTGTTTATGCACTCGGGTAGTTGTCCGGTTGTAACGGGACAATAGTCACTTTGTAAACAGCCTAATGTCACCTTATAAGGTGATATTTATCACTGCATAAGGTGACCACCTGTCTTTACAAGGGTAAAAAACAGTAAAGATACAAAATTAATTAGCGGAAAGCAAGAGACGGCACAATAAAGCTCAATATATGATTGCAAAATAAAATTCATCTGCCAACTACCGGACATCGGTTTCTCTTTATTTATTCACATAGATTTGTTGATTTCTAAATTATTTCAGTACATTTGCCCGACCTACTTCTATTGCAGAAAGGATGAAAATAGACGAAATACAGTGCATAAAAGAACTACGCAACGGCTCCTACCAGGCTTTTACACAGATTTATGAAGCCTATGCCGACCGACTTTACAGCTTTGTTCTTAAACAACTAAAAAATCGTTCCCTGACACAGGATATTGTTCAGGATACCTTTTTACGCCTATGGGACAACCGTAACCAGTTGAATAGCTTCGGCAATCTGCAAGCCTTTATTTTCACTATTGCCAAACATCAGGTAATCGATTATTTCCGCAAACAAGTCAACGAACTGCAATTCGAAGACTTTATGGAGTATTGCGAGAACCAGGCAACTGACGTATCGCCGGAAGATATCTTATTGTACGACGAATTCCTGCAACAACTTCAACAATCGAAGAAAGTTCTGTCACAACGGGAACACGAGATTTATGAATTAAGCAGGGAGAAACATATCCCCATCAAGCAAATAGCCGAACAACTGGATCTCTCCGAACAAACGGTGAAAAACTATCTGACTTCCGCCCTGAAGATTCTTCGCAGCGAAATGATGAAATATAATATTCTCTTTATTTTCTTCCTGTAACAAGAATAACACTTTCAGTAGGAATAATTAAAACTCCACAAAACTCTACAAACACCTACTATTCCTAACTTTTTCTATGCTCTACAACATAAAAAAAGTCTAGTACTCCCTTTATGTATTTACGTATAACCTATAGAAACACCAATAATATGAGTCCACAATTTAAAAAGTTATATTGCCAGTACATCGAAAAAGGAATCACCTCTTCCGATATTGGAAAGTTCAGAAATGAACTCAACAACATACCTGACGAAGAGTTATGGAATACCATGATAGATATGGAAAACGACACAGTAGAGATAAAGATGCCTCCTATGATGAAAAAGCAAATTCGAAAGGAACTACAACAAATCATTTGGAGACGCCGTTGGCTGCAATATATGAAATATGCTGCCATTATCGCTATCATCCTATCATCCTCTTTTGGACTTTATACATGGATGAATAACCCGGAAAGTCAAATGGTTGCTGTAACAGTTAGAGCTGGCAGTAAAGCAGAAATGGCTCTCCCTGATGGTACATTTGTACATCTAAATGCGGCTACAAACCTGGAATATGATGTAAACAACTCCAAGCAACGCCTCGTCAAACTATCAGGAGAAGCCTTTTTCGATGTTGCCAAGAATCCCGATTGCCCATTCAAGGTAATAATCAACGATCTGCAAATTGAAGTAGTAGGAACTTCATTCAATGTAAAGACCTATAAAAAAGACATTGTAGAAACGTCTTTACTTAGCGGACGAATCAGAATATCAGGTGGTTCACTTCCCCATGAATATACGCTTTCACCTGGACAAAAGGCAACCTATTCCGCTATGGACAGAACACTACGAATAAGCAAAGCGGATGCCCATGTTGAAGCCGGATGGAGAGATAATTACCTCATCTTTGAATCCACACCATTAATTGATGTAATAGCCCAGATAGAACGATGGTATGGGGTGGAAATCAGATTGCATCATAAGCAAATCGCACAAGATTTACTATCGGGATCTTTCCGAAACGAAAGTATACAGAATGTCATAAGATCCTTAAGCATACAATACGGATTTAAGTACGAGATACATAAAGATATAATAACTATTTACTAATTTAAAAGAAAGGAGCTTATGGAAAACACATAGTAGTTAAAATCAAAAAAGAACAACCAAAGAATCGCCCAATCCTTTGGTTGTATGGAAGTCGATAAAATTTTATACATCAAAACATTATCAACTATGAATATCACAAAGTTAACATTTTTATTGAGAAGGAAACTGCGGAACAGCCTTATTTTTAGAAACTTTACCATTTTATCCGCTGCTATAATTTTATTCCCTTCGGGAGTGTTTGCCCAAGAAGGAAATGTGTCCATTCATATCAAAAATGGCACGGTAAAAACTTTCATGAAACAAGTAGAACAGCAAACGAGATATACTTTTGTATACCGGAATCATGTTCTTAACGATCAGACTAAAGTGACAATTAGCTGCACAAAGAAACCTATCAGCGAAGCGCTCTCACAGGTATTTACTCCTTTGAATATATCTTATTCATTTACCAACAACACCATCGTATTGGTAAAGCAGGAGACAGAACAAAGAAGTAATGAAAAGAGAGCGATTAAAGGAACCGTACTAGATGAAAGTGGAATTCCTATTATTGGCGCCAATGTCATGCAAGGAAAAGGAACCGGAGTCATTACAGATATTAACGGAAACTTTACCATTGTAGCAGATCCTAACCAACCACTAACAGTATCTTATATTGGATTTGACTCACAACAAGTGAAAGCCGGCAATAAAAACAATCTGAAAATATATTTGAAAGAAAGTAGCATTGCATTAAATGAGATAGTTGTAGTCGGCTATGGCTCCCAGTCCGAAAAACTAGTAACTACTTCTATCAGTAGCCTGAAAGTGGATGATCTGGACCAAGGCAGTGACTACAATGTAGCTAAAATGCTGCAAGGTCGTACTCCTGGTGTAAATGTAGCCTCTGCCAGCGGTACCCCCGGTGAACAACCGAGTGTACGGGTACGCGGTATTGCATCCATCACAGGTAACAGCACCCCATTGTATGTGGTCGATGGAGTTCCCAGTGAATCAATGCCTATGCTAAACCCCAACGACATCGAACGCATGGACGTATTGAAAGATGCTTCAGCTGCTGCCATCTATGGTTCGCGAGCTAACAACGGTGTTGTCATCATCACCACAAAATCGGGGAACACCAACAGTAAAACACGCGTAAATGCCAGTGTACGCCACAGCCTTGGATGGATTGCCAACGATATACCAATGGCAAATGTAGCAGAATATACTCGTACTATGCAAGCAGCCGTAGATAATTGGAATGTGCAGAAGAAGGACACAAAATCATTCTTTATCCCCGACCGGATTACCGAAACAGACTGGCTCGGACTCATTCAACGTGATATAGCACACTCTACTACGGCATCTATCAATCTCTCGGGAGGTAATGAGAAAACTACCTTTTTCACCTCTGTGGGATTTAACGACCAACAAGGTATCATCCGTACCAGCGGATTCCAGCAAACCAACCTACGGGCAAAATTTACTCATCAGCTGAACAAATGGTTTAAACTGAATCTGAATCTCACAGGATCTTACAGCCGTTTCGATAAAGTGGAAGAGTCATCTACCAGTTTGAAAGTGATTCGTACTGCCCGTGAAGAACAACCATGGATTGGAGCTTATCGGGAAGATGGAGGCTATACAGTGATGTCAACAGAATTATGTCGTCATAATCCCGTTATGCTGATTAATGAAGAAGACTGGACTGTACATAAGAAACAAGGAGTAGCTGCCCTTAGTTTTGATATTACTCCTATCAAAGGACTCAAATACACCCCCTCATTCAGCATATACGGTATTCTTGATGAAGAAAAGAAAACAATTTCAGAGAAACATGACGCACGTTCCAAAAATGCAGGATGGGGCGCACTTAGCGAACAGAAAAATGTAAGTTACCGATATGTTATAGACAACGTAATTTCGTATGAAAATAGTTGGGATAAACTAACTTATTCAGCAATGCTTGGTCACTCATACGAAGAGTATAATTATGAAACTTTTGGGGCTTATAGTGATAATTACGCAAACGGTGCTTATCCTTCTTCCAGCTTCGGTCTGATAAATTCCGGTTCTAACATCTACGCAGGTAGTATCGGATATAATGCATATGCACTCGAATCTTATTTCGGACGTGCCGCCCTGAATTGGGATAATCGCTATATCTTAAATGTAACGATGCGTCGTGACGGTTCTTCACGTTTCTCAAAAGATAAACGTTATGGAACATTTCCTTCTGCTTCTTTCGCGTGGCGGATTATCAACGAACCTTTTTTCCCTAAAGGCACGCCACTGAATGACTTAAAGCTACGAGCCAGTTGGGGTAAGACTGGCAGTATGGATGGTATCAGTAACTGGGCAGCTATGTCATTAGTAACTTCGGGAGGAAATTCCTATAATGGTTCATCCGGTTTTAAAATCGGAGCAGATGCTGCGGATCTTATCTGGGAGAAAGCTAATCAGGTGAATGTCGGAATCAACGCAGAGCTATTCAACGGACGACTGGCGCTATCTGTAGACGGATACTATCAAAAGACAAGCGGATTACTTTATAATATCAGTACACTTGCTACAACAGGATATACTACCCGGACAGCCAATATCGGCTCGCTGGAGAACAAAGGATTGGAAGTGATGGTGAGCGGTAAAATATTCGATGGTCCTTTTAAATGGGAGCTTGCTACTAACCTCTCCTATACAAAAAACAAACTATTGTCATTGGATGGAGTACTTGATATGAAAATCAACGGTGGTGGTGCCAATACCGGTAAAGTAATGCATGCTTTAATGGTAGGTAAACCGGTTAGTGCTTTCTATATGTTGCGTCAGGATGGTATTTATCAAACCGACCAGGAAGTACCAAGCAAACTCTACGCAAAAGGAGTACGTGCCGGTGATTGTAAGTACTTTGACTACAACAATGACGGAGACATCACAGACGATGACCGCATGTATGTAGGAAAGGTTACACCTGACATTTATGGTGGTATCACTTCGACTATGAACTGGAAAAACTTCGACTTATCCATTTTCTGCCAATTTGCAGCCGGAGGTAAAATCCTGTCAGCATGGAAAGGCTGCGGGGGAACAGAAGGTACGGAACATCTCGGCTTGGCGTCCAGCAGTATCAAAGGTTACAAAAATGGCACACTGGTCGATTCGGCCTCGTCATCCAGTGTCAGGCAGACCAGGCCGCCGCCGTACTTCTTCACCAGGGGAAGGATGGTCTCCAGGCTCTCTTCCTTTCCGTTGACAGAATTCACAAGGGGTTTGCCATTGTACCGCCGCAGGGCGGCCTCCATGGCGGCGGGGTTGGAGGTGTCCAGCTGCAGGGGCAGCCCCGTCACCTCCTGGATGGCCTCCACCGTCTGGGTGAGCACCGCCGGCTCATCCAGGCCGGGCAGGCCCACATTGACGTCCAAAATGTGGGCGCCGGCCTCCTCCTGCTGGAAGACCTCCCCCAATACATACCCCATATCCCCCTCCCGCAGGGCGGTTTGGAGTTTTTTCTTTCCGGTGGGATTGATCCGCTCCCCGATGATGACCGGGTCCCGGCCGTCCAGGGCCACCGCCTGACAGTAGGAGGAGATCAGCAGGGTATCCCGCTGGGGAATCTCCGGCAGCGGAATGTCCTGGGTGGCCTGGATCAGCGCCCGCAGGTGGTCGGGGGTGGTCCCACAGCACCCCCCCAAAAGGGTGGCCATGGGGGCCAGAGGGCGCATCTGCCGGGCATAGTCGGCAGGGCTCACATCGTACACCGCTTTGCCCCCCTCGCTGCGCGGCAGGCCCGCGTTGGGCTGGAGGAGCAGGGGGGTGGAGGTATCCTCCCACAAGGCCTGAAACACAGGGGCCATCTCCTTGGGGCCCAGACCGCAGTTCAGACCAAAGACATCCACACCCAGCCCCTCCAGCAGCGCCATGGTCTCAGGCCGGGTGTGGGGCTCAATATAGCCGGCCACCACGTCAACCCCCGCCTCCTTGGCACGGTGGGCGGCCTCCAGCATGGCGTAGGTCTTCCCCACGCCGGCGGCATAGCCAAAAAAGATTTTCAGTCTTCCCCCAGGGGGGCCGTCCGCATTCTGGATGCTGCGCAGCAGCTGCTCCGAATCCGGCCGTCTGTCTTCTTCCTTCACAGAACTCCCTCCTTCTTGTCTCCAGGCTGCACTGGCAGCCCGCTCTCACCCCGCCAGCCGGGATGACTTCCCGCCCTTCTCCCGGGGCTTCTCCTGCTCCGGGGGGGTGGGCCACTGGCGGGACAGCCAGGGCATGTCCTCCCGCTCCTTCGATCTTGCCCCTCTCCCGGCGGACCGGCCGGAGGTCCCTATGGCAAAGAAACGCGCGACGCGCCCCACCACGAAATAGCCCCCTATGCCGAACCCCAGCAAAGCCACTGCCAGCAGCACCGATTCCATACGCGCCCCTTCTCTCCCTTGCGGTTCCGAAATCCCCGCCTCTGGTGTGCTTTCCCTTTCCATCATACGACGGGGAAGGGGATTTGAACAGGGGATTCCTTTTCTTACTCCCCATTATACCCCCAAAGAGATATGGGTGAGATTTGTATTTTCCGCCCCCTGTTAAGGTTTTATAAAGGGCCCTCCGTCACCGTCCCTTCTTAATGAGAGTTTAACGCCCAGGCAGGATTCTAAACCGCATCCTAACTTTTTTCGGGGTACAATAGGCACGGAATCCTTGACACAGGGCCGTCCGCGCCCAGCCCAGGGAAGGAGCAAGATCCCCATGAGATATCCCTTTCAAGTCATCAAAGAGTGGCAGATTCCTTTAACCCCACTGCCCAAAACCTATCCCGCCACCGCAGCCTTTCTGGAGCTGATGGTCACGCTGGACGAGCTCTTTGACGAGTTCCCCGCCGTGCTGCGTCTGCCCGAGGGCACCGCCCTCACCCTGCTGTACCGGGACGTGGTGTACAGTGACCAGGATATTTTGAACAGCGTAGGCGGCTTGGCCTGCCATATCAGCGAGACCTGCTCCCTGACCTTTTACGGCACCACCGAACACCGGGAAACCGCGGAAATGACCGTCCGTCCCGGCAGCTCCCCCAAGAAAGGGCGGGTTTTGACCCGTTCCCTCTCCGGCCGCCCCATCCGGCGCCTGCAAGGGCTGGGGGTCCGTCTGGACCTGGGCGACCGGGACGCCGCCGACCATCTCACCGTGATGGCCCGGGCGCTGGCGGCCAGTGGAGGACCTTGGGGGGTGGTCTCCCGACAGCATGAGGCCTTTGTCCACAAATGCGGCCTGCTTCAGCCCACCCAGGGAAGCCTCTTCTCCTACTTTGCCTGGGAAAACGCCCGTCCCCAACAGCTCCTCACCGCACTGACCGCGGAGCACAAGGCCCTTCTCTGGGAGTCCTTCCTGGCCGACGGCCAGCAGCCCCTGGAGTTTGCCTGGCTGTGGGAGATCTATTACACCGACCAGACCCGCTGGCTTCTGGAGTGGGAGCTGGCCCTGGACATGGTGCTGGACCAGCTGTCCTTTCAGGTCAACCGGGATACCAACAGCTTCTGCCTCCTGGACGGAACGGGGCGGGAGCGGCGGTTTGACTTCACCCGAGGCGGACCGGCGGAAAAGCTCTTTCTCAAGCTGCTCTTTCCCCTGGACACCCGCTGACCGGTCCAAAACAAAAGACGATAGAAAACGCCCCGGGCACACGATTCCTCACGGTTTCGAGCCCAGGGCGTTCTGCTGTCCAGTCAAAGATTCAGGAATTTCTGCACATCCCGGTTGGCCCCCAGGATGAACATGGTCTCCTCCCTGCGGAAGCGGTGCATGGGCCCTGGTAGGAACTCCAGCTGGTCCCCTGTCCGGGTGGCCAGAACATTGATGCGGTATTTCTGCCGCACCGCCAGCTCCACAATGGTCTTTCCGATCCAGGCCGCAGGCACCTGGGTCTCAAAAATAGAGTGGTCCCGGGTCATCTCCACATAGTCAAACACATGGTCGGCACTGTACCGTACCGCGGCCCACTGGGCCATCTGCTTCTCCGGGTACACCACATCATCCGCCCCGTTGCGCCGGAGAAACTTGGCGTGCACCTCACTGGAGGCCCGGGAGAGCACAAAGGGGGCGCCATATTCCTTCAAGAGGGCCGTGGTCTCCAGGGAGCTTTGAAAGTTATCCCCAATGGCCACCACGCACAGGTCAAAGTTCCGCACCCCCAGGGAGGCAATGAAGGCCTCGTTGGTGCCGTCCCCAATCTGCGCGTTGGTCACCAGGGGCAGAATGTCATTGACCCGGCCCTCATCCCGGTCCACCGCCAGAATCTGGTGGCGCAGCTCCCGCAGCTTCTCCGCCATCTGCCGGCCAAACCGGCCCAGCCCAATCAGCAAGACAGATTTCATACCATCGTCCTTTCTCTTTTATTCCGGGCGCGTCCTCATCCCACCGTCACCTGTTCCTGGGGATACTGGGAGGAGGAACCGTTGGAGCCGGCCGCCATGGCGTAAATCATGGTCAGGCCGCCCACCCGTCCAAAATACATCAAAAAAATCAAAATCAGCCGAGACGCCTCCGAAGCCTCCGCGGTGGCGCCCAGGGACAGGCCCACAGTCCCAATGGCGGAGGCCGCCTCAAACAGCGCCTGCATCAGCGGGATCTCATCCATGCAGCAGATCAGCATCCCGCCCGCCAAAAACAGCACCAGATAGAGCAAGAAGATGGCGCACGCGTTGCGGAGCACCTGGTCCGGCAGGCGCCGCCCAAAGCACCGGGCACTGCCCTGCCGGCGGATCACCGCCCCCACACTGAGCAGCAGCACCGCCAGCGTTGTGGTCTTAAATCCCCCGGCGGTGGAGCCGGGAGAGCCCCCTGCCAGCATGAGCAGGATGGTCATAAGCTGGCTGCAGGCGCTGAGCTGGGTCAAATCCACGGTGTTAAAGCCCGCTGTCCGGGGGGAGACCGACTGAAACAGGGCCGCCAGCCCCCGCTCTCCGCCGGTCAGTGCCGCCCACTGCGGACGGGAAAACTCATAAAACCGGAAGAACAGAAAGCCTCCCACCAGCAGGGCCAGGGTCGTGAGGAGGATCAGCTTGCTCTGGAGACGGTACTGGCTCACGTGCCGGCCATGGGCCGCCACATCGTGCCAAGTGAGAAAGCCCAGCCCCCCCACCACAATGAGCAGGCAGATCACAAGGTTCACCAGAGGGTCCCCCACATACCCTGTCAGGGAGGAGAAGGCCCCTGTCTCCCCCATCAGGTCAAAGCCCGCGTTGCAGAAGGCGGAGACCGCGTGAAAAATACCATACCAAATGCCCTTCCCCAACCCAAACTGGGGACAGAACCGCAGCGCCAGCAGCAGGGCCCCAATGGCTTCTATGAGAAAAGCGGTCTTGAGAATGAATCCCGTCATCCGCACGATTCCGCCCACCTGCGGGGCGGAGATGGACTCCTGCATCACCCAGCGCTGCTTCAGACCGATCTTCCGGCCGGAAAACATAAAGATGGCCACCGCCATGGTCACCACCCCCATGCCCCCCACCTGGATCAGCAGAAGGATCACCCCCTGTCCGAAAGGTGACCAGAACAGCGCGGTGTCATGGATCACCAGACCGGTGACGCAGGTGGCGGAGGTGGCGGTAAACAGCGCGTCCAGAAAGGGGACGCGCTCCCCGGATTGGGTGGCCACCGGCAGACTCAGCAGGCAGGCGCCGATCAGAATCTGAAAGAGAAAGCCCAAAATCACCACCTGGGCCGGGGTGATGCGATCATGTTTCAAAAAAGGCATGGAGAACCTCCGAACTTTCCCCCCGGAACTGCACGCCAGTCTGGGGTCGTCCTATCTGGTTGTATTATAGCACGGGCCGAATTAGCGTCCCATTAAAGAAAACGTCAAGGTATTAAGGCGGCATTAAGAAATGTCGCATTTTTGGTGGAAATAAAAATAGGAAAACCGGCAAGCTTGTGGTATACTGGGGAGAAACGGCGCTCTCCCCCTCTTTTTTGGCCATTTTTTCCGCCATTTGTCCCTTTTCCAGACTGCTCCGCTTTTCCTTCTCTTTATGGCGCCTTTATCCGCTGTTCTTCCCCTCAGCGGACCCATCCGCGACTTTACAATCCCTTGGAGGTAACCATCCATGAACAAACCCCAGATCTTAGTGGTGGAGGACGACACCGCTGTCGGCAACCTCATCACCACCACCCTGGAGACCCAAAACTATCTCTTCCACCGGGCGAAAACCGGCGCGGGCGCTCTGATGGACGCCCTGTCCTACCGCCCCGACGTGATCCTGCTGGACTTGGGCCTGCCCGATATGGACGGCGTCACCCTCATTCAAAAAATCCGCTCCTGGAGCAATCTGCCCATCATTGTCATCTCCGCCCGCAGCGAGGACAGCGACAAGGTCTCCGCCCTGGACGCCGGCGCCGATGACTATCTCACCAAGCCCTTCTCCGTGGAGGAGCTGCTGGCCCGGCTTCGGGTCGCCCTGCGGCGGGTCCGCTATGACACCCAAAAAACCGACCAGGAGGCCAGCGTCTACCAAAACGGCGGGCTGAAAATTGACTACGCCGGCGGCTGCGCCTATCGGGGGGAGCAGGAAATCCATCTGACCCCCATTGAATATAAACTGCTGTGCCTGCTGGCCAAAAACACCGGGAAGGTCCTCACCCACAACTATATCCTCAGCCAGATCTGGGGCAACTCCACCGCCTCGGACACCCCCTCTCTCCGGGTCTTTATGGCCACCCTCCGGAAAAAGCTGGAGACCGACCCCAGCCACCCCCAGTACATCCAGACCCACATCGGCGTGGGATATCGGATGCTCCGGCAAAAGGAAACGCCCGACGCCTCATAACGCCGCCGTCTAAAGCAGCCCCGGTGTCCTCATCGGAAAAGCCCCTCCGTCATACTTTTGGGTCCGCTCTCGTAAAGTATTCCGAGACCATCATCCCAAAAGGAGGGCGCCCCATGGAAACCAATCAAAACGGCAAATTTTCCGTCGATCTCGACCTGCCTTATCCCCCCGTCCAGCCGGAAACCCATCGGAAAGAGTACGCCTACGCCATGCTGAGCAACGTGGGCAGCGACAACTCCGAGATGTCCGCTGTCAGTCTCTACTTCTACAACAGCATTCTCCTCTCCCCCCAGCACGCGGCGTTCGCCCGGTGCTTTCACCAGATCAGCATTGTGGAGATGCACCATCTGGACATCTTCGCCTCCTTCGCCCACCAGATGGGGCTGGACCCCCGCCTGTGGAGCGTCCAGGGGGGCCGGTCCCACTACTGGACCCCCGCCTACAATCGCTATCCCCAGCAGCTGCCGGCCCTTCTTCAAAACGCCATCCAGGGCGAGCTGGCGGCCATTGGAAAATACCGCCGGCAGGCAGAAACCATCCAGGACGCCAACATCGTGGCCAATCTCCAGCGAATCATCCAGGATGAGGAACACCACGTCCGCCTCTTTCGGTCCATGCTCGCGGAGGTGGCGGAGACGTAACCCAACAAAAAGAGGAAGCATCCCGCCGATGCTTCCTCTTTTTTCCTCTCAACCAGGCCGTCACTCCTGGAGCGTCACCAAAATTTCTCCAATGGGCGTGGGTGTCACCACCTGCTCTGCCAGGGTGCCCTGCATGTTCAGCTTGCTTTTCTGGGTCAGCGTCTCGTCGTCCACAGCTTTCCCCTCCGCGCTGGAAATGGAAATCTCCGGCCGGTCAAAGGTTCCGACGATCTCCGGGAATGCCTCCTCCGTGGTAAAGTCCAGGGAACAGACAATCTTCGTGTTGGAGTGGTTGGTAATTTGAACCTCATTGCCCGCCAGCCCCCCTGGTCCTCCAGCGGGATACTGCCAGCCCGCGCCGCTTACGTTGTCATAGCTATGGGTCTCCGGGTTCCAGACCCCTGTCCCCTCCTTGGCATAGACAAACTCCATGCTGCCCCAGGAGATATCCACGCTGTATACCGTCTCCGTCTCCAGCTTTTCCTGATAGGACCCCTTAACCGGAATCGTGGAGAGGTCAGAGGGCCGATTCATGTGGCCCTCATTGGCCAGCGCGGGCATGGCCAGGAGAACCAGGCACCCGGCCGCCAGGGGCAGTGTCAACCATTTTTTCATCCCATCCAACTCCTTTGCAGCAGGCCGCAGACACACGGCGCGGGGTTCTACGCCACCGTCACAGACACCGGGAGCTTGGTACTGACCCCCGCCCGGCCGCCATCCTGGCTGTCGTAGAACAGAACGTGAAACGCCCCCGCATACTCGCCGGCCGGCAGCGTCACATCGGCCAGCAGCGGCAGGGACTCCAGGGCGCTGCCTGGGGGCAGAGTGCCGGATTCCGCCGCCACCAGCTCCCCCAGGACGAGACGCACCACCATACTCTGGTTCGAGCGGGCGGGGTTGGCAAACCGAATGGATACCGTCCTTGTCTCCAGACAGACCGCCACCTGGTCAGAATAGGTGATGTTCACCGCCCCGCCTCCCTGGGCCTGGGGCAGTTTGTCCCCGTCATCCTCTCCCGTGGGCAGGGCGTTGTCTTCCACCGGAGGGGCGATATCCGGGGCTGGGGCCGGGGAAGGGTCTCGGAAAAACAGGGCCCACACAGCCACCCCCACCGCCACCAGGGCAATGGCCGCCGCCACCATGAGATACCCTTTCGACCGCCGATCCATCTCCCCGCCTCCTTTGGCATTAGTTTACTAATTTTCCCATCGAAAATCAAGCTTTTTATGATATTTGACAGGTTTTTTCTTTTATAATACCCCCATTCCCCTCTCTTTTCCATTGAATCATTGGATTAGATATCTGTTTATATCAAAATTCCTTTTGAAATTCATCCCTTTTCAAATACTATTTATTAAATTCTATCATTTGTTGATTTCTTATATTCGATAACAGTCCTTTTTGATCTGTCCTGCCAAACCGGTGCCCTTACACAAAAAGACTGGATGAGACCTCACACGTCTCACCCAGTCCTTTGTCTGTGGGGTCCTCCCCTGTTTACCCCTGTCACGGAATCTCCGTGACCTTTAGGATCTCCCGCTTCAAGCGGCCGATGATGCGCTTTTCCAACCGGGAGATATAGGATTGCGAGATTCCCATTCGATCCGCCACCTCCTTCTGGGTATGCTCCCGGCGGCCGCCCAGCCCAAACCGGAGGGTGATGATCTCCCGTTCCCGCTGGGGGAGCTTTTCCAGGGCGTCGGCCA
>OLQM01000936.1_pt1 | contig 33623 bp, 45 predicted proteins | sample 1673161 | NCBI WGS metagenome assembly OLQM01 (sample SAMEA3136761, study PRJEB25190) | human gut metagenome | reverse complement strand
TGGTTTGTTCGGTTCCGGCATGGATACAATGAAGGCGACATCGGACGTGTAAAGGCACAGCGTATTTTCCTGGCAGCGGCTATGCAGAAACTGCTGGATATGAGCCAGTCGGAATTGACGCTTGCCATGAAGAAAATTTATGACAATCAGTGGATTGCAACAGACCTATCCTTGGAAGATATCAGCATGATTGCGGACTATGCTTCCCAGGAGCTGACCATGGATGGCGTGAATGTATTCATGGTGCCGGGAGAAGGTGCAACCTATTATCCGGGAGACGGCTCGGAACAGTCGGTTTATTCCATTCATAAATCTGCCTGCATCGATTTGCTGAATACCAATTTCCGTTCGTATCAGAATCAAATTTATGCAGACGAGAGCGCCATTGTCGAACTGGTACCGGAAGGCTCTTATCTGGCAACGGCATACGATGATACAGAAGAAACCTTACACGATATTTATAACGGGCGCAGCGAAGACGGCGCACAATAAAGCAGGAAGAAAGCAGAAAGGACTTTGATATGACGCAGTTAGAACGAATTGAAACCATTGTAAAAGCACTGGACAGCAAGCGGGCATTCCCGGATGATTTTATGTTCCAATTGACTGAAAATGAATGGCGAGAACTGGTCACAAATTGTGACCGGTTGCCATCGACGATAAAACACAGTTCAGTTTTGCCCTCAGCATTTACTCAAGAAGGTGTTGCCTCATTATCTGGTGTCCTGAAGAGCCCTATGGCAGTGAATGTATATTTGTCGATTATGAGAGCTTTTGTGGCCATGCGGAACTATATTATGCAATCCTCGGTGATCCAGGCCGAGCTTGCCGAAATGCGTAACCGTGTTCAGCTCCTCGAACGCGACTGCCGGGAGAACCTGGAGGCCATGAACGACTTGAGCGAAGACGTGCGGAGAGATTTCGATACAGTATTCGAGGCCATCGGAGCGTTGTCCGTAAAACTGCCCCAAGCACAAAAACCTCGTACAACAATCGGATTCAAAACCAATGAAAGAGAATAAATAAGAAACTTTGAATTGACATGGACGAAACTTTCAAGATGCCGAATTGGCACCTTGAATATGGGAGAGGTGAAAATGTAAAATACCTCCTGTTTGCTTTTACTGAGTTGGGCGTGGCCATGTTGAGTAGTGTGCTGAAATCCCAAATGGCAATCGAAATCAACCGCCGGATCATGCGGGTTTTCATGCAGATGCGCAGTAGCCTTACGCATGCGTCGCAGTACTCGGCCGAGTTTGCCGCGATGCAATTTTGTAGTTTTTCCGATATGTTTTTATTTCCGCAAGGTGGCTTTCAGGGTTGAAGCCGGCTGCGATGCCGCTCTGTACTCCCTCGTCGATGGCACTCCTCAGAGCTTCGATACGGCTTTCATCTTCTTTCAGAAGCCGCAGTTCGGCGCGGATTGCCTCGCTTGTGATCTTGGAATGTTTTGGAGAAAATGTCATTAGGTATTAGGTTATCTCTCGGATAGCGACTTATTCCTTCAGTAGTGATGTCTGGGACATGTCCTGAATGATAATACCTTCGTCAAGTATTTGATAGGCAAAAACCCAATGTTTCTCGAATACGGCGCACCGAAAGCCTAATACGCACCATTTCTTAAACCGACAAAAAGGATAATCCGCATTATTGCCGAGAGACAAAACAAATTGTCGCATTCTGTCGCTGCGTCTTCTGGCGGCTTCTTTCGACAATTTCAGTTCGTTGCGCATATAGGTCTCAAGATCGGAAATTTTATCCCGAACTTGTCTTGAAACGATTATCTTACGCACGGGATTCAGGCCATTTGTCGATTCTCGAATTCAGTTCGTCGAAAAACGCATCGGCCGATATAGCACCTTCTGCGATAGCTTTGTCCCACGCATCAGTATGCTTGGCCTCCTGTTTTTTCGGCTCGATCGTCACGCTCTTGTGATCTTTGATAAGGTCGAGCAGCCACCGGCCTTCCGGTGTGCTATCCTCAATGTGTACCGTTGTCATGACTTAAAAAGTTTTACAGAACAAATATAACGAAATTCTTGCCGTGAGCGTATATTTCTGGGAAAATAGTTTCCTTCGATCGCTAGGCTTTTGAATAGTTGGGTTTACGAAAACAAAACCCTGGGGTATGTTGAAACAGGGACTCCAGGGGATTACTTTGCAAAGATATTTAATTAGTTTGGGAGCTGATTTTTTGCCCGGTTCATTTATTTGAGGATTCTCTGCCTTACTCCTTCAGTATTGCAGTATGGCACATATCCCGTATAATGATACCATCGTCGAATACTTCGTAGGCAAAAACCCAATCTTTCTCGAATACTGCACACCGATATCCGAGCCGGTGCCATTTTTTGAAGCGGCACAAGGGATAATTGGCTGCTCCGGCTAAAGACACGAGAAAAGCGTCGATCCTTGCAGTCCGGCTATGTGCTGCCTCGCGCGACAATTTTAACTCGTCGGTGAGAAATGCTCTTAGCTCAGAAACTTTATCCAAAACCGTTTCCGAAATTGCAACCTTACGCATTCTTGTCGAAGTATTCGTCAATTTGGCTGTGCAATTTTTGCGTGAAAACACTTACCGGAACGGCATTACAAGCCGCAGCCTCTTCGGCGAATCCCTTTTTCTTTGCATCTATGACCGTTACATACGGCAATGTGCGAACGTAAGCCAGCAGTTTTTTCGCTTCAGGGCTACTATCCTCGATCATAATGTGCGTCATAGTTGTTGTAGATTAAATTGTCTTTTGCAAATATAACGAAATTCTTGCCGCGAACGTATTCTCGCGTAAAAATAGTTTTAGGTAAGCCTTCAACTTATTTCTTGTGTGGAGCCGCAAAAAACAGCTCGTTATCTTTGAAATGTTATATTATAATTTTAATGCTACTTCTTTTATTGCGGCAATTTTGCGGTCGGCGTATTGCACCACATCTTTTATCACCAATTTCTGCACGGCTGAAATCAAGGTCTCCATCAGGGCGTAATCGGGCTTGCCGTCGAGAGCGGGAAGAAAAATGTTTAATTCATCGGCATCCTTTGCGTAAAAATTATGTCCGTAATCAAATTTACCTGTATGTGAGGACTTATGAATTGCAGCCGTTACGAAAACCGAAGCCAGTTTTGGTAAATTTTCCGTGTGCACAACCGCAATATGGTCATCTCCGCCATAGTCATAATTGCGATATTTAGCAGAGCCGAACATATCGATTGTAATGGTATTTTTTGAAAAAACTTCGACATCATTCCCAATAAATGCCGAAACTCCCTCGTCGGCTTCGCCGGCAGTTACAAATGGTAATGTTCCCTCAATGCGATCAGCACTTTTTAGGCGTTTGCCTCGCGTTGATTTTCCAAATAGCTCCATGGTGTTAAATAGCTGATAATCAGCTAAATTCCCCCCCCCCATTTTTACCGTCGCGGAATGCCTGCAGCACAGCTTTTTCTTCGGCAGTTAAGATATAGTCAGTCAACCCCGTAGCCAATAAATACGCTTCCAGCTCCGCTATACGCTCCGCTTCCAGCTCCGCTATAAAACTCTCCATAAATTCAAAATCTATTTCACCGGATGTGGTGATGGGAAGGTGGATAGTAGTATTTTTCATTGCCTCTCGGTTAAACTTATTGCCATAATCATATTTCTTTGAAGTCGAGACCCGACAAGCAGAAATTATGATACTTGCAATAGCTTTATTGAATGGGCTAAATTTCGGCACAAGATGCTGAATGTGTGAATATCCTATAAAATCAATAGCTTGATAATACATTGTATCTGCCCCTAATGTTGTGTCAGAGCATGTAATTGTATTACCCTTATTGAGTGCTTTTAGTTCAGAAAAGCCCATCACGCCATTGTCGGTTGATGAGTTTGAAACTAATGGAATCGTTCCTGTTTGAGATATAATCTCATCATTTTGTAAACGATAGTATTTTGTCGGATTTATCTCGAATAAATCTCCAATCTTAAACTCGCCCCACTTAACACCTTGCAGCTTTTTGTCAAGTGGGGCATCTATTTTCCCAAGCCGTCCTCCTCGTCAGATGATTGTTTTTTCAATATATTCGAGACTTCCCAAGCCAAGTAATCACTTACAGTCTTCTTGAAATCCGCCAGAGTGGGTTTTGTGTCTATGGGTGCGGCTTGATTCCAGTCGGAACCATTTTGTGGGTCGATGGTTCCTTCGTAGTATTCTTTTTCAGTTAAATAATGGAGTTTGTTCTTGCCAAAACGCACCAAATCCACCACTTCCTGATAGCGTTCTTTGGCGTGATCGGTGTCTTTGAGGTTGTTGCTCGCTTTCTTGCGGTTGGTACGGGTGTAGCCGTCATTAGAGAAATCTATAAATTTAACCACATCATCTCTCTTGTGAGCCTCATTTACTCTGAATACATACACGTTGGTTTGGACGCTGGACTTGCCTATGAACAAATCAATGGGCATTTTGATGCTCGCCAGCAGGGTGTGCTTCTCCAAGATGCGGCAGCAATAATCTTTTGCTTTGCCCGAACCTGCGGAGTTTTGAATGATGATAGCGGCGTAGCCTTTTTTCATCATCGAAAGGGCGCGTTCTACGAAGTTCATTCCGTTGCCGGCCGCAGAATAGGGCGGATTGAGTACGAAGGCATCGGCGGGGAAATCTTCATCCGTTTTGCCAAAACCGTATTTTCCGTCAAAATCTTTGAGCGAGTCTTTGTTCAAGATGTTGGAACTGCCGTCACCCATCAAAATCATATTGAGAATGGCGAGCATATATACGCTTGAGAGCAGTTCCAAACCGAGCAGTTGTTCAGCTTTGATTTTCAGTTCTTTTTGGTAAAGCTCTTCTGGCGATTTGATGGTGCTTTTGGCATCGTTGAGCATTTCGTTCATTGCTGCCACGAGCAAGCCTGCCGAGCCGGTGGCAAAGTCCCACACGTATGAATCCTTGTTCACACGGGCGAGTTTCACCAAAAGCGAACCTACATAAGAGGGTGTGAGTACCACATCGTTGAGTTTGTCTTGCGTAAAACCGAGCCACGAGTACATTTCGTTGAAAAGTTTACCCGTGAAGTCGGTTGTAAGCCCGATTTTGTAGTAAATGCCCAAGTCATCAACAATCTTTGTAAAGACACGTTTAAGCTGGCTTTCGCCGTTTTCCACTTTGTTGATGTTATCGGTGGTGAGTGTGTTTTGTAACGTGCGGACAATGAGGCTCTTTTTCTCGTCGGGCAACTGCTTTTCGTCCAAAAATGCTTCGATTTTACGAATCATTATGTCGCCGTCGGTATTGCCCTTCTCGGTTGAAGATTTGAGGTCGGATTTTTCGAGTGGCGAAACTTTGTTAGCAACGCCGAGCGTGGCTATAATGGAGGCAGCAACAAGATAAACCCGGTCGTTTTCGCCGAGGCCCTTTTCTGTTTGATAAATATCATTGTTAAGCCTTACCAAGCTTGCATTTATTTCTTGTTCACGCTGTTCCCGAAGCTTGTCGAGTTCTTCGGGCGAGAGATTCAACTTTTTTACCGTTTCGATGAATGCATCAAAATTTTTAGGAGCCAAAAAGGACAGGTCTGTAAATTCGCCCACTTTTTGCCCTACGCCAAAGTTGCTTTTGGAAACATAATAGACGCCGATTTGGTGGTGAATTTTGCCGTTATCGTCTTTGTAGCCGGTCATTCCAATGGCAATAATATCGGTATAGCCCGTGTGATGGAGCAGAGCGTTGGCATAATGCACGGCACCATTTACTGCAAACGAGTTGATGTTTTTAAGATTCGGCTCGTTTTTAGCCGTTTTGTTTTCCACCTGCCCGGTGGCATCTAATTTTACGAGTTTATCTTTATAGCCTTTGTACTCTATAAGGACGGGATAAAAATTTAAGTTTTTGTCTTGCAGCAAAAGTTTTACATCGGGGCGATTAGCACCCACGCCGCCATTTTTGGTAAAGTAGTCGGCAAGTGCTTTGTCAATTTCTGAATTGAGCGACTCTTGCTCTAATTTATAATTGAGTTTGTAGGTCTTGAGCCAATCATTGGCGAGGTCGGCGATATTGGGTTCGATTGATTGAACTGTTTTCTTCTCCATGTTATTACCTTGTCTTATTTATCAAATATTGTATATCAACATCCAGCAAATTGGCAACTTTAACAAGAGTTGCCAAATCAGGTTGAGTTACATTAGAGCACCATTTAGAAACGGTTGATGGATTTTTCCCTAATTGTTCCGCCAACCATTTACCTGTTTTTCTCTTTTCGACCAAGACTAATTTAAGGAGATTTATATCATCCATAAAAATCATTATATTGAACTTAATACAAATATATTGTTTTTATTTGGTCTGTATGCTATAAATAGTCAATAATTTAATATCATTCAACAGCCATGACATTGTATATCCTTTTTGTTCTTAAATACCTCTGCTACGGTCTTCGAGAACGAAGTCGTCGATGTGAACAATCCTCCGGCCGCACAAGTCGCCTTTATCGTGACGGGCCCGGAATAGTCGGTCACCGAGCCCGTTCCAGCCTGAAAGTTTGTCCGCACCATGTTGCGAATTCGCGGGTGAAGCAGGAGGTAGTGCTAAAAACAGGCCCAGTATTTTGAAATGTTATTTATAACATTTATATTTGCAATGTTCAAAGATACAATGAGGCAGCGATGCCCACCCCGGAGAGGTGGATTTTTTATATCCATATCTTTCCTGTAATTTAGCGGTATTACACCCCGTGCGAAACTGTAATGGTTAGCAAAAGCCTCATTGGTCTTTGAACAGCGGGTCAGAGTAATGCCGCTTTTTTATTACTCTAAAATTGTTCAAAACCAATGTCAAACAAACCTATCCGTCCGGGCTACGTGCCTGTGACTATCGAATTGCCGGCCGCTTTGGCCGAGGAGTTTCAGCGAAAGAATTACGATTGGTCTCCGGTCGTAAGACTGTTGCTCCATGAATTTACTCCAGGTGATATTGCGGAAACGCTGCTGATTCTTTATTTCGAGTTTACACAGCAGCTTGCCATTGCGCCTGCCGATCTGTCGCTGAGTGGTTCCGAATTGCGAAAACACTTATGTACGATTCAGAACCTTTACCAAGCAATGAGGAGCTTGGAGAATTCCGGCCAGATTGCCACACCGATTGAAGAGTCGTAAATCATGGCCGATCTCCAGGTAATTCAGGATAAGATTTACGAGATCCGCGGCCAGCGGGTCATGCTGGATCGTGATCTGGCAGAAATGTACGGGGTAACAACAAGTGCCCTTAATCAGTCTGTAAAGCGTAATGCTCAACGTTTTCCGGAAGAATTTATGTTCCGCATTTCCAAAACAGAATGGGAAAATATGTCATCACAATTTGTGACGACATCCAGAACAAAACGACCAAAAACGTCTTTTCCTTACGCTTTTACCGAACAAGGGGTGGGCATGCTTTCATCAGTACTCAGAACCCCTATCGCAATACAGGTTTGCATCTCTGTTGTGAAAGCATTTGTTGCGATGCGTACTTACCTCACGACTACGACATCCGAAACTCTTGCCGCTCGTCTTGAGTCGATAGACCGCCGCCTGCTGGAACTTGAGCAGACGCGCATCGCCGGCGAGCTTGGCTCGGCCCGAGTGCCGGCACTTCCCGAGCGCCTGTCCGATGAAGCATGTCTTGTCGATTATTCGGCGCGTGCCGTTGTCGTTTTCACCGACAACCGACTGGATCGGAGGTTGCTCAAGTAGCTCGGCGCCCGTTACAACGGCTGGCTTACTTGGAACGGTGAACGAGTGGCCGGGTGGGTCTATCCCAAGTCGTGCATAGCAAAGCTCGATAAGTACCTCCCGACGCGGAGACCTGCCCTGTAATTTTGTATAATGGCAGAAAAACAGTAAATTTATCTTGTAAAAATTGTTAACCAAAAAACTTGCGTAAATATTAATTCCCACTATTATGAAATCATTTATGAAATTTATGTTCATGGCTGCCTCTGCCATGACGGTGATGTTGTTCACCTCTTGCGATAAGGACGACGATGGCGGTTCAGCCGGCGGGTTCGATGTCCATGTTCCGAGTTTCGTGAAAGGCACCACTCCGATCCGCGTGGATCTGGGTGTGAACTGCGACAAAACGCCCACGGTCACTTTTACTACCGAAGGCGATGCACTGGGCGTTGTCAGCCCTGTTGAGAACCCCGAGTTCGACACGGATTATGTCTATGCCGGCGAGCCGATCGACACGGACTTCGTGAACGGCCGCGCTACGGCTTCGTTCTGGTATATCCCCCTTACACCGGGCAACCATGCCGTTACCTTTACGGTCAACTATACGCAAAACGGTGCGGCCAAGACCGGCACGAACCGCAAGGTATTGAAGGTATCCGATGCCTCGAACGGCGGGTTCTATCCGGAGGCCGTTGGGGCTGGGTTGTACTATATCTCATTCCGTAATGAATTGGATAAATTTAAATTTGGATGTGATTTCTCAATCCGTTTTGTTTCGATCAATGGAGAGACAGATCCGGCTCCTTTCGATATAATTTTGGGCCAAGGCAAGAATTCTACGGTGATTATGGCCAAGGATAAATTTTATCCAGTTCGCGCCGAAAAATGGAGTGAAGAGTGGCGAGATTGGGTTGATGGTGATGGTATGATAGTCCGTGAAGTGTCAGGAGCTATAACCATGAAGCTGATTCTTCGGGATAATTATAATCGTTGTCGTGATGTGGTTATTGAAACAGATGCTGATGGTGATGTAATATCGTCTCAGGCCAGCGAGTATTACCTGTGGCCGCGAGATCGTAAGTAGCGAAGTAATCTTGAGATAAATGATAGTCCCCAGAAGCATAACGTTTCCGGGGACTTTGTTTTTACATAAGGATATGTCGCCTATATATGTTCCATTTTTGTTTGTTGCTTTATCTGATTTCCGAATCAGTCAAGTTCATTATTTGAGTGTCGATTTCATTCCGAGATAAGCATGAAAAACCCCGGCAGCTTTGCCGGGGGTGGTTTAGTTAAGATTATTCGTTATCGTGATTTTAGAAAATGATGATTCTATCTGTAAATCTGATTTGAGATATATTGGAGATATAGTTACTGCATTAGGTTTAATGGGATTTGTAAATGTGTATTTCACAAACTCCCTATCCATCATTTTAGCGTCGAGCGCCTCAGACTCCAGCCCAGGCAGCACCAGAAATGTCTCCCCTTCGGTAAATGGAGCGAATAATGGTGCCCCAGTGCCGGGTGAGTGTGTGATTCCTGCGGTCGCGGCCAACGTGTATGTATTTTCGGGCTCAGCGCCGTATTTTGCCTCTATTGCTTCAAATGCCGGTACGGTAATGTCGGGATGCTCCGGCCATGAGAACTGTACACCCCAATAACCAGACCCGGGGTCATCTGCCCCCACGACTCTTGATACCTGATGTGACGGATAGAGTTGAATCTTGAGGAGTTGCGCAGACTCGATGGGTGCAGGGTAGTCGAGTGTGGGCGAGAACGTCACTTGTGCGATCACGGTCGTGTATCCGTACCAATATACGCTGGATGTTGTGTTTGCCGGCTTGTAGAGTGCCTGCCGGGTCTTTCCTCCGTATCCGATCTGTATTGTAGGCGTGAGCTTCGTTGCCACGATGTTGTTGGTGACGGTCTTCGCCCCGATCTTTATTCCCGTCGAAGTGGCGACGTCGATGGTGTATGAAACGTCGCCTACGGCCGTGGGCACGAATACGATCGGGTCGAGTGTGAAGCTCTGTCCGCTGACCACGGTCTTCGAGAACGAAGTCGTCGATGTGAACAGCCCTCCGGCCGCGCAAGTCGCCTTTATCGTGACGGGCCCGGAATAGTCGGTCACGGTCATTGTTACGGTGTTCTTGTTGTACATGTAGGTCGAGTTCTTGTTCTGCTGGTTGCAGGAGATCTCGACCTTCGGCTGCTTTACGAGTGCGAATCGGGCATATATTGCCGTTTTAACTTTGGTCGGGGCATGCTTGTAGGCTGCGGCGGCGGATAGCAGCTGCGTGTACGCCTGGTCTGCATACCATCCGTCGAAAGCGTATCCGTTGCCGTCGGCTGCTGTGAATGTACAGCCGTCTTCGTAGCAGTACCCAGTCACCGAGGTTGTTGTGGAGATTTTGTCGAGCGCCCCGGCCACTGTCACGGTTCCTGTTCCCGCGGGGAAATATGCCTGTACCATGTTTGCGAATTCGCGGGTGAATCTGAAGGTAGTGCTTTCCCCGGCGTTGTCGCTTACCGCTACCTGGTACTGTACCTGCGAATTCACGCCCTTCTTAACCAGTGAGGGCGCATATCGCAGGTCGTATCGCTGCCCGCCGCTTTGGGGTATCCATAACTCTACGTCGGGGCCGAAGTCCCAGCCGCCATCCCCGGCTGCGAATTTCTCTCCGTCGCCTTTTACTACCTTCAGCGTGCCGGTAAAGGTATAGCCGCTCTTGTTCGTTACGTTGATGTCGAGTTCTCCGTAATCGTTATCCGGGACGTTGTATGTTCGGGGCCACCAGTCGGATATGTCGAGCGTATAGCTTGTGATGCGGGTGTCGGTCTCGCTGTCGCTGAGGATCGTGATGTTGTAGGTGTGCGCCTCGTTGGGCAGCACGTCGAAATTCGTGGTCATGTTGCTCCCCAGGTAAACTACGAAGTCCACGACCTTGTTCTCCCCGCTTCGGCCGCGGATGCAGAGGTAGGATGCGTACTTCGGAGCTTTGTCGGGGTTCTTCTGATCCTGCGAGGCTATGGAGGATACGTCGCCCTGCCGGTTCGAGAGCATATAGAATATCCCGTTTGCGTTCTTGCTCCCGTTGGGGAATTTGCGGATTTCGGAGTCGTGGAATCCGGTCGCGGGGTCTGTCGGGCCCGTGAGATCCGGTATTAGGTACTCCCGGTCGGGTATGGAGCATAACTGTACGGACGAGACCTCGATGTCTCCGGCAGCAGGGTCTACCGTAATGTTGTAGGCGATCTTCGCCGCATGGCGCTTCAGGGAGATCGGCAATACCTGTCTCGATCCGTCGATGGTGAAGGTGTCCGACCCGATCATTGTCAGCGTCCCGTCGTCCGTCGGGGCGGTTATGGCATATAACTGGAGCCTCGTGAGGGATAAATCCCCCATATCCTGATGTATGTTCGCTGCTACGTATATGCTGTATCGTCCCGGTGCGATGTCTATTTTGTGCGAAGCTCCCGAGGCGTATATGTGCTGCTTCAGCCCTCCGGTATCGGAGTATATGAAGATGTTAACGTCGTCGATGTCGCTTTCGGCAATCGCCCTGGTAGTGTGTAGTTGCTCGGACAGCACTTCGAGCATGACGGATACCTCGTTTCCTTCCTTGGGGTCGGATGTCGAAGGCTGCTCGCATCCTGAGAGCCCGGGCAGCAGGAGCACTGTGAGAATGATTTTTGCAATATGTTTCATGGTTACTGAAATTTAAAAATTATCGGCGGCGGGCCTTTCACCCGCATTGCGCATCCGTACCGCACAATCCCATAGTTGCGTCCCTGTCCTGGAGTGAACGCGCCGTTCTGTTTTTTGAACTACGCCGATTTGAGGTTATCTGGTCATTGTTATGTCTGAGGGCAGGTAGTATTTCGTCGTTTGCGACTCTACGGATCTGTCGTTGTAATTGAACTTGAAGCCCGGGTTGTCGGCCGGGCGTATCGAGACGGAGAATTTTTCGTCGCAGCGCCACAGGAATGTCGATTTCGTCGCCCCTTTGGGTATCGTCGGCATTCCTGCGGACTTCCGGCCTACGGGCGGGATCTTCGATGTGTCGAGCCTGTACTCCTCGTAGTAGAACTTCACCGGCTCGGAAGCCTTGTAGTCGGCCGAATACTGCGTGCGGTAATCGTAGGCTACCTTCGGTACGGGACGTCCGCCTTCCATGACGAGATATTGAAATTCTATCCGGGCGATTCCCTGCCGGGTTATGGTCACAGTCCGGGGCTTGAGTCTGACCTCGATGTCGGTGATGCAGTCGCGCGCGAGTGTGAGCGCATAGGTCGCCTCGCCGGACAGGAGTTGCCCGGAGGTGTCGTACCAGCCCGCGACCTCGAAGTTGAAGAGATCTTCGTTTACGAGTGCGAGCGTTACGGTTTCGCCTTCGACGTTGTGCTCCCCGACCCCGTCGATGGTGAAACAGCCCTCGACGACGCTTGTCACGACGATATTCTTCACGACGTCCATATATACGCGTGCTTTTGCCGACGCCTTCCCTGCCGCGATCTCGAATTCGAGAATCTGCTCGCCGATCTCTTCGGGCGCATACTCGAACGTCATGTCGGCATCTACGGGACAAGCCTGTCCGTTCACGGCGTTTCCGTTCAGGAATATCTTGCCTTTGCCCAGACTGACGGCCGGGGTTACGATGAATTTCCCGTCTGCGCCCGGAACACCTTGAATGTGTAGCAGCACCGGAATCCGGGCATCGGCTGCGGGGTTTACGATCTTCGCTTCGCAGACAGCTTCGGCCGCGATTTCTGATGGCGCTGTTACCGTCACCTTCAGGTCTTGCTGTTCACTGACTTCGCCTTCAGGGGACTTGGCCTGAAAACTTACGAGCAGATCTCCCGCTTGGGCTGGGGTAATTACAAGGCGTGCATTCTTGGCCGAGAGCTGCACCCATTGGCCCGACGTGTCCATGTCGCTCCCGTCGAGTGTGAGCGTGGCTTTCCCTTCGCGGATGAACGCCGAGAGGGAGAAGTTTCCGTCTACGCCTTCTTGGGCAACAGCCAGTGTAATGCTCACGTTCTCTCCCAGTTCACAGACCGCTGCGGCGGTAGACAGGGATAGCTGCGGCTGCGGTTCGACAATTTGGTATTTCGACGAGGAGCAGCCGGGCAGCAGGAATAAGGCCAATGCGTAAAATAGAGTCGTTCTCATGTTGTCAGTTTGTTACGATGATCTCGATGGTCTTGAATTCGGTCGTGTATCCGTCCGTCGCCGAGAGCTGGATACGGTGAATGCCCCGCTCGGCCGGGGTGTAATAAAGCGGCTGTTCCATGTTCGCCGGCACGGAGAATGCTTCGGCGGGGGTGACGGCCACGGCCCCGTACTGGAGCGTGCCGCTGCCTGCGAGTTGCGTGTAGGTTACAGGGATCGCCCCTGTCCATCCGGATTTTGTGAGGAGCATCGTCAGCTCGATCCGCTCGGTGATGGACGCCGTTTCGGGGTATTCGACCTCCAGTGCGAGGGCGGGACTCTTCTGAACGTTGAAATTGACGAAGCTGCGGCCGGACTGCTCGCCCTCTTTGGTTTTGACCTCGAAGGATATGCGCAGCGGCCCGGCCAGCGTCGGCGTGAGCGTCAGGATCTCCGTAGTGTTGGACATCGACGTCCATGTGCCGTCGGTAGCGAGGTCGCTGCCCTGCATCGAGAGCTCGCAGGCTCCTTCGCTGAGTACGGCCGAGAGCTGAAATTCCCCGTCGTACCCCTGCTGCGAGACCTTGAGCTGGAGATACGCCGGCTGGTTGATGATGTAAGAGTCCTGTAAGGCCGTCACTTCGAGCGTCGGCCGAGGCTCGGTGATCCGGTACTCGGATTTCTCACAGCCTGCGGCCGCGAAGAGTAAAAGAGGGAGGATTATTTCACGATATTTTTTCATGGAAAAATAGGGTTTGAATTCACACAATGGGTAACGCTGTCTCCGGGTATTTCCCCGGCCTGGATCATGGCGCAGTGTGAGCACAGATCGGCCTTTACCCACCAGCACATTCCCAGCTTTTCATGGTAGCAGGGATTGTCCTTGGTGCAGCCGCATACTTTGCAAGTCTGAACGGCGGTGTGGCCGTCCATGTCGGTCAGTGTAAGTTCTCGTTTCATATGTCAATTACAATAATTTCAGGTCGTTCTTTTTTGACGATTCCAAGCTCCTCAATATCGGAGGTAATATCACCCCAGCCATCAATGAACGCACGTATTTTTATGTCGTAATTTTCGCAGTCGCTCTCGACCGCCCAGTCGTACAGTTCCTTCGGTGTCATGGCTCCATCTTATTCTTGAATCTCCCGCCAGCCGAGGATGTTTTCGTGGTCAATGCGGACACTTGTCCCATCAATACACCACTTATTTTTGCCACTCCATAAATCACCCAATCGAAATGCTATTGCCATCATGATTTTATTAAAAGCCTTGTATTTCACCTCTACAACCTTAATATATTCCGGCAATTCCTCTTTCGGGTCGTGCCAGCGCGTCAGCCCTGTGTGTTCGGATTTTCCGAACTGGATAAGCCATTCAAGGGCAGAGAAGGTAGGAATACAGCATCCCACACACCCCCGGTCGCAATTCTTTCGATCTCCGCAATCTACACAGATGTTATTTTCGCAAAATGCTTTTGCTCTTTCCTCAATCGTTTCCATTCTGGGTCAGTTTTTGGATGAATAACTGGTGGCAGTATTTCATTGCGGCAGCTTCGTTATTAATTTTCTGAATACTTATCCCGCATTCCTCTGCCACCTGTTTTGGCGTTGCGTTCCAAACACATTCGAACGCTCTCTTGGCCTTCTCGCGCATCCGCTCCTCGGCCTCCTGCTCGGCAAGCTCGACCGCATACTGGGCTACATCTACTCTCACGGCATGATATGGCAGGTCAACGTCTTCGCCCTCATAACCGACTTCTACTTTCCAGCTACCGTCCTCCAGTTCTTGTCTTGCTTTTTCGCTTTTCATATGTTCAGTTTATAGCCGTTAGACAAAAGCCATTCGGTAGCATCCATAAGTACATCGACCAATTTTATCCCCCGGTGGGAGATCAATTCTGCTCCGCTTTCAGTTTCATAGATTACATACCATCCCTCGTAACATTTGGAGATATTGAGGTAAAATGTACCTTTTGCGTCAATGAACACGGGTAGTAATTCCTGCTGGTCTGCGACCGTGAAGGCGGGAATACTCTCCCCGCTTTTGATGTACTCTGGTGTGGCTTTATAGTGTGGTAAGACGGATAAATGGTATTTACCGCTACATGTAGCCCATACCATGCTCGCCTTCTCCGCGGGCACTCCCATCTCGATCAGCCGCTTCGACTGCTCGACGCTCGTTACTTGGTCTGTCATAATTTTTGCTGTTTTATTTCGTTTTGTTTGTGACTATGAAAACCAACTCTTTGCGAATTGGCAATTACGTTCTGTGCGCCGGGAAAGTAATTGCCGTGACCAGCGTATTCCCCAAGGGGATCAACGCCCATACCGACCGGATCACCGGCAAGGTGTCGTACATCCCCGCCGACCGGATCGACCCGATACCCCTGTCCACCGACATGCTCCAGCGGCTCGGGATGCGCCGTAATGCTGTGCGTTGGGTCAAATACGGCGTCGATAACCTTTATGTCGACCGAGCCGTGGATAAGTTTTACATATCCATCGGCAGGCTTGGCGAGCGGGTATGTCAGGTGCGGTTCGTTCATCAGCTTCAAAATCTCTTCTCGGATGGGTGGGGAGTTGTCCTTAATTCGTGGAAATAATTTGCCTTTGAAAGCCTTTGATGTTAAATTTTTTATGGATACCTTTCGGAAAAATAAACTGTAATGAAAAAAATTACAAATGTGCGTGCCAGCGAAGTTGAAAAAGTGATCCTTCGGGAAGTGCAGAACGGATATAAATTCCTTTATAAGGAGGACGAAATTCCTATAATGGCAATAGGTTGCGATACAGAAATTGAAGTCTTTTATACTCTGGTTTTTGAAAAAAATTAATCCAGTCGGTTTTGCTTGCTTCCATAACTCTGGGTACCTGTGTATCTACAAGTCTCGGACGGGATAATATTTCACGGGGCTTGCTATTTTGGCATAATTGTTAAATGCCGGAGCTGTGCTCGTAAAGAAACACATGCACCAGATAGAGAGGTTGTCGCAGCCTGTCGAGCTGGCGTAGTGGTAATCCATGTACTCATATATGAATTTCTGCCCGCCGATCAGTTCGAGGCATTTCTGGATCTCTGCGACATGCTCCGTCACGAGGTTCATCTGCCCTGCAGCCGGCAGATACCATTTTCCCGGCTCGTCCGGCTCGTAGTAGTAGCAGAAGCGCGCGGCATTGGCCTGGTTCAGGCGTCCGTCCTCGTATGCGCGGATCAGGGCCTCGGTGTTTTTGCGTCCGTCGAAATCCTTTGCCGCCTCGTCCCTATCCTTGATCCAGGGGATGTCCGGGAGCAGGCTTATGTATTGGTCGTGGGGGCCGATATAGGAGTTTCCCCAGAACCCGGCGTCTCGCTCGGGTGCGAGCAGGAATTTAGCCTCGTCGGTGATGATGGCGACGCCTTCGGGGGAGAATGCGTCTTTATCCGCGAGTTTTTCCCAGCGCGCGGCGCTGAAGTAGAGCCCCTCGGTGGTGTATATGTATATGCCGTTTTGGGGCTTCACGACTCCGCCCTGGTTGAACACTTCGACCGTTACGGCCTCTTCGGCCGAACATATGCCGTCCGACAGGATGAAGCGGATCTCGTGCGACCCGCTGGTCAGAGGTTGATAGAGGATCTGGCAGGGCGTATCGGCCTGGAGCGAGAATCGGTCTGCGGTGTGGTAGTTCCTGCCGTCAATGATAAGATAGCCGTCGCCGCCGGTGATCTCGGGCTTCACGGAGAATTCCCCGTTAAAGTTTTCCTTTCCTGCCGACAAAGTAATCGCGGCCTGCTCTTCCAGTTCGATCGGGGCATTCTGATACACAGCCAGCACTTCGATCGGTGCGGAGTTGATGCTGTTTGCATAGATCCTGTCCTTCACCTCGTCTCCGTCTGCCGAAGCCACATAGATCCCGAAGCTGAATGGCTGCTCAGCCGTTTCTCCGGCCTGGGGTGTGATTTTAAGGTGCAGCACCTTCGAGGAGAACTCCTCGTTGACGATCTCGTAGGGAATCTGCTGTTCGGCCTGCCATTGCAGGGGCACTCCGTCGACGGTCGCCACGGCCTTACCGCCGTTGCACGAGGTATTTAGGCAGAAGTAGTCCGCTGCCGCCTTCTTTTCTGTGATTGTCAGTGTCGCCTCGATCACATCGCCCAGCTCGTACTCCCGGTTCTCGTAGTCGAGTACCAGGTCGATCGAAGATTCGGAACGGGGAGGAACCCCGGTTCCGGTCTCTTTGCTGCACGCCGTCGTTGCGGCCAGCAGCAGCATGAGAATTGTCTTGTAAGTTTTCATGACGCAAAATATTTGGAGTCGTGTCGCCGGCGGGACTCGAACCCGCAACCTCATTGACAGCTACCGGTCTGTTACCATTCCATTTCCATTACACTCCGAACGATAGCGATATATCATGCGCTCTTCCGATTGAGCTACGGCGACCTGTATCACCCCCGGCGTCGGCCGGGGATGATCGGGGAAAGGGGTGCTACTGTCCCAGGTTCACGTCCTGCGTGGCGAGGGCGTCCCAGTTTGCGACGGTCACGGCCAGTGTCACGTCCTGTCCTGTGAGTCCGTCGAGCTTCGCATTGACTTTGTAGGAGCCGTTTCGTGCGATCTTGCCGTCTGCCGCTCCCGTGAGTTCCGTTTCGTAGGTGACGGGCATCTGGTCGGCCGTGGTCGAGAGGTTTCCGTCGGCATCGTAGATGGCGTCGATAAGCACCTTTACGCGCGACCCTGCCGCTGCTGCGGCCTTTTCATTGAGGTAGAAAAGGTTGTTGTACTTGTATGCGTTCGTTTTCGACGCTCCGGTCTTGTCGCAGAAGGCGTCCTGGGCCGAGGTGAAGGACGAGCTTACGGTGGCGTACTTGCTCGTGGTCTGGTCGATCAGGTAGGACTTCTCGGCACCGCGGCTCAAGGTTAGCTTCTTGACCTCGACGCAGCCGTTGCCGTACTTGGCACGGAACGAGTCGGTCATGGTGCACTGTACCTCGACTTTTGCCACGACGCGCTTTACGGTCACGGCTACGGCCGTGGTGCCGGATACGATCTTTGCCGTCGCGGTTCCTGTCATTACGAATCCTCCGGAGCGCATGGCCTTGGTGGTTACGTTTGCGTAGGTGCCGTTGTAAGAGGCGATGTCGCTTTCCAGCTCTGCGAGCAGGGCGGTCTCGGTGGTGATGTTGTCCGCTACGGTGCGGTTGATAACGACATAAAAATCGCACGATGTATCCGCGTCTACGCCGGGCAGTACGAGTTTGATGGGCGTCGATGTCGAAGCGGTCACTTCGGAGGAGGTCAGTACGCGGCGCAGGATCTGCGTTCCCGAAGCGTTGTAGACGATCAGCACGGCCGAGGAGATCGACTTCTCCCACGCTTCGGTCGTCCCGGCCCCGAAGGCGCGGGTTCTGTCGGCTGCGCTCTCGTTCTTCAGGGTAAGTTCGACGATGCTTTCGTTCCGGCCGTTGTCCGGCGCAGGATCGAGGTTTTCTTTGTCACAGGCGACGATGGCCGCCGTCATTGCCGCCATAGCGGCCAGTCTGATAATAAACTGTTTCATGGTTTAAAAAATTAAAAAGGGTTTTTAGAGTTGTTATTGAGTTTTAAGCCCCGAAGTGCTCTTCCTGGACGATTGTCCCTTCCCAGTCTGAGATGACGATCGTTACACCCGAGCCGTTCAGGATAATGTGTATGTCGATCTCTACGTCGTGGCCGGTGTCGGGCTTGATCTCCATGTAGCGCTGTATGGTGGCCTTGAACAGGGTATGTCCGTATATGGACGCAGGGTCGTCGCAGTAGATCCCCAAGGCGATCGGTGCGTCGTTCGGGAAATAGGGGGTGTAGAACGACCCGTACATCCTCCCGGCCGCCGGGTCGCGCTCCAGATGCGGGCGGTATGTCTTCGTTTCGCCGCAGGGGACATTGCCGAAGGTCAGTCCGGCGCGATTGTCCAGGCCGAAGTAGAACTCTTCGGGGTCGTCGAGGTTCTGCATCCCTTCGACCAGGACGTTGACCTTGTATACGGACTTGAACAGGTCGATGTCGAAGCGCAGCGAGTCGCCCTTTTGGATCGGCGTCTGGATGCGGTTGAAGAAAAGCGGGTCGGCACCCGTATCCGGGAAGGTGATCGCAGCGTCCCGGATGTTGTCTGCCGACACCGAGGAGCCATGCCCTACATTGGCAAGCGTCACAATTCCATATTCTCCATTGGAAATGTAGGTCTGCATGGCTCCGGTATCGGTCAGGAATTCGTCCCGCGTAAGCGTCGTGTCGCGGTACTGCCTGCCGGTCTTCAGGTCGAAGAAGAACAGGCGCAGGGTCTGCACCTCGTCCATGGTGTCGTGCTCCCCGTCGTTGTAGTTGTAGCGCAGGTATACGATGGCCTTGCGCTTCACATCGACGTCGATGTCGTCGTGGATCTCGCAGCCGGGGAGAAGGCTCGCGAGCAAAAGTCCTGTGAACAGTATTTGGATAGGTTTCATGCTGCTATTTCTTAAATCCGATTTTTTGTGGTTCCTGCCGAATTTGCGGTAGCTTGACGGACAGTGCCCCTATGGCCTCGTAAATTGCGTCGATGTCCTTGCCGATGTCTTCGCTCATGTCGTTCATGGCTTTCAGGTTCTCCCGAACTTCATGTTCGATAAGCTGAAGACGGCTGCGCATTTCCGCAAGCTCGGCCGAATGCTGCGATGCCTGCGTGAGATAGTTGCGCATGGCGACGAATGCCCGCATGATGGCGATATTGACTTGTATCGCAGACCCGCTGCGCAATACACTCGATAACATGGCAACGCCCATCTCGGTAAAAGCGAACGGCGGATATTTGGGGTATTTGCCCCTACCATCTATTTCTAAGGTCACAATTTGTGACCTTAAACTGATTTTGAGGGAGTTATACTCTTCGTTCGAAATCTCGAATATAAAATCTTCCGGAAACCGCTCGATATTTCGGCGGACAGCCTGTTTTAAAACTTTCGTCTCTACCTGATAGAGTGCAGCTAAATCGAAATCCAGCATCACCTGCTGTCCACGGATCTCGTGGATCTTGCTCTGTATTGTCGTCAATTCTTTCATCGGTTTGTGTCGAGAATGAATGATTATTCTCCCTCTTCGGGGAGTTTGAATCCGATGGGGCGGGCCGGTCGGCGGGCCTGCGGTACCTTGACCGAGAGGGCGGCGATTGCTTCGTAGATATTGTCCAGTTCCTTGCGCATGTCTTCAGAAAGGTCGTTCACCGCCTCGGCGTTGTCCTCGTCGGCCCGCTCCAGCAGAGTCAGTTTCGCCCGGATTTCGGACAGTTCGGCCGTGATGGTCGAAGTCGTCATAATGTAGTTGCGCATGGCGACGAATGCATCCATAATCCGGATACTGACCTGTATGGCCGTCGGACTGCGAAGAACAGCGGAGAGCATAGATACCCCTTGCTCGGTAAAGACGTGAGGCAGATACTTTAAATGTTGCCCACGCGCCTGTTTCCCAGAACGTTCGTTTAAGGTTCCAATTTGGAACCTTAAAGATTCTTCCTTTGTTAACTGGAACATAAAGCGTTCTGGGAACCTCTCGCTATTACGTTTTACAGCTTTGTTGAGCGCTTTCGTCTCTACTCCGTACAATTCAGCCAAATCACGGTCGAGCATTACGCGCTGGCCACGGATCTCGTAAATTTTGTTCTGTATGGTTTGTAGTTCCATCTTACCAGGATGCTTTTACGTTGTTCTGTTTGTATAAAATTTGAATCTCGGGATCGAGGTTACCGCGGAACTTCAGCACCGGGTCTGCCTGAATCGCCTTGAGGTAATACTTCAACCCTTCGCGCGGCCGGTTCATGCGCGAGAGTGCTATTGCAGATAGGTAATCGGTTCTTGGGTTCTTCTCGGCCGGCGGCAGCTGCTCCAGGATCTCGAAAGCCGCCTCGTCGTAACTCAGCGAGAGCAGCACGATCGCAAGGTTCTGGCACTTGTAGTCGTTCAGGGTGCGCAGCGCCCCGACATAATCCCGGTCGCGGAGCTGCTGCACTCCGCGCATGTAGGTCGTATCGAGCACGGTCAATACAACGGTATCCTTGACCATATCGACGCGGCGCAGGTTGTAGCGGAAGTCCACGGCCCGCAACTGGGGATAGAGGATCTCCTTCATGTATGCATAGTCCTTGGGAAACTGCTTGCGAATTTGCGGCTCCGTTACGTCGAGGTTACTGCTTTGATCGATCATGGCCATGATTTGCTCCCAGTTGGGCATATCGCTGTTGTGACGTATCAGGCGCTTGAGCAGCGTCCAGTCCTCGCCGATCGAGCGGGTGCGAATGAGCGTATCGACCTCGTGGCCGAACTTGCGCACCAGGCGCTCCTTTATTGCGCGGGCACGTTCGCCGGCAATACGGTTGTTGGTCGCCATCGAACCGTCGGGAGAGGATGAAGCGGTAATGGTGATTGAATCGACGAAAAATTCGTATTGGTTGATAAGCGTGTCCATCAGACGCTCGATTTTGGCAAGCTGCACCCGGTTCTGGCCCATCGTGTCGATGATCGTGGCGCGACCGACGGGGAAGGTGACATAGTTGCGGTCACGCACTTCGACGTACTTGTCGATGATCTTGAGCATGTACCGCGGCTCGTTGTCCAGGAGCGAGAGCATGGATGTCACGGTGTAGGTGAGCGTGTCGCTGTTCGAGAGGTCGTAGCGGCTGCGGTCGATGGCATCGACGCGGCCGCGGAAAAAGAGGTGCAGGCGCTTGGTATCTTTCGTCGGCCGATAGGTCTGGGTGTAGTAATACCGGATCTCCCCTTTGCGGATCAGCACGGAGTCAAGCCTCGGGTCGTTCAGGTAAGGGAACGAGATCGTTTGTTTGTAGGTGGACTCCAGTTTGTCGGCCCGGCGCTTCTGGCCACCGGCAATGTAGCGGTTGTAGGCTTCGTAGTACTTCACGGCCAAGCTGGTGGTCGTTGTGAGTTCCGTTGAGTCGTCGAGAATACGGTTCAGGTACTTGTTCATCTGCCAGTATTGACGCTTTTGGATGTCGGAAAAAAGCTCACCCCGGATAGAGAGCGGCTGCAGTGCCTCTTCCATCCCATTGTTCTCTATGACCGGGATGAGCGACAACCCCCACGTGCTGCTCTGGAGTGCAGCAGGTATGCCTACGATGAAGTCGATCGCAATTTCGCCGTTGCGCTCGGCCACGGTTTTCGACTTGGCGACGATATAGACTGTCTGGATGTTTTCGCCCTTGATGGTGACCTCTCCTGTGGAGTCGCGTTCGACCTCGGCCAAATAGGCGCTGTCGCGGCCGCCGTTCATGGAGATCTTGCGCATCTGCGTGACAGCCCGTTCGACGTCTTCTACTTCGGGTGTTTCCACGGGGCCATTGCTGGGCAGGTGGATGTCGGCCGTCGGGGTGTTTCGTTGCAATGAGTGCGTCATGGCGCAGGAGAGCATCACGACACTTATTACACTCGAAAATATAGGTTTTAATAGTTTCATGCTAACTTGATTGTATATATTCCTTGTGCAAAATCAACAAGACAATAGCTGCGGCTACTTTCAATTCTTCAAATAAGTGAGTAACACAAGAATACATTCGGGAACTTCTGATAATTGTATTTCGGGCGTGTTCTGAAGTTTGAAGGCATTGTTCATGTGAATTTCTATTCCAGACAATCGAGAGCCGGACGGAGAATCATTCCCAAAATCCAATGTAGGATCGTATTCGATACATACGCAATGTTTTGCATCTTTTGTGAAATAGTAAGTTTGAAGGCCTTGTTTGCGAGTTGAACGATGAACCTTAATTCTGGATTTGTTTTTTGAGAAAGCATTGGTAATATACCCGATGGCTTTGGCCAAATACGTATTTTCCCGGAGATCCAGAACTCCCTGTTTTTCCGGGGCCGAGGCATGCCATTCTTCATAGCAGTCGGGGCAATACATGAGATTGACGGCTCCTACGTAGAACCCGTTTGAACTGATTTTCCGGCCGCAGCGGTCGCAGGTCTTGGCACGTGGCCATACCTTGATTTCGTCGGCAGACAATGGCAGTACTTTGTATCCTTTGGAATTTTCAAAAGTTGTTGTCATGGGATATGAGAGTTAGAATAAGTAGGAAAATGATAGGTTACATTTGATCGGGACGAGCAGGAACCGGCGGTGACGATAGGTATACTCGTCGTCGAACTCCCCGATGTACTTCGGCCGCAGCTTCTCGGTGTAGGGGGTATAGACGATACCGGCCCCGATCTCGACGATGAAGTTCCAGCGCGTACTCAGGAGCTTCGAGTAACCCCACGAGCATCCGATGCCGTAGGCATTGCCTTTGAAAGTGCGTTTGTCGTAACCTATGGTGTAGTTGGCATAAAACAGCGAGGGGGAGACGAACTGTCCGATGTATCGCTCGACGAACCAGTGCCGCCATCCCGGTTGCAGGACGACATGGCTCCACTGGGTGTCTCCGAACTTGAACGGATTGGCTGACACCGGAATGTTGATCGTATTGTGCAAGTTCACGTTCAGATCGACGGCCGCGTTTATGTTCCCGGCAGCCCATCCGACGATATTGGTCGATACGGACGAGAACTGGGCATATGTCGTTGAGTATGCTGATATTAGGATGAAAAAGAGTAGAAAACGTTTCATTATAATCAACTGTTTTATGCGACAAATATATAGAAAATCAATTTATTAACGTGTATTTATGTATAATATGTTAAATAAATAAAATACATTATAACCATAAATTATGTATAAAATACAAGTATATAATGTGATATATTCTAATTTTGGCATTTATTTATTTTGATGTGTAATCAACTTATTATCTTGAATGATAATAATGTGAGCAGAATCGGTACTTTTCTGTTATTTTTTTCTACTTTTGCACAAAACGCTGGAAATATGATACAAATGACTTTCCCGGTTTCGGAAGAAGAGCACAGAAAATTTTTTACGTTGAAATATACTTTTATTCGTCAGGGTAACATAACCGTTTCGAATAGTGAGATTATGAGTAAGCTGCTTGAGGAATATATTGCAGCTCACAAAGACGAAATCGTGGAGATTCCTGATGCCGTGTATAAGAACTACGTGGAGAAAGGTCGGCGCACTGTGAAGAAACGGATGGCAACGATCGAGCGGAAGAGGCGTGATCTAAAGTAGCGGAATTCTTCCCTTCACAATTCAACATTTTCAGCCAGTGTAGGTACAGATAGCAATACGGCAGGGGATTCTGTTCCTTGCCGTTTTTCTTTACTCCATAGTGAAGGTGCGGGCCGGTGCTGCGGCCGGTGTTGCCGACCAACCCGATTACCTGACCGATATGGACAGTTCCATTGTCAGTGACCTTAATTTGGCTTAAATGTCCGTAAACCGTCGTGAATCCGTAGGCATGTGTTAGCTTGACGAATTTTCCGATTACTTTATTTTCTCCGACTTCCGCCACTGTGCCGTCGGCCGTAGCATATACCCGTTCGCCCAATATTCCCGGAAGGTCTACGCCTGAATGATGTTTGTATTCGTTCAGGATCGGGTGAAGCCGCTGGCCGTATGCTGAACTTACCGGGATATGGCGAAGATCCTCGGCCTGCAACGGCGAGATACAGGGTATCCGGGTGATTACCTTATTCGGCTGCATGAGGAGCATGATGGTTTTTTCGACCTGTTGATAGTTCGAAGCCATACTCAGCAACTTGTCGATTTTTGCTTGCCCGGAGGGAGTAAGCCCTGCGAACAAGGTGATTATGCAGAGATACACGATATTCATAGCTTCGTAAGTTTGCAACCCACAAATGTCGATCTGACAGCTTTCCCCGGAGTACCATCCTTTTTCAGCGGGTGATAGTAGTAGTGTATACTTCCGTCAGCCTTTTCGAGGTAGCAGCCGCAAATCATCCCGCATACACTTTTCCAGCCTATGTCGATATGGACATGATCGCCGTCCATATATTCGCGGTCATTGAGGTGCGCGGCATCGAGCTGCGCAATACGATTCTCCAGTTCTTTTCTCTGGCTCAGATATTCGCTATCAGTCATGGTTAATCGTTATTTTGTAAGTTGTATTTATCTGCAAGGAGTTCCAGGGCTTCCCAGATTACGCCCCGCATACATCCATGGTAGCCGGCCATCTTTAGGCGTTTGTCCAGGATGATTAGGTGTTGCTCGTCGAGGTCGATCGTGACCTTTTTCGCAAAGAGCGTTCTTTTTTTGCGGGAAATACCTTCCGTGGCAATAGCGTCTAATGACTTGAAAATGCTGTCTGATTTCATATCGCTCTTTATTTTTCAATACGCGGGCGTATTTCTTGGAAAAATGTCTCCATGTCGCAGGCCCCGTTGGATTTGGGGTCGTAATCGAATATTGAGATATGCTTGAGTTCGGCCTGCTTGAAGGCCTCGCATTGACGGATACGAGCTTCGCAGGTCTTGATGTCCAGACCATGCTCCTTAAGCATATCCTTCGCCGTTTTTACCGCTCTGGTGCGTTCGGACACCATCGTCAGCAGAATTCCCAGAATTTCAATATGTGGGTTGGCGCTCTCCTTGATCTCGTCGATGCGGTCTATGATGTTCCGGAGGCCATCGTACGCAAACTGCCCGGATGTAAGCGGAATCAAAACGTAATCTGCCGCCGTCAGTGCATTCGTTACTATCATATCGAGGGCCGGCGGGCAGTCGATTATACAGTAGTCATATAGTGCTGTAAAGCCACTGGACACGAGTTTGTTTCTCAGAACTGAATGCCAAGCCATTTGGCCGATCAACCTGAAGTTGATTGTGGCGGTTTCCATATCTGAAGAAATTATATGTAGGTTGTCGGAGATTGCATAAGGCTGGGGAATGGTCTTGCCGATGAACAGCTGGTAGATGTTTCTTTCGGACTGGGCGTTGAAGAAACGGGACAGGTTGGCTTGGTGATCCGTGTCGAGCAGGAGAACTCGCTTGTCCTCGGATGCGAGGCGGTGCGCCAGGTTGATCGCGGTTGTGGTCTTGCCAACCCCGCCTTTCAGATTTGTGATCGTGATCGTTTTCATAGTAAGCGGTTTTTGAAGGTTATTAAAAAAGATCTTGTTGTACTGCGAGTTTGCTGTATTTCTCCGTTTCGATGATGCGCTCCATGGTGCTGACATAGTATGCCTTTTTGTCGAGGACTTCGTCATTGCCAGCAATGTTGGCTATTAGCAGGTTATGCTTGCGCCAGACGTAATTGTAATTGCGGATATTGACTTTCCGCGTAAGCGCCAGCGCCGTAGCTCTCGTAATATGCATGGAATCAACCATTGTCGAGAGCATCTTATCCCGGAGTCGGTTATATTCGTCGTAACTGTTTTGTCGGTTGTTTGCCGAATAGATATTGAAGATCAAAAGGTAAGGATCTTGCTCGCCTTTCTTGAAACATTCAGCCAGACCGAACCAATGATTAGAGTTCCCTCGGAGTGCGTTTTCAGCCTCTTTGAGAATGCGGTTCCGAAAGTCGTAGTAGCGCCGGAATTTATTGCCGACACATAAGATCTTCCGGAGGGTAGAATAACTTACGACCCATTTGCCGGCATCTGCCGATCTGCAAATCTGCAAATAGATTTTGGTTGTATAGATATTCTTGAATTTTTCGAGGGAGCGCTGAAGCAATCTTGTAAAGCCGAACTGGGGAGTGACCATGCATGCAGCTACCTCGATCGGGAAGAAAAAATGTACCAATTCCCGGCGTTTGTTCTTCTCGTCCCGACTTATGGCTACATACGTGCAGAGCGGCCCCTTGCCATGTAGTGTTTTACGGAACTGATGTGACCATTTGGGGTAATCGACTTGGATAGTAGGCATGGCAATCAAAGCGGCCCGTAATTCTTCGTAATAATGTCGCAATACGCCGAAAGAGGCGAGGGGAAGTACGATCTCCACCTCGTTTCGTTCTTGGTATACGCTTACGCAGTCCATATTGGCGATTCCCGATGTTTTGTTCTTAATATTACCTTGGATTACCGGTTGGAGTAGTTCCGTGATTTTCAACAATGCCTGCAACTGGATGAATTTATAGTCGTAACGCATGTCGATAAAGAAATTCGGTTGTGTGAGCTTCGGTTGCTTTTTGATGTCGGCAGCCAATGTTTTCAGTTCTTCTTCGTCGAGCGCACAATCGTCGCTGACCACACAATACCCGATGTCTGTCTTTATCTTGTGATTCACGGCTTCGTCAATAGCGGTTATTTATGAGACGCTGCTTTCAGGTTAGAGCACTCCTTCGAGAGCGCATCGTATGTCTCGACCATCTGCATGATTGCCTTTTTGTATGATCGGGAGAAAGTTATTCCCTTGATAAGATTGAGAGTCGCTATCTCCTCTGGAGTGCTGAAAGTTATTGTGACCTTGTTCTGTGTGACGCAAGTTTTAGCCATAACGCAATATTTTTTATTAATCTTTTGGAATCCATCTTCCATCAATATCTTGCTTGTACCTACTTTCGTGACGTTTCCACTCATAGTAAAGCGTGCCGTCTGGGTTGTAGGCTTTGACCCATTCGATATTTCCATACTTGCTTTGAAGGGCGGATAATATTCCGCCGTTTTTGACCTGATTCTTACTGCAATTGTTCCAATATCTGACCTTGCAATTCGGGCAGTTATAGATGATTTTCTTGCCGTGGGTTGCGTTGTATTCGCAAGCCGGGCACAGACTTTTATACATGACCTTCACTGTCCTCTCGGCAGTGTCATAGGCTTTGTGTTTTCGATCCCGCTCCTTCATGTAGGCTCGGAACTCTTCGCGTGTCAGTGGTTTATTTCCGGGCATAGTTTCCTAAATTTTAAAAAGCAAGGGCGCTGAGAGGGCTTTCTGCAATGCGCCCTTGCTGCTCGAAGTAGATGTTTTGCTTGTTGGCCTTGTCATACATCGCTCGTGAGAACCTGTACTTACGACCAATGCGCGAATTGTGACCATCTACTTCGCTGCCCTCTGTAAGACCGTCACGGCGTTACCTTGAGGGCCAAGAGCTTTTCTCTTTTTTGCGGTCAGAGATTGATTTTGCTCCTGAATATGTATAAATTGAACTGTCTGTATCAAAGATTTGGGTCGCAATTTTTCATCCAGCTCATTTCGACGGTAGAGTATTTTCTCCCCGTTTGACATGGTTGTGCGGGTGTACTTCTGTATGTCGATTTGCTTGAGGTAGTAGTAGAATGTTCTGGGCGATATTCCACAGTATCGCGCAGCCTGTACGCCATTTAGGAATTCGAGCTGCTGGAGTTCCTTCATGGACATTTCGCTTCCGCGTTTGCGTTTACGTCGTTTGATAGTTTCCTGTGCCATGCTATTTTATCCTTACTATCGTGAAAGAATGATCTTCTTTACACGTTTTAGTTGAAAATTTTCTTCCGGGCCATTTTTTGAGAAATCTCTTGATCGCTTGGCGGGCGTTGGCTGCAGTATTGTCCACATTTTTGAAACTCACAGACGCATCAATGTCCAGATTCTTTAGGTAGTTCTCCCAGCTGGCTTTATGCGGAGTTCTGCAGAATGATGTTTTTTTACCCATTTTGCTTGGCTTTCAGTAGTTTTTATTATATCTTTACCCAGTTTATTGTGGTGCTTGAATGTAGTACGCATGTATCACAATGCAAATATATAGATATATCGCAATATATCCAAGTAAAAACATAGAAAAATCGCAATATTTATGGCGGATTTTTTTGATAGGCTTGATAAGTATATGGAATACAGTGGTTTAAATGATAATAAACTCACTGTACTTGCTCAGCTATCAGTAGGTGCTTTGGGAAAACAGCGTAAAGGTGGGCGTGGGTTGTCTGTCGAGAGTATTGCGAGAATTCTACATACCTGTCCCGATCTTAATGCCGAGTGGTTAATGACGGGTAATGGAGATATGTTGAAAAAGGTTTGGCGGGGAGATAAAATAATCCCCGATATGACTATGGAGCAAGTTTTGAGCCGTGATGAGAAATTAATACGGGACAATGAACGGCTCTTGGTGCGCATTGAAGAATTGGAGAAAAAATTAGGTTTGAATAACACCCCCCCCCATGTAATAGATGCTCAATTAGCTGATATATAGAGGTTTGAATTATTTAGATTATTGATATTATAAATACTTTTTTACTGTTGGTTTTGCAAAATAATTTCATATTATAGCTAACTTATAGGCTGATAGTTGGTTGTGCGGGGTGTGATAGATCGCCTTACAAGCAGAGGGTCGGGGGTTCGAATCCCTCAGCTCCCACAACTGAAAATCAACGACTTACAGCAATGTAGGTCGTTTTTCTTTTGTGTGCCTCCGTGGTCGGTTTACACGTTTTTTGCCCGTTTGTGTAAACCAGTGTGTAAACCGAGATTTACACGATGAAAGCTACCGTAGAGGTTGTTTGTTACAAGTCCAAGCCGTTCAAAGACGGCACATTTCCTTTAATGCTCCGAGTTACGAAAGACCGCAAACGCAAATACGTTTCGCTCGGGCTTTCCCTGCACGAAAAGTTTTGGGATTTCGAGAAAGGCAAGCCCAAACGGAATTGTCCCAACAAGGAGCAAATCGAACGGCTGATAGCCGCAAAAACGGCGGAATACAACGATTTGATTGTCGAAATGACCACCCAGCAACGTGAATACACGGTGGAAACGCTCGTGTCCCATTTTCATAACCAAGTCCGTTGCGCTACGGTGGTCGAATTGTACGATAAACTGATTGACGACATGAAACGCGGCGGTAAACTCGGCAATGCAGGCGTTTACAAATACTCCCGTACATCGTTGCTGAAATTCACGGGGCAGCGGTTGCAAATCCCGTTCAGCGATATTGACGCCGTGTGGTTGCGTCGTTACGAGAATTGGTTACGGACGAGCGGTTGCGGTGATACGACCATTAGCCAACTCTTTCGAACGTTGCGTAGCGTGTTCAACAAGGCGGTAGAATTGCAGTTGGTTAAACGGGACTATTACCCGTTCGATGCCTATAAAGTCAGCAAATTCGATACGCGAACGAAGAAACGGGCCATTACGAAAGAGGACGTGCGCAAGGTTATTGCACTCGATTTGTCGCAAGGCTATCCCTCCGAACGATTGGCACGGGATATTTTCGTGTTCAGCTATTTCGGTGCGGGGATTAACTTTGCAGACATCGCCCTGCTGAAATACGGGAATGTACGGGACGGACGGGTGCAATATGTTCGGAAGAAAACGGGTAAGCCTATCAATTTTCTGCTGACGGAAGAAATGCGGAATATCATTGTCAAATACCAGCGACAAGGACAGACGGATGAAGATTATATTTTTCCGATACTCGACCGTCGTGTGCATAGAACGGAACAGCAGAGATATGACCGAACGCATAAGGTGCTGACGAACACGAATCGTTGGTTACGCAAAATCGGACAACGGGTTGGTATCGAACATCTGACTACCTATGTAGCGAGGCACACGTTCGCAACGGTCTTGAAGCGGTCAGGAGTGAACATTGCCATCATTTCCGAATCGCTCGGTCATTCCGATTTGTCCACTACACAGATTTACTTGGATTCATTCGAGAACTCTCAAATCGACGCGGCGATGGCTCATCTATTATAGACAGGAAAGAGGACAGACATCGACAAGGGGTATAGATTAAGCCCCTATTTCAATGTTTGTCCTCCTAATTCTGCTGATCTTGTGGTTAGCTATTATTGGTAGAGATAGGACAGACTTGGTAAAAGGGGTTAATTATAGGCCCCTTTTCCAAGTTTGTCCTTTATTTTTTGTATATTAGGGACTACTAACCACAATTACTATGGATAAGGATTCAATCGGTTACACTCACGTCTTTACATGGGAGCAATTTCAGAGAGCACTGCACTATACGAAAAAGTATTACGGCATGGATGCCCCCTATTTCTATCGAACAGCAAAGGCAGAATTGGAGGGTCGAGGCCAACCTATTGCGATCTACAACCGTTTTATATACGATGATTTCCGTGAACGATTACTATTCTCTGATAAATCTGCCTCCAAATACATGGAACAGATACCCGACGAGGAGGTTGCGATTATATGGGCATTGATGTTCGTCGAGTGGGGTTTGTGTGAGAAAGACGAAGATTATACAATCAACGACTATTATGCAGAAAATCAATCTGATTATTACCACGATAATATGCGGAAGGAGTTATTGGAAACTTACCTGTTCTGCAAACAAACGCCTATTCGCCCACGCAGGGCGAACGAAATCATACTGACGGTTAATAAGGGCTATCCCAAACATCGTCGTTCACTTACTCTGCCTAATTTCGAAAACTGGGTATTACGAGCCGCATTGTTGCAGTATTGCGAAAGCCATTTGGAGGATATACATTCGGTAGAGGAGGCACAAAAGGCGTTGGATACTTACCATGAAAAAGGACGTAAGGCAGACGAAATGATCGACCGCATCATATACGGGACATATACGATGTTCAAGGATGCCGCCAAAGATACACGGGCCACCAGCACGGGATTGTGTCGTATCATTACTAATTATCTGTTCTATCTCGATATGATCTCCAAGTATGAGGTAGAAAACGAGCAACTCATTGCTGGACGCATCAAATATATGTTAAAGCAGGGAAAACAACCTCGGTTTAAGTCTCGCATGGGTACTCTCGAAGCGTTGAGTAAAAGCGGTCGAAATACGTTCGAGGATATGGTGAAATAATCTGATTTACAAACTATTTTTTAGAAAGAATAGATGGCATTTTCGCTGTCTATTCTTTCTCTTTTTTTACTGTGAGTTCCCGTATAGAAGCCATAATTTTGTTCCGCAATCACGACTGACTGGCCAGCAGGCGTGGCTGTGGGAAACCCGCCTCCCGCCCGCAAAAAGGAGGCAGAAATTACAAATGTTAGATGCTTATACGAGATTTACAAATCGACAAGGGATCGTGGCTCTCGGACGTAATGAAAGAGATTCCGACCAACACGATTCTGAACAAGGTAATGACGGGTTGCGGCGCGACGACGCTGGAGATCAATGCCGCCCGTCATTCCATCATTATCGAGCCGAACGTGCCCGTGATTATTGGGAAAAAGGCTCAACACGATTTTCTGTTCGCCGTGTACGAGGGTACGACACGCGAGGACGTGAAAGCCTACCTTGCAGGTGAGGAGGACGGCTATCGAAAAATCATCACCACGCCAGAGGGATTCGACAAGAAAGTCCTGCCCGCCATGTACGAGTTGGGGCTTGAGGTGTACGAGGAGTATTTCCTCCTATTCGATGAATGCGAGAAGCCCATACAGGACGTGGGCTATCGCGGGGACATCTATCTGCCCGTCGAGGACTTTTTTAAGTTCAAGGGTAAGGCGATGGTGTCCGCAACGCCTATCATCCCGTCCGATCCTCGTTTCGAAGAGCAAGGTTTCGAGATGATACGAATTGTTCCTACCTATGACTACTGCAAGGATTTGACGGTGGTTGTAACCAACAACACGGTATGCGTACTGCGGAAACTGCTGGAACGCTACCGTAAGGCAGAGGAAAAGGTCTGCATCTTCTTCAACTCGACGGATGCAACGTTGAGCCTCATTCAGACCCTCAAACTCCAAGAGTGTAGCAAGGTATTTTGCTCGGAAAAGAGTGTGCGCAAACTCAAGCGCGAGGGCTTTGCAGAGGTGAGCGATAACCTCACCGAGTTGGCCGAGGTCAATTTCTTCACCAGCCGCTTCTACTCGGCCGTGGACATCAAGCTGGACTACCAGCCGAACGTCATCGTACTGACGGACGTATTCCATGCACCGTACTCGATGATCGACCCGCAGACCGAGGTGGTGCAGGCCATCGGTCGCTTCCGTAACGGCGTGGCAAAACTCCACCATGTAACGAACACTTGCAACCAGTTGGAGAGCCTATCCCGTGAAACGCTCATTCAGCAGTTGGAGAGCAAGGAGGCCATATATAACAAGGTGGCCGCAATCCCTACCGCCAACGAAATCGAAAAAGGAGCATTGATGGAGGCCATAGAGGGGATGGAGTATAAACGCTTCGTAACCCGCGACGGCAAACGTAACTGGTTTATGTGGGACAATGCGTGGGAGGACGAGAAGATAAAAGCCTACTACAAATACCCCTCGACGGTAAAGGCTGCCTATAAGAACGCACCGTTCCACGCTAAGATCGTCAAGTATAACGTCGCTATTACGGACGAGGATCGCCTGCACCGTAAGCAGGCAGGGCTGAAAAGCACCAAGGAATTGTGGCGGGAGGTGGTAAGCCAGCTCGACAGGTTGCAGACAGCCAACCCCGATGCCGAGCCGAGTTATATGCTCGACGAGTTAGGCGACGAGTTCGAGGCGATGGTTAAAGCCCACACGATACTGGGAGCAAAACGCATCGAAGCCCTCGGTTACGACCGCCGTAAGATCGAGGCCGCATTGGGTAGCATCGAGGAGAACCGATTGCTGACCTCCGAGAAGATGCAACAGGTCGTCTATGCTCGTTTCCACTCGGACGACATCGTACCAGCCAACGAGGTGAACGCTTACATGCGCCAACTGATAACCGACAACGGCATCCCGTTCGAGGGACGAGTAGATCGCAAGGTCATCGGTCTGTTCTTCGAGTTGGAGGACTGCAAGCAAGGCGGAGCGAGAGCCTTTAAGTTCGGCAAGAAGAAATACGAGTTTTAGAGGCTGGTAGACAGAGGACAGACATTTTCGAGTGGCCTATATTCTATACCGCTCGACAATGTTTGTCCTTTTCTCTTGGGCAGGATATTGGGCAGGATATATACTGCCCACGAACAGAGTAACAGATCAAAGCCCCTCCCCCTTGTCGAATGTGAAATCAATAAAAAAGCCATGAAAACATTGGACAGAAAGGCGTCAGAAAT
>OLQM01000935.1_pt1 | contig 33670 bp, 27 predicted proteins | sample 1673161 | NCBI WGS metagenome assembly OLQM01 (sample SAMEA3136761, study PRJEB25190) | human gut metagenome | reverse complement strand
GTGTATCACTGCTGAAACTATGCTTGATGGAACGCCGGATGCGGTGAAAGTCGCATGTCCGGTGTGAAGTGGGGGAAAACCCGGAGATAATTTCAAAGGGTTACCTATCACTATCCTTCGCCTATGTCCACAGCGAAAAAGACATTCTGAAACTGGTCACGACCCTGATGACCAACACGAAGGGAGAAGGCAGCGGCGGCGATCCATTTTGGGAGAAAAGCGAACGTCTTTTGCTTACTGCCCTGATCGCTTATCTGCATTATGAAGCCCCGGTGGAGGAGCAAAACTTCGCTACCTTGCTGGAAATGCTGAACACCATGCAGGTACTGGAGGACGACGAGGAATACCAGAACCCGGTGGACTTGCTGTTTGAGGAACTGGCAAAAAAGAAGCCCAACAGCTTTGCCGGGCGGCAGTACAAACTTTACAAGCTGGCTGCCGGTGTTACATAATACAGACAGAATTTTAATACAGCTTGATTCAAACCGAATCGAGCCACATTAAAAGGCTATCTGCCAAAATTTTACGAAAGGATGTGATAGTTGTGGCGAGGAAATCCGAACGCTATCCTGCGCTCTACGAACGCCTGAGCCACGATGACGAGCTTCAGGGCGAATCGAACTCAATCTCCAACCAGAAGCGAATACTGGAGGACTACGCCGAACAGCACGGTTTTACCAACTGCATCCACTTCACGGATGATGGTATCTCTGGTACGCAATTCGACCGTCCCGGCTTTCAGAAGATGATTGCTGAAGTCAAAGCTGACCGAATCTCTGTCGTTATCATAAAGGATATGAGCCGTTTTGGTCGTGACTATCTGCAAGTCGGCACCTATATGGAAGTGCTGCGGAAGCACGATACCCGGCTGATTGCTCTGAACGACAGCGTGGATACTCTCAAAGGGGACGATGAGTTTACTCCGTTCCGAAATATCATGAACGAGTGGTACGCCCGTGACACCAGCAAGAAAATCCGTTCGGCGTTTCAGGCAAAGAACCTTGCCGGGAAGCATACCAGCAGTTCTGTGCCCTACGGATACCTGAAATCCGAGCAGGACAAGAACCAGTGGGTCATCGACCCGGTGGCGGCTCCTATCGTTCAGCGCATCTACCGCATGACGATGGAAGGCAAAGGCCCTTATCAAATCGCAGCGATCCTTTCAGCCGAACACATTGAAATCCCTGCTTACTACCACCAAAAGCTGGGTATCGGCTTATGGCAGACGCGGGAAATCAGAGACCCCTACAAATGGGGTAGTTCCACAATTGTCCACATCCTGACCAATCCCTGCTACTTGGGGCACACCTGCAATTTCAAGACACGGAAGCATTTTAAGGACAAGAAAAGTCATTATGTTGACCAAGACCAGTGGACGATTATCGAAAACACCCAAGAGCCTATTATCGATCAGGAGACTTACGACAACGTGCAGCGGATTCGCGCTGGCGTCCGCCGCTATCCTGATGGCTGGGGCGAAGCCCATCCCCTCGGCGGACTGCTGTACTGCGCAGACTGCGGAAGCCCGATGTATGTCAATCGTACTGGAAATGGAAAACGTGTCGCAAACTTTTCCTGCTCTGGCTATGGAAAAATCCCTGTTGGCAGCAAATGCTCCAGCGGACACCGGGTAAACGCTGATTCTGTGATGGCACTGATTCAGGAAACGCTGCGGGAAATCGTTCGATTTTCTAAAGAGGACGAAGAAGAATTCGTCCGTATCGTAAAGGCCGAAGCGGAAAACCAGCAGTCCAGCGAGATCAAAGGCCAAAAGACACGCCTTGCAGCTTGTAAAAAGCGACTGGATGAGTTGGAAACGCTAATCTGCAAAATCTATGAGGACAACGCCCTCGGAAAGCTCCCTGACAAGCGGTATCAGATTCTGGATGCCCAGTACGCCAAGGAGCAGGAAAGCCTTGAAGCGGAAGCTACTTCCCTGCAAAAAGCAGTAGACAAATACGAAAGCGGCCAGAAATCCGCCGATAAATTCATCGCACTGGTCAAGAAATATCAGAATTTTGAAAAACTGGACACCGTGATGTTGAACGAATTTATCTACAAGATTTTTGTGCATGAGCGAGATTACAAAGGAGTTGCAAATTCTCCGCAGACCATTGAAATCTACTTCAATTTCATCGGAAAGTTTGGTACACAAGAAGTCAATCAGCCGACCGAAGAAGAACGTGCTGAAATTGCCGAAAAAGAGCGTCTGCGTAAAAAGCGGCATGAAGCCTACCTTCGCCGTAAGGCCAATGGATGGCAGGATGCCTACTACCAGAAGCACAAAGCCGCTAAAAAAGCGGCTATGGATGCCAAGAAAGAAGCAATCCGCGCCGAAGACCGGGCGAAAGGTGTTTACTATCTGCCCAATCAGAAAGGAGAATCCGCATGAACGAACTGAAGAAATCTATCCATGACAATGCCAACGGTCTGGACTACACCCTTGTCAACGACCACTATCTGCCGAATCTGACCGCAGCAACCCCGGCAGAGCAGCACCCCACCGGGCGGTGGGGCCGCTTACATAAAATGTATCTGAAGGAGCAGCGTCCCATCCAGTATAATCAACTGCTCCTGTCCGGTGAGCTGGGCAGCTACCTTGCCAAGCTGGACAAGCAGGCCGAGGAACAGCTTGCATTGACCGTCTGGCAGATGCAGGAAGCCGAGGGCGTGACCGAAGCCCTGAAAGCTGCCGATCAACTGGATTGGGTGCGCAGGATGAACAGCATCCGCAACCGTGCCGAGGAAATCATCAAGACCGAGCTGATTTTTGTATAAGGAGGTGCCCACGATGACTGTGCTGAAACCGATGCTGAAACTTGCCCTTCTCCCTCTGCTTCTGCTGCTGATTCTGGCACAGTGGGTGGGCATCTTCCTCACGACCTTCTCCACGATCCTGACGAATCTGCTGGCGGGGCTGTTCTTCTTCGTGGCTCTGGCAAGCTGGATCATGAAGCTGGCAGACGGCGGCGAAGTCCTGAAAATGCTGATTACCGCATTTGTGGTTTTCGTCCCGCCTTACATAGCGATAGCTGCTATCGCCAAAATCTCCTTTTTCGCTGATGAACTCCGGGATTTTCTCCAATCCTGAGTTCAAGACCGCCCTGCACAACGCACGGCGGTCTTTTTGCTACATCGGGTCTGCACAGGGCAGGCCCTTTTTTATACGGAGGAACAAGCCTATGAAACTGACGTTTGAAGAAAAGAAGCTGCTCTACACCTATGGCTGCGCCGATCTGGAGTTGACCCGCAAGCGGCTGTGCGGAGTTGCCGGGCTGACGGTTGACCCCGACCAGAACAAGCTGGTGCTTGACTTCTGCCGGAAGCTGGAGGACGAAACGCTGGCAGACTGGTACGACCAGATGTTCTATTTCGTCCGTGCCGAGATGGAGTGCTACACCAATATGCGTCCTGCCGCTCGCCACGGGCGTCGGCCTGTCGTTTCTGGGGCTGTTCTCGATGTTTTTGCCACAGGCCGTCTCCAGGCTCGTGCCCAGCGCGTACTTCGGGCTCCTCGGCATGGTCGACATGGCGTTCGACTCCGTGACGGGCTCGTCGACGTTCTCGACGCGGCCGTGGTCGATCGGCGACTTCATCATCGTCGTCGCAGCGACCGCCGTGATCTACATCCTTGCAGGCAGGGCCTTCTCAAGAAGGGAGCTGTAGCCATGTCGGACAGACCATATGGAACCCAAGGGATGGAATCGGTGCCGAGAAGGAATTCGGCTCAGGACACGGGTACCGTCCGAACTGTAAACGCCTTCCGTCTGACGGCGCGGCGGCCCGGCATCCTCTCCTTTGTCCCCTGTATCGCAGCCGAGCTCACGAAACTGCGTCGCTCGCCCGTCTGGCTCGCGTTCATCGTCATGCCCGCCGTCTCATGCGCCCTCGGAACAGCCAACTACCTGATGAACCTGGACGCCCTCACGCCCGGATGGACGAACCTTTGGACCCAACAGACGCTCTTCATGTGTTATTTCTTCCTGCCCGCACTTATCGGCGTCGCCGCAAGCTACCTCTGGAGGCTCGAACATCAGGGGTCCAACTGGAACGAGCTCATGGTGAGCCCGGTTCCCGCCTGGTGCGTCTTCTGCGCCAAGCTCGTCGTGGCGGGCATCTGCATGGCCCTGGCATTCGCAAGCATCGTCGCCCTCTTTGCGGCCACCGGCGCGGCCCTCGGCATCACGGAGGCGTTTCCTGCGGGCACCATCCTCACATACGCACTGCTCGGTTGGGCAGGAAGCATGGCGATCGCCGCCATCCAGCTCGTCATCTCGATGCTTGTCAGGAACTTCGCCGCACCCGTCGGCATCGCCCTGGGGGGAGGGGTGATGGGTCTTGCGGCAACGTTGGCAGGGCTGGGCTACCGCTTCCCCTACTCGCTCATGCAGAGCGGGATGAACGCGAACAACCTGGTGAAGCTCACGGCGGACAACGCCATACAGCTCACTGCAGCTTCCGCCGTCTACATCCTGCTCGCGATCATATCCGCGACGGCATACCTCAGGCACAGCGATATACATGCGGACTGAAAGGAGCATGTCATGAAAGGCAGGACACTATGGGGAATCGTCGGAGTCGCCGCCGTCATCGCGCTTGTCGGCATCTTCGTACTCCAACCGCTCGCGGAGAAGTACGGGCTCAACTGGGGTACATACTACACGAAGGTCGATAATGCATATGCGACGCAGCAACCCTCGGGCGACGGTGAGACCTGGTCCTATTCGCTTCCCGCATACAATGCGGACGGCAACAGGATCGATGTGAGGTTCCTGGCGGGAAAGCAGCTCCGCGAGGGGGCGGTCCTCAAACTTGAGATGCTGCCGTTCCGGGGTGTGGTGGACTGGGAGGAGGCGGAGCCCTCGTCCCTGCCCGCCGCGACTGCGGGCAAGCTCGGGATAGGCTGAGGTACGGGACGAGAGGAGCGGGGTGTGGGCGAGAGGTTGGACGCGCTCTCCAAGCGATGGGAAGAGAGTCAGGCACTGCAGCTGGTGACCCCTGTCGTCTGCATCGCCTGGGAGACGATGCTTCTCTCGCGCATGCTCTTCCTCGAGGCGACCCCCGAGGAGCTGGGCGGCTGGCAGATCTGGCTCGCCCTGCTCCTCAACGTCCTGGGGTGCATGGCGCTGTTCGTACGCCGCAGCCATCCCCTGCCCATCGTGGCCGTGGAGGCGGCCGTCTTGGCGGGGACGGCGGCGCTAGGGTACGGTATCTATGTCTATCTCCCCTTCTACATCGCCGTCTACACATGCGTCGCCCGGGCATCCCGCAGGGAGGCCGCCATCGGGACGGCCGTCGCCCTCGTCTCCCAGTCGGTCGGATACGTCCTCTCCTCCCCCTACCGTCCCGAGGGCCCATCCTCTGCGATGTTCTTCGGGCTGTTCGCCTCCACGGTCTCCGTCCTCCTCTTCATCGGGGCCGGCGGCATGGTCTCGCGCATGCTCCATGACCGCCGCCTGGCCAGGGCTGCGGAGGTACAGGCCGAGCAGCGGCGCACTGAGGAACTTGCCCAGATAGTGGCCTCCCGCGAGAAGGCCCTCAAGAAAGGTAGGCTCGCCGCCGAGCTCCACGACTCCGTCGGCCACGACCTCACGGCGATTGTCGCACTCTCCGAAGGGCTGATGGGGGCATCCGGGAACTCCGATCTCGACGAGGGTATCGCGACCATCAACAGGCTCGCACGGGAGGGACTCGACGACACGCGCAAGGCCGTCAAGGCACTCTCCCAGGACGACGGGGGCTCCCAGGCTGACGGGACGGACAGGCCCCTCGAGGACGGCGGGCTGCCCCAAGGCGCCAAAGAGGGGCACCTGCACGGTTGGGACGAGGTCAAAGGCATCCTCGGGAACACGCGCCTCCTCGGCACCGTCTGCACCTTCACCGAGACGGGACGGCGCCCGCAGGACCCCCTCCAGGCCGACTTGGCCTTCTCCGTCACGCGCGAGGCGCTCACCAACGCCGTCAGGCATGGCAGGGGCGAGAAGGGCGATGCGGTCGAGCGCGTCGTCGTCTCCTGGGACCATGCCGACGACGGCTCCGTGACCGTGACCGTCCGCGACAACGGCAGGCAGGAGGATGCGTCGTCCGAATCGTCTGAAGAGGGCACTCGAGGGCAAGGATCTTCGGGGACGGGCCTCCTCCGCTTGGGACACGATGTCAGACTTGCCGGGGGGACCTTCGAGGCAGGGTTTCTGGACGGCGGCGGCTGGACCGTGAGGGCCGCCATCCCCGCCACCACACCCACCTCGGACGCCACGACAGAGAGGGAGGGGGCGCGATGATAGGAGTCATGATCGTCGACGACCAGGCACCCGTACGCATGGGCCTCGCCCTCATGCTGCGGCACGACCCCGAGGTCACGGTCCTTCTCGAAGCCGAGGACGGGAAGGGCGCCCTCGAGAGGCTCGCCCATGCCGAGGATATCGGCGCACCGCTGCCCGACGTCGTGCTCATGGACGTCAGGATGCCGGGGATGGACGGCATCGACGCGACCGCCCGCATCACGGCCCGCTGGCCGGATACCCACGTCCTCGTCCTCACGACCTACGACGAGGACGACTACGCGTTCGGCGGGCTCTCTGCGGGGGCGTCGGGGTTCCTCTTGAAGGACGTCCGTTCACGCGACCTCTGCCAGGCCGTCCGCGCCGTCGCGTCGGGTGACGCGGTGCTCACCCCGCGTATCACCCATGAGGTGCTCGAGAGGGGCGTCGGACGGGTCGACCTCGACGAGAGGAGCCTGGAACTCGCCGCAAGGTTCAGGAGCCTCACGCAGCGGGAGCGGGAGACCTGCCGGCTCGTGGCCGACGGCCTCTCGAATGCGGAGATTGCCGGGCGGCTCTTCATCGAGCCGGCGAGCGTCAAGCGCTCGGTGACCCGCATCTTGGCGAAGCTCGGCATGCGCGACCGGGTACAGATAGCGGTCGGCTGGTACAAGGCCAAGATGGACGGATAGCCCTGCCGGACGTCACCTCCGACGGGGCCTCCGTGGTCGCGACGGTTCCCTATGATCGCAATGGGTTCCAGCGCCTCAAGAGACCTCAGCGCTGCGACGCCTTCCACATGCGGGTGTACTTGCCACCGTGTGCCACCAGCTCGTCATGCGTACCCGCCTCCGCCACGCGGCCGCCTTCTATGACAGCTATCCTGTCGGCGGTGCGGATGATGGGGAGCGTATGGGCCACCATCACCACCGTCTTGCGGTGGGAGATGAGGTTGGCGATGGCCTCGCGCACGGCGAGCTCGTTCTCGATGTCCAGGTTCGACGTGGCCTCGTCGAGAAGGACGATGGGCGCGTCACGCAGGATGGCGCGGGCGATCGACAGGCGCTGGCGCTCGCCGCCGGAGAGCCTGCTGCCGTTCTCGCCGATCCTCGTATCGTATCCTTGCGGCAGTGCGGACACGAAGCCGTCGACGTTCGCCAGACGGCAGGCCGCACGCACCTCCCCGTCGGTCGCATCCGGTCGGGCATAGCGCACGTTGTCCATGACCGAGTCGTCGAAGAGGAACACGTCCTGGTCCACCAGCGCGACGTTGCGCAGGACGCTCTCGGGCGCATAGCCCGCCACGTCCACGCCGCCGAAGCTCACCGTGCCGCCCTGGGGACGGTACAGCTGCGCGATGAGGCTGAGTACCGTCGACTTGCCGCAACCGGAGTCGCCGACGAGCGCCGTCAGCCTACCCTCGGGCACGACCAAGTTGAAATCGGAGAGCACACGCAGCCCGTCACCGTAGGCGAAGTCCACGTGCGCGAGAGCTATCCCCGTCCCCTGCATCGGCACATCGTCGAAGCTACCCTGCTCCCGGGGCTGTGCGAGCACATCGGCGATGTTGCGCTTGGCGATCTCGAGGTTGCGGTAGGCGGTCGCATGGATGAACAGCGCGGCGATGAGTTTGAGCGTCAGCAACGGCAGCATGGCGATGAGCAGGAACGACTCGGCAGACAGGATTCCCACCGTCCATGCGTTGTAGCACATGACCACCAGCAACGGCTGAGAGAGCCCCGCGACGATGGAAAGCCCGGCGCCGATGGGAAGGATCGCCGTCTCGTACACGTAACTCACCTGCGAGAATTCGCGCATGCTCTCCACGATGGCCTTGTTGTGCACGCCTGCCACCCCGTAGGCGCGCAGGGTCTGCATGCCGTCGACATGCTCCATGATGGCGCCGGAGCTGTTTGCCCGGACTGCGTCCTTGCGGGGCCCATAGACCTTGACCTGCCGCCACGAGAGCGCGATGGCGGGTATGAGCAGCAGGAGGGATGCAAGCACCACGATGCCGGCAGGGGCGTAGAGCCAGACGGTGAACAGGCCGAGCATGGCCGCGAGCACCGCGCTTTTGATGATCTCGCCTGTACGGTGGGTAAGTATCTGCTCGTAGTCGTTGACGTTGACCGTGAGCGCCTGGAGGTATTCCCCGCCCGTCTTGTCGGCGAAGCGCGAGAGCGGGATGCGCTTGATGGTATCGCCCATGAGGATACGCAGGTCGCGGCTGACCCGCGCCCCGCCCACCTGGCCGCGGACATAGCCGAAGCGGTACACGGCGAGACGTGCGACGAACACGGCGACGATCGCGGCCGATATCGAAAGCAGAGCCTGGAGGTCGATCTCACCTGAGAACACCTGGTGCATGACCAACCAGATCAGCATGAAGTTGAACCCGCTGAACAGACCCTCCACGACCGTGCACACGCATGAGACGTAGAAGTCGCGGTTCTTGGCGAAGGGATTCGAGACGGTTCGATCCGAGGCGGCCCTAGACATGGGAGGGACCTCCCTTCTCATCGTCGGCGGCCGTGCCGTCGATACCTGCATCGTCATTTCCGGAGGCATCCGGCCCCGAATCGGCCGCCCCGACGCGGTAGCTCATGGAACGCGACCTCTGATAGGCGTCCCAGGCGCCGCGGTAGTATGGGCTGCGCTCGAGCGTCTCCCTATGCGACCCCACGGAGGTGAGGTGCCCGTCCTCCACCACGGCGACGGCGTCGCAGCTGGGGACCACGTCGAGGCGGTGTGCCACGATGAGCACCGTCTTGCCCTCGCAGAGGTTCTCGATGGCCGCGTCTATGAGCGCCTGGTTCTCCGGGTCGGCCGCACTCGTCGCCTCGTCCAATATGAGGACAGGGGCGTCCTTCAGGATGGCGCGGGCGATGGCGACACGTTGCCGCTCGCCGCCGGAGAGCTTTCCCCCCAGCGTGCCGATGGGCGTATCATAGCCTTGGGGAAGCGCCGTGATGAAGTCGTCGGCCTGGGCGCGGCGTGCGGCGGCGCGCACCTCCTCGAGCGGGGCGTCGGACCCCATGCGGATGTTCTCGAGGATCGTCCCGCTGGTCAGAAAGGTCTTCTGGAAGACCACCGACACATGGGCGAGAAGGTCGTCGTAGTCGATGTCGCGCACGTCCACGCCGCCGATGGACACGGTGCCCGCCGTCACGTCGTAGAAGCGCCCCACCAGCTGGATGAGGGTCGACTTGCCCGAGCCGGACGGCCCCACGATGGCAAGCCGCTCGCCTGCGGCCACCTCGAGCGAGACGTCGTGCAGCACCTCCTGGGCACCCTCGCCGCCGTAGGTGAAGGACACGTCGTCGAGTGTGATCGAGGTGTCTTTCGGAAACGGGACGCCCTCCCCGAATACGGGCACCTCGAGGAGCTCCTCGACACGCTCGGCGCTTGCGGAGGCCTGCGACAGCTTGTTGGAGAAGTCCTGTAGGAGCCGCACCTCGGTCAGGTAGAGCGACCCCACGAAGGCGAACAGCAGATAGGTCGAGGCATCGACAGCGCCGTTCACCAGCATCAACGCACCCATGGGCACCATGATGAGCAGGCCGGCCTCGATAACGATGACATAGGCGGCGAACCCCGGTCCGGTCCTGCGCGCTATCTCGCACCACACGGCATGCTCGTCGTCCACGGCCGCACGGAAGCGCTTGAACGAACGGCTTCCCATGTCGAGCGCCTTGATGACGCGCATGCCGCCCACATACTCCACCATGACGGAGTTCATGTCCTCCAGCGACTTCATGGCGCGGTCCATGATGGACCCCATGATCTTGAACAGCGAGGCGAGCACCGCCACTGCCGCGATGGCGGGAACGAGGGTGGCGAGCGCCAACGGCACGTTCGCACTCAGGAGGAACACGAGCGTCGCAAGGGGTCCGGCCGTGTACATGAACGCCTCGGGCAGATTGTGCGCGAGCAGGAGTTCCAGGTTCTCCACGTCGTCGGAGAGCACCGTCTTGATCTTGCCCGTGCTGCGGTCGTCCATCTCGCCGAGCGGCGCCTTGGAGAGGCGGTCGAGGATACGGCAGCGCACGTCGAACAACGCCCCGTAGGCGCCCTTGTGCGACAGGGCCCCCGAGAAGCCGAACAGGACGAACCGCAGGACGATGCCCACCGCGAGGACGGTCGCATCGGTGGTGATCACCGAGAGGGTGCAGGTCCCCTCGTACACGGCGCACATGATGTCGAAGACCGCAAGATAGGGTACGGCCACCAGAAGCCCCGACACCGTCGCGCAGATGACCGCGGCGATGAGGTACTTCCGATGTCCTCCCGCCCACTTGAACACGAGGGCGATGGGATTGGCATCCTTCTTCCCTTTCGGGTCTTCCTTCTTTTCCTTTTCCATAGGACTCTCCTCATCCGGACGTCGGGACGCCCATCATCGCCTTCACCGTGTCGAAGTGCCCTCCCACCGACACCGGCGGCCCTGCCCTGCCGTCATCGAGAGGCAAGACGCATCCGCAGGCGCTGGCCACGAGTTCCAGATCGTGCGTGACGACGAGGACTGCACGGCCCTGGGCAGCCAGCTGCCCAAGCAGCCGTGCCACCAATCGCATGCCGTCGAGGTCGAGTCCGCTCGTCGGCTCGTCGAACACGAGCACCCGCTTGTCGGCCGCGACACACGCCGCCACCGCCAGGCGCTGCTTCTGCCCACCCGAGAGCGTGGCCGGATGACGGTCGTCCAACCCCTCGAGCGCAAGCTGCGACAGGATACCGGCGACGTCCACCGACCCGGCGGCGCGGCGCGGCAGGCCGAATGTCACCTCGGAGGCCACATCCTCGGCGAACAGCTGGTAGTTGACATCCTGGAACACCATCGACGAGACGCGCATCCGCTCCCTGCGAGAAGCAGTCGTGCCGTCGACCGATACCGCACCTCGCGCCCGTCGCTCGAAACCGCAGAGCGATCGGCAGAGCGTGGTCTTGCCCGCCCCGTTGGAGCCGACGAGTGCACAGACCTCCCCCGCATGCAGTTCCATGTCGACCGCACGGAGGACGGACGTCACACCGTAGTCGAGGGCGAGGTTCCGCGCTGCGAGCAAAGGGGGTTCGCCACAGGTATCGGAGGCGAAGGGGCGATCTGCAACGACGGTGGATGCGACGGTGGCACGAGCCGTGCTGGCGACGGCCGGCTGTACCTCATCGAGGCTGCGGACGCGCAACCCCATCCGCGCGACCTCGCCGGCATCGAGTGAGGCGAACTCGGTCGCATCCATGATGCGGGCGATGTGCCCCTTATCCAGGTACACGTACCGGTCGGCGATACCGGCCAACCATGAGAGACGATGCTCCGCCACGAGCACCGAACAGCCTGCAGCCTTGGCATGCGCCACGAACGCCGCCATATCCGCGATCGAGGGCAGATCGAGGTTGCTCGTCGGCTCGTCCAAGAGCAGGTTGGCGGGATGCAGCGCCCAGATGCCCGCGAACGCTACCTTCTGACGCTCACCGCCTGAGAGCTCGAAGATGTCACAACCGGCAAGCGACGAGAGGTCGAGCTCGTCGAACGTCTCGCACACCCGGGTGCGGATGTCCCCTTCCGGCCAACCGGCGCTCTCCAGCGCGAAGGCCACCTCGCCGGTGGTGTCCACGTTGAAGAACTGAGCCCGCAAATTTAAAGCACTGCATCCCAAGTGGAATTCCTATTATCGGGGATTCTGGAAGAGCGAACCCGCCCGCCCGGCTATCTCCCAGGTGGAAAGGGTGCCCACCTCATCGCCCTCGAGCAGGACACGACCGCGTTTCTCCCCAAGGAAGAAGCGCGGGGCCAGCCCATTCGCCAGACGCAGCAGCGTCGACTTGCCGCACCCCGACCGCCCACAGAGCACGACCACCTCGCCGGGGGCCACCGAGAACGACACGTCCTCGACGCCGGCGGGACCGGACGGCACGGGACCCGCCTGGCCCTTCGACATGGCGGCCGCAGGAATACGGTATGAGAAGGAGGCGTGCTCGAAGGAGATCATGCGACCACCCGCACGACCAGCGCACCCACGGTACCGAGCAGGAAGACCGCAAGCAGGGCATAGTCCGCGGCGCGCATCTCGATATGCAGGTAGCAGGTACGCCGCACCGGGTTCTCGATACCGCGCGCCACGGCCGCCATGGAGAGCTCGTCGGAGGCACGGCTCGCGCTCATGAGCAGGGGCACATAGACGCAGTCGACGGTACGCAGCGGATCGCGTACGAACCCCACCGGACTGGGCGAGATTCCGCGCATACGCATGGCGTCCTTGATGAACCCCCAGTCCTCCCGCACCGCCGGCACGTAGCGCAGGGCCACGGCCAAGGGAATCGTCACCGCACGCGGCACCCCCATCCGTGCGAGGGCGCTCATCAACTCGTTGACATGGGTGGTGGCCACGGTGGCATAGGCCATGAGGCCGCAGGCGAACACCTTGCGAACCAGCAGGGAAAACGAGGCGAGCATCGTGCGCAGGGCCACGTCGTCCACGTATACGACGAAGTGCGCTACGAAAAGGAACGCCACATAGAGGGCGACCATGGCCGCGGAGACCCGCCCCTTCCCCAACAGCACGCCGAAGAGGCCGGCGAGGCCCATGAGCAGGGCCTCGTAGGACAGGTTCGGGGCGAGTGCCACCGCGACGGCCATGGCTGCCATGGCCGCGAGTTTCGTACGGGGGTCGAGGCGCATGCCCCTTCTCGGCACCGTACCGCCTGTTGATGGGATATCTTCCTGCAAGGATGGCATACGCGGATCTACGCCGTCATCCCAGCCTTTTCGAACTGCCTGTGCAGAAGGCGCATGCCCAGAAGCCCGCTGACGACGGCGCAGGCCACCGTGGCGAGGACCATCACGGGGAGCATCCAATCGGTGGCGGTGGACATCATCGTGTCCATGTACGTCTGCTCCGTACCCTTACCCATGAGATACGACGCATAGCCATTCGGGTCGATCCAGAGCATGAGATAGGATCCCATGGGAGAGAGGGAGTATACGACGAATGCGATGAAGTTCGAGGCCTTGCTCCGGAAGGCACCCGCACCCGCGATGAGGTCGGCTACGACGCCCAGGATGATGCAGGCGAGCGTCCAACCCCAGTACATACCGGTCGCGAACAGGATGAGCCCTTCGACGATACCGAGGATGACAAGCGGCCCGTGTTTGGGCACCTTGGCGATGAGAAGCAGGTAGACCGGCCCGGTGAGCAGCGCCGCCGCAGCCGGCATCCAGAACGTGAGCACCGGGTTGGGAGCGAAGAATATGCCTCCCACCATCATGAACACGAAATAGAGCGCCGTGAAGATGCCGGTTGTCACGAGGTCGCGGGCAGTGAGCCCTTTTTGTTCCTGCTGTTCCATATTCGTCCTTTCAAACTAAGTTAACCTCTGCTATCTTTATGCCATCAGTATAGGTATAGGCATAAATATCATGCTTTTTTATGAGCAATATCTGTCTTATCGGCATCGATTAACGTCTAATTGTCTTATGATGAAAGGACGGAACTGTGAAAGAGTCTTTCCAAGAGTCCGCCCTCTCGGGCGCCGGGTTTGAGAGAATACCCCCTCCTGAGGGCTTTGGCCCGCTCTGGCACTCATACCACTCCGCAAGCGACCTCTGCACAGGATGGTTCCACTTCCTCTCCCCCGAGCAGGCCCTCTGGAGCATCAGCATCCACGACTTCACCATGCGGGGCGACTTCGTCATGGATACAGACCCGCCCGACTACCTAACCGTGACCTGGTTCAAATCCATAGCCGGTGAGGAGTTCAGCCCGTATCGCAAACTCAAGCCTGACAGCATCTGGGGGCAGAGCATCGGTGGGGGGCCTTGGCGGGGTGTGGCACACGGCGGCATACCCGTACAGAGTGTCTCCATCGAGATATCCCACGCTTTTTCGGAGAAATTCCTCGAGCAGGAATACGGCGGTGAGTTCCACAACGTGGAACAGGCTTTTATCTCATTGGGACGAGACCGCGAGTTTCCCGAGATGAAGGGTCTCCTCCGTCGGCTTTGGCCCCAGCCGGGCGATCCTCCCCACAGCGAGCTGTACTACGAGGGCAAGGTCCTCGAGGCGATGGGGCTCATCGTGGAGCATTCACGTACCGACCGGCCGGGGAAAGGCAGGGCGCCGAGCTTGGCAGACCGTGAGCGCATACACGACATCATCTGTTACATCGACGACCACTGCTCTTCCGAACTGCGTATCTCTGACTTGGCGGCCATCGCCTGCATGAGTCCCACGAAGTTCAAGGAGACGTTCCGGAAGGTAAACGGAAAGACCCTCACCCAATATGTGCAGGGACGGCGCATGAGTCAGGCGGAATTGCTGCTGCGCCAAGGCGACCTGACGATCGAGCAGGTCGCGCGTTCGGTCGGCTATACCTGTGCAAGCCGTTTCTCGGAGTTGTTCAGGCGCGAGGTGGGCATGCTGCCCAGCGAGTTCCGCAAGACCCTCGGACTCTGATTCCTCATTCACCCTCTGCCGCCGCAGCCTCAGCGTCCTGTTCGTCGAGGGTATGCTGGCCGTAGCGATGGAACACCGCGACCGCTTCATCGATTTGCGGCTTCGTCATGAGGGCCATTTCTCTTTCCGTTGAAAGCGTTACGGCGACGGTCTTGGCAGCCTCCTCGAGGTGGATGCATGAATACATGGCCTGGCGGAGGTCGCACCCGACGGCGATGACACCGTGGTGCTTGAGGACCACCGCCAACCTGTCGCCGATGTGCTCCACCGCGTGCACGCCCATGGAGAGGCTGCCCGGGTCCCCATAGGGGGCCACCCTGACGGGCCCCTCGGCGGCGTTCGCGAGGGTCGACAGGTTGCAGGGAATCTCATCCATGACCAGGCCGAGGCCGGTCGCATACGGCTGATGGGTATGGATGACCGCATTCACCTTCGGCATGTTCTTGAAGATGTAGAGAAGGGCCTCGGTGTCGACCGATGCCTTTCGCGTCCCCTCGACGATGCGTCCCTCAAGGTCGACGACGAGCATGTCCTCAGGGACCATCTCGTCATACACCATCCCCGAGGGGGTGACGACGACTTCCCCCGAGGGCATGCGGGCGCTCACGTTGCCGCCGGACAGGCGATGAGGCGAGATCACGTAGTCGGCGGTCTCGCGCCTGAACCCGTCGGTGTACTTGTTGTTGCCCATGCCTTGCCTCGCTTTCTCGGTTATCTGAGCATATACGATTCCTGGGTTTTGAATCTGGGATGCCCGTGTCCGAAAAAACGATACAGGTCAAAGCTCGTCACCTACGACAGCCGCCAATATGTCCTCGGCACGGACGGGGCGCTCATCACCGGCACCATCGAGCTTCACGCCGACGAGACCGGCGCGGTGCACTACACGCCCAGGGGCGAGTGAGGCGCCACATATCCAAGGCGCCATGCCATACAAACGCATACATACACCCCCTCCGCTCCGGCGGAGAGGGGATATTTTTATGTCGATTTTTGCCGCTCACCGACGGTCCGGTACCGCCCACGGTGTGTGGGAAGGAGGCACGGGAGACGGCAAAGAAGATCGAGCGTATAGAGGCGGAGCGACGCGAAGCCGACGTCTAGCCCTATGCTCGGCTATAAGGCGAGGCTCATGTCGTCCACACAAAAGCGCTGGTAGTCGGCTTGCTGTAATCGATTTTAAGCGCCTAAAATACACCAAATGGAGTGTTACAGCTGGCAGATTCTTGATAAAGACATTTTGTCCCTTTTCTGTCCCCTACCCTGTCCCGAGAAAATGAAACACGCTGCTCAGGCAATACGTACAGATTGTAACGTCTGAGACTATCAAAACTTTTCATAACCTATAAAATCGCAGGTAGAATATGGTAAAAATAACAAGAAAACTGGCGGAGGAGGAGGGATTCGAACCCTCGTACCCCCGAAGGGGTAAACGGTTTTCGAGACCGCCGCATTCGACCACTCTGCCACCCCTCCGAAGGGTGAAACGGCGCCCGTAGGCGCCGTGAATACTCTGGCGGAGAGTCAGGGATTTGAACCCTGGAGACGCTTTAGGCGCCTACACGATTTCCAATCGTGCTCCTTCGGCCACTCGGACAACTCTCCATATAAAGTGCATTGGTCAGTATAACTGAAATCTCCGTAAAACGCACGGTGATTTTTACTTCCATGTAAAGTAGCGAGAAAACATAGGTATAGTATGAGTCTGTTCTGATATTACTCGCACATACGCGCAAAACACTTCGTGCAAAAATATCAGCGTCGTACGTATTGCTCGTGAACTATTTGCGGAGGTTAACATGCCACCATTCTTCTCGCCATACGGAATGGATTATATCTCCGTAGCCGTTCCTTCCTGGCTTGACCTTGCAACGGTCATCGTCGGTGCGCTTGCGGGCATCATCGTAGCCAGAGAGCGGCACCTGGATTTAGTGGGCTTCGTTGGATTGGGTCTTCTCGGCGGTCTTGGAGGCGGGCTCATCCGCGACGTCATGATGCAGCATGGCGGCGTCTATATGCTTGACAGCCCATACGCAATACCTGCCGCAGTTCTTACCGCTCTTATAATCTTTTTGTTCCCCCGGCCCCTTGACGTGTTTCCGCGGGCACTCGAATGGGTTGACATTATCTCCGTGGCCCTGTTTGCGGTAGTTGGTACGGATAAGGCGCTCATCTACCACCTCCTGCCCATGTCTGTCATCTTGATGGGCTCCGTAACCGGTGTGGGTGGCGGTATGCTCCGGGACGTCTTCTTGGGTGATATTCCGCGCATCTTCCAACGGAGCAACCTGTACGCATTTTGCGCGGTCGCAGGTTCCTCATCATATTGGGCAAGCGTAACGTGCGCGCACATATCAAAGCCGTGGGCGGCCGTTATTTGCGTCGTCGTAACCGTTGGCCTAAGACGGTGGTCGCTCCATTACGGCGTACTCTCACCCGCAGATGTTGACCTCACGCCGCACGTCATGAAACGAATTCGCAAATTCCAAAAACCAGGTTCAAAACTCACGCGAGAAGAGTGTGCCGACGGCGTCACAAGCCAGACACACAGCACACACCACAAATAAGTGCGGCCGGAATATGCCTATATAGGTTGGCGATAAGAGAAGGTTCTTCTCGCACTACTTCTTTACTCTACCGTTGCGAACCGCCCATTTACGACGCTCGGTTTCTGACAGAATACGCTTACGCATACGAATGCTTTCCGGTGTGATTTCAACCAGCTCGTCATCCATGATGTATTCCAGTGCCTCTTCAAGCGTAAAGGTTCTCGGCGGCGTCAATTGCACCGAAATATCGGCCGTTGACGAGCGCTGATTGCCCAAATTTTTAGTACGAGCAATGTTTACCACCATGTCGCCGGGCTTTGATCTCTCACCAACAAGCATGCCTTCATAGCACTCGGTTCCCGGTCCCACAAAGAGCTGTCCGCGCTCTTGTAGGGTGCCAAGCGCATACGCCACGGCCTTCTCGGTAGACATGGAGATCATGGCTCCATTTTGCCTGCCGCCAATGTCGCCGGCAAACGGACCATATTCAAGGAAGGTGTGATAGAAGACCGCTTCTCCGTGCGTCACGTTCAAAACGCGCGTCTTGAGTCCCATGATGCCGCGGGTTGGAATCTTAAATTCAAGATGTGTCTGCGTGGAGCCCGTGTCCATACTCACCATGGTGCCGCCAGCGTTACCAAACACCTCGATAACCTTGCCGGAATACTCTCCCGGGCACTCAACAACGGCCTGCTCTACAGGCTCAACTTTATGTCCCTGTGCATCTTTCTTAAAGAGGACTCGGGGGCGACCCACCTGGAACTCAAAGCCCTCACGCCTCATTGTTTCCATGAGAACAGAGAGATGCAAAATGCCGCGTCCAGAAACTTCAATTCCCGTTTTATCGGGAAGCTCCTCAATGTGCATGGTAACGTTATTTTCGGCCTCGCTCATCAGACGCTCTTTAAGCTGACGGCCGCCAACTATATCACCCTCGCGTCCTACCAAAGGCGAGCTTGATGGCTCAAAGATGATCGAAAGCGTAGGCGGGTCGATTTCTATCGGTTCAAGCTCAACGGGATCTTCCGGATCGGTATAGACATCGCCAATATCGGTGGAATCAATGCCTACCACGGCTCCGATGTCGCCAGCCGCAACCTCAGAGGTTTCCTTCCTGCCCAGATAGTCAAAGGTAAAGAGCTGCTTGACCTGGCCCATTGCACGTGAGCCGTCATTTTTTACCACCAAGATCTTATCGCCGGTGTGAATCGTGCCGGAATATACGCGACCGATGCCAATTCTGCCCACATAATCTGAATGGTCAATCGTGACGCACTGCATTGCCAGCGGTCCTTCAATATTGACCTCCGGTGCCGGCAATCCTTCGACGATCATGTCGAGAAGCGGCAACATGTCCTTATTATCATCGTCGGGTGCAAGGCGCGCATAACCGTTCACCGCAGACGCAAAGACCACGTGCTCCATGGTAAATTCAAGCTGCTCATCGGAGGCACCCAAGTCCATCATCAAATCAAGGGCATCATTTACAACCTCTTCCGGGCGAGCTCCGTCGCGGTCAATCTTGTTGACCACCATCATGATGGCAAGGCCCGCATCGATGGCGTGTCGAAGCACAAATCGCGTTTGTGGCATAGGACCTTCAGCAGCATCAACGAGCAAAAGAGCACCGTCTGCCATCTTGAGCACCCGCTCCACCTCACCGCCAAAGTCAGCGTGGCCCGGCGTATCAATGACGTTGATCTTGGTTTTCTTATATTCAATGGAAATGTTTTTTGCCAGAATGGTAATTCCGCGCTCGCGCTCCTGATCGTTGGAGTCCAAAACACGTTCTTGAACCTGCTGGTTTTCACGGAAGGCGTCCGTTGCCTTCAACATCTGGTCAACCAGCGTTGTCTTACCATGGTCAACGTGGGCAATGATGGCAATGTTTCTGATGTTCTCTTGACGCATAAACTTCATTTCTCCCTGTCTGCACATGTGGCGAGAAGCACTCACGCGCAGCTTTTTAAACGGTTAGCTTTGGTACTTTAGTCCAAAATCACCGATAAATACAGAGTTTATTTTCGATAGACGGCATTTTACATGGAATTGTCGCGCGGATGCGTACGGAATTCCCAAAGAAATCTCTTATAGAAGTGGCTCAAGCTCTCCTGCAGGAGCGGGCTCGGTCCAGGTAAACCCTTCTCCTTCTCCCTTACCATCCACCAGCGAATATGCCGAGAAGCTCCGGTAGTTCTTCTCGCCAAATTCAAGAATAAGAGCATCCTGATAGGCGCCTTCAACATCCGCTATGGCGCCCTCATACACAAGAGCATACCGAAGGGGGTTACCAAGTCCCTGCCCGGCATCTCCCTCCTCTTTTGCAAGCGCAGCAATGCGCCGATGTGCTCCGTCCAAAAGAGCTTCCGGGCCATCGTCAGCAAATTCATAGCTTGCTACGTTTCTCGCCTCGTCTTCAACGACCAAGCGTACGTTCAGTTCGCCTCCGTCGGCAAGAATATCAAACGCATCGCCCATGAGCTCAGACGACAACTCATCAAGCTCGGGGGAAATGCCGTCGCGGCGATCCTCCGGTTTTTGTGACGCCCCTGACACAAACACTCCTTATCGATATCTACAAAACGTGTACTTCATCTTTGGTAAAGTCGACAAACGCATGGTCGCCTACATTGTAAATCTTATGGGTACGTGGATTGAAATCCGTAATCTTAATGAGCGTATCTCCAACCATGACCTGGTAGTTTTGATAATGCCCCATAAAACGAGAGAGCACCACTTCACAAGAAAGAACGCCCGTGTCGGCGAGACGAGCGGACTCGGGGCGCAAAACAATGCAGCACGCACTGCCCTTCTCGACATGCGAACATCCGCATACTTCAAAATCTTGACCCTCAAAACGGCAGAGCGCCGTATCGGCGTCAATCTTGTCTGTAACCGTTGCATGCAAGAAGTTTGACTCTCCAATGAAGTCTGCGACAAATTCATCTGCGGGATGATAATACACCGTCTGCGGATCGCCGATTTGGTCCACGACGCCCTTTTTCATAATGATGATATTGTCGGAAAGTGCCATCGCCTCTGACTGGTCATGCGTAACATAAACGGCGGTAATGCCTGCTTCTTGCTGGATGCGACGGATCTCATTGCGCATGTCAACGCGCAGTTTTGCGTCCAGATTTGAAAGAGGCTCGTCAAAAAGAAGAACACTCGGCTCAATGACCAGAGCACGCGCCAAAGCAACACGCTGCTGCTGTCCTCCTGAGAGCTGGTTGGTCATGCGCTCTTCCATGCCTTCAAGTCCAACAAGCGAAAGGATATGAAGGACCTTCTCGCGAATTGTTGCTTTATCCATTTTGCGCAGCTTAAGACCGTATGCAACGTTGTCAAAGATATTGTAGTGCGGCAGCAACGCATAACTTTGGAACACCATGGCAGTATCGCGCTTGTTGGGTGTGAGCTCGTCGATTTGCTCGTTGCCGAGAAAAATCTTTCCCTCGTCAGGACTCTCAAAACCGGCAATCATGCGCAAAATGGTAGTCTTGCCGCAGCCAGAAGGGCCAAGCAGCGTTACAAACTCACCGGGAGCAATGCTGATGTTGGCATCTTGAACCGCATAGAAATCCTTGCCGGTCTTTTGATCCTGGTAAATCTTAGAAAGATGCTCAAGGCGTACGCCCTTTTTTTCTATAGCCATGTGCTACTCCTCCTTGAGTGCCCGACTGGTGCCAAAGTGTTTGATAGCCCAGTTCATGAGCAAGACCGAGCCGTATGTAATAACAATCAAAATTGTTGCAAAAGCGCAGGCCATACCATAAGAACCCTTGCCCGCAAACTCATTGATCTGCACCGTAATAAGCAAAAACTGCGGCGTGACCAAAAGAATAACTGCGGAAATCGCGGTAATGGAGCGCACAAACGCTGTTACCAAACCGGACAAGAACGAATCTTTAATCAGCGGCAGCGTAACCGTCATGAACACCCTAAAGCTGTCGGCACCCATATCGTAGGCGGATTCTTCAATAGACTTGTCAATCTGGCGAAGCGCCGAGATACCCGAGCGAGTTCCGGTGGGAAGCGAGCGCACCACGAATACGATAATCAAAATGATTCCCGTACCATACAAACCTTGCAAAACTCCGGTATGCATGACGCCGCTCGAAAAGCCGCGGATATAGCCAACGCCCAAAACCGTACCGGGAACCGCCATGGCAAGCATGGAAACGGCCTCGATAAAACCGCGGAAGCGGAAACGACGTTTTACCACCAGATACGAGATAATCATTGAGAGCAAGGCGGTGATGGGAGCCGCAATGAGCGACAGCATAAACGAATCCCTAAACGCTTGCAGGCCATGATATTTAGTGAATACCTGCGTGAACCATTTGGTTGTCAATTCGTAGTTTGAGCCCCAAGAGCGAACAAATGAACCGTACGGAACACAGAGGTACATGGCGACAACAAAAAGAGCCACCGCGGCGCACAGAATGGAAAGCGGAATGCGCACGGAATTGTCGGTAATGAGCATCCTTGCACGTGTTGCCTTACCTGAGAGGGTTGACGTGCTCTTTGCCTCGAGTACAAACTTTTGAACCACAAACATGAGCAGCGTAATGGAAAGCAGGATAACGGCCATTGCAGCAGCGCCCTGCTTGTCATATGCTCCGGTAATCTGCAAATAGATTGTTGTTGCCAAGGTGTCGTACGAACCACCGATAATCATGGGGTTGGCAAAGTCGGCAATGGATTCGATAAACGAAACAAGGAAGGCGTTGCCTAAACCCGGCAAAATAAGGGGCAACGTAACGCTGGTAAACACCTTCCAGCGACTTGCTCCCATATCACGCGCAGCCTCTTCCAAAGACGGATCAATGTTTTTGAGCAAACCTTTGAGCATCATGTAGCACACGGGAAAAAAGGTCATGGTTTGAACGATAAAAATACCCCAAAACCCGTAGATGTTATTGTCGTAAATTCCCAAGAGTCCGCGTGTAATAAGACCCTTTTTACCAAACATCATAATCATGGAAAGCGACAGCACAAAAGGCGGAGAAACAACGGGCAGCATGGAGACCACGCGGAAAAGCCCTGTCATAAATCGCGTACGGAGCTTAACATACACCTCTACATAGGCAAACAGCAAACCCGCAAGCGCCGACAAAATGCCAACGGCAAATCCAACTTTCAATGTATTGGTAATGGCGCGCGTGAACGTAGGCATGGCCAAGATGCGCGTGAACACATCAAGTGTAATCCCTTGGTCTGAAACCACTGAGTCAACCATAAGGATGGCAAGAGGATACAGAATAAAAAGGGTAAGGAAGGCGACAAGAACAACAATGGTCGATACCAAGATTGGATCGCCTAGGAGCTTTTTTCGCTCAAGTCGAGCGCTTTGGGTTTTTGCCATACTGATCCTCACTCTGAAACACCCAACCTACGCATAAACCTATATGTGGAACTGGGTAGGCAGATCCCCCGCCTACCCAGTACAGTCCGTCTTTCGAGACAAGAAAAATGGTTTGTTTGCTTGCGCAGACTCTATTCCGTCTTAAAGCGGTTGTCTCCGCCGCCTAAGGCTTCCATAACGTCCTTAACGTACTGCTCGGTGTTCTTCTTGGCATTCTCGAAGTCATAATCCATTACGTTATTAGGATCAAGTCCGTATTGCGTGGCTATCTCTGGCTGCTTCGCGTTGTCAATTACCAGGAACTGATACGAGCCGTTTTCCTGTGCGAGATTGACGCATGCCGGCGAAAGTGCATATTCAACCCAAAGTTTTGCTGCATTGGTGTGTGCGGCTCCCTTGAAGATTGCCGTGGCACCAACCTCATACGATGCGCCTGAGCTTGGAATTTGAAGGCCGATGTTATCGTGCTCCTGATCGACAATCTGATAGATGCCGTCATGAAGCATACCGAGTCCAATGGTGCATTCTCCGGTGCCGATTGCCTTGGAAGGTCCGGAACCGCTCTTGGTGTACTGGGCGATGTTCTTGTCGAGATCAACAAGGTATTGAACACCCTGGTCATGACCATACTTTTGAATGACCGTATTGATGATCAACTTTGCGGTGCCGGCGGTATTGTAGTTGGAAGACCAAATAAGACCCTTGTACTTGGAGTCGGTAAGGTCTTTGTAGTCCTGAGGAGGATCAATCTTGAGGCGCTCAAGCTCGTTCTTGTCGTACATGATTCCCAAGATGCCCTTGTAAATGCCGTACCAGTCATTATTTGTGCTCTTGAACTTATCTGAGATAAGATGCGAGGCATTCTTTGGCTCGTACTGCTCAAGCAAGCCCTTTGAAGACGTTACGTTGTAAGGATCGGTTGTGCCGCCAAACCATACATCGGCAGACGGGTGTCCGTTTTCTTCCTCAATCTTTGCAGCAACCTCACCGGTAGACAGGCGCTGTGCTTGTACGTCAATGCCGTACAACTTCTTGAAGTTGTTGCACACCGCATTTAAGTACTCCTCTTCGCAGGAGCCATATACTACCAGTTTGCCTTCTTCTTTTGCGGCTTTTACCAGCTCTTCTGAAGCTCCAACAGTCTCAACAGAGTTGGTATCGGCAGCGTCTTTTTTACCGTCATTGTCTGAGTCAGCCTTTTTCTCCGAGTTGTTGCAGGCTGTAAGACCCAATCCCGCTACAACTGTACTAACACCAAGAAAGCCGCGACGAGTAAGGTTCATCATAAAAACTCTTTTCTCCTTTTGTGGATATCCACAGCTTCAATGAAAAGAACGTGCTCTTGCATAAATCCTACTCAAATTTCGCAAAATCTTCTCGACTATTCGATAAGTGGACGATATTAACGGTTATCGGTATGTTCTTTGGTTTTTCTATGTATTCAGGTCTTAAAACATAGGGCATACCCAGTATTCTGAAAGTGAGAAGACCTTAGGGTTCATTCCACGTAACAAAGCTCCCTAGTAAAAGGCATTAGTTTAGCAATACCACTCGCAGTCAATTTCATACCGATTGCCGAATGATGGAACCATATCCGCCAAATTGAATAACAGCTTCCCTGCTTAGGAGTATAAATATAACAATTTGATTTGCATTGATATAGCCGAATGAGACAGCTCAGTTACATTGAATTTGAGGTAGCGCCATGAATGAGCATATCAACAAATTACTTAAGTTTGCGTTCTCCGGTGTAGTTTATCTCCTTTTGAAGTTTGATATTTTTGCTGACATCTTATGGGGAATTGCATCGATTTTGGCTATGTTCAAAGTAATTAACAACTCAGCGGATGTGTTTTTAATCCTAGAGAATTGGCTGTATGTTTTAGTTTTGCTTACGTTACGAGTAATCGCTGTCATAGCAATTACTTATTACGGTATTACTGCAGGCATTGATTTATTTTCCAATAAGGATAAAAAGACCGAGTAGCCTAGTCCAAAGGCATAGCTAGCATAGATTGATGTAAACTTTCGGATTGCGCAGTACGGGGGCATTCTATATCTTTTTATAGAATGCCCCGTATTTTGAAGTCAAACACCATAACGTAATCCTCACATTCAGCTTTAGTGGAGAATTTTCGACTGAAACTCACTCTAAAACCGACTTTTATAAAATAAGGTCAAATCCCCCATATCACACCCACCTGCATGGCGGGTGGTTTTATGTTTCGCACGCTTCCCGCGCTCAACAGGCTAAAGCCTTGAATAAAAAAGGCCAGAAACACCTGTCTCTGGCCTTGAACATTTGGTGGAGAATAGGGGGATCGAACCCCTGACCTCAGGCTTGCAAAGCCCGCGCTCTCCCAGCTGAGCTAATTCCCCTTATGACGCACCCAGATTAGAATCCGAGCACTCGTAATAATCACCCCAGCGGCGACTCGGCTATCGCTGGGGTGACTATTGTCACAAGAATGGTGGGCCTGACAAGGTTTGAACTTGTGACCTCCCGGTTATCAGCCGGACGCTCTGACCAACTGAGCTACAGGCCCAACGCAGGAAGCAATGATACAACGCAGTTTTCCTACGGTCAACACTTTTCTTGATTTGTTTTAATAATACCCAATAATGGGTACAATTATCGCGCAAAAGCAGGGGGTACGCTTTTGGGTACGTTTTTAAAATCCTCTTGCTAAGCACGTGTAAAGTAAGGCGTTTATCTGGGTGGTTGTAGTGTCATTACGAAAGATGGATATCAAGTCAGTTGTCGTTGGTGGCGGCCCTATCGCCTCAATTATCATACTTGAGCCTAAAGATACTCTTCATAATTCTTCGATTAAACTTCCTATCCGTATTGGCCACATTGAAGCCATGTCAATCAGTCTCGGAGTTGACCAAACACCGCAAGGTCGCCCCCTTACTCACGATCTTATGCGCTCTATCCTTGATGCACTTAAGGCAGACCTTAAAAGCGTGCGAATCATTGGTGTCACCGGAACAACCTTTTTCGCGCAGTTGGAAATCATTTCTTCTGAAGGAGAACACCACTACATTGATGCCAGACCCTCTGATGCCGTTGCTCTTGCGGTACGCACGGGCTCTCCGATTTATGCTGATGAGGTGGTCCTTGAAACGGCTGCAGCACCTGATTTTGCCGATGTCGAGAAGGACGTTAAAAAGCAGGAACTGGCTGAGTTCCACGATTTTGTCGAAAGCCTTAATCCCGAGGATTTCTCATAAGTCTTTACAGGACAGACACCTTTAAGAAAAGACACCCAGGCAGTAGCCTGGGCGTCTTTGTGTACATTGCTCGACAGACAGCTATCTGTTACTCATCATCCTCGTCAATCAAGGACTCATCGAGCTCTTCCTCATCACCAAGGTCAACGACCTCGGTTTCGTCGGCGTCTCTTGCTCCTGCTGCTGCCAAATCAAGCATTCCCTGGTTTTCCGCATGCTTTGGAGCCTTCTTCTTATGGACAATCATACGGGCAATGGCAGAAACATGGTCATCAGCACCGATATTCATGACTTTGACACCCTGTGTTGAGCGACCCAACTTGGAGATGTCTACGGCCTTAACGCGGATAACAACGCCTTCCTCAGACATAATCATGATTTCATGCTGCGGTCCGACCACACGACATGCAACCAACTTGCCTTTCTTGGCCGTCATCGTAATGGTAAAGACACCTTGTCCGCCACGCTTGTGCTCAGGATACTCGGATACCGCCGTACGCTTTCCGTAGCCCTTCTCGGTAATAACAAAGAGGTCACCGTTGCCGTTTGTAATCTCCATACCAAGCATGGTCGCTTCACCCTTGAGCATAATACCGCGCACTCCTGAAGTGCCGCGACCCATGGCGCGAGCCTGTGACTCGTCAAAGAGAATCGCTTTGCCATCAGAGGAACAAAGGATTACCTTGTCGCCCGGATGAACACGACGGACATTGACCAGCTCATCACCCTGCTTGAGGTTAATGGCAATAATGCCGTCTTTACGTGTACGGTCATACTCGGACATGGCGGTCTTTTTGACCATGCCTTGCTTGGTGGCAAACATCAGATAATTCTCGGCAGGGAAATCGCGAGTTGTAATGACAGCCGCGATCTTCTCTCCCTCCGAGAGGGACAAAACGTTTACAATCGCATTTCCTTTGGTAGTACGATTTCCCACGGGGAGCTCGTGTACCTTTACTCGGTAAACCTTGCCAAAGTTTGTAAAGAACAGCACGTAATCGTGCGTTGACGCAACAAAGAGCTCCTCAACAAAATCGTTCTCTTTAAGAGAAACACCTTGAACTCCCTTACCGCCGCGCTTCTGAGACCGGTAAATCTCAACGGGGACGCGCTTTACATACCCGGCATGCGTAACGGTAACGACCATATCTTCTTCAGCGATAAGGTCCTCGACGTCCAAATTTTGAACATCCTGGTCAGAAATCTGGGTACGGCGCTTATTTGAGAAGCGGTTGGAAATATCACGGAGTTCATCTGCAATGACTGCCAGAATCTTGTTTTCGTGGGCGAGAAGATCCTCGTAATATGCAATGTCTTCACGAAGCTGAGAAATCTCATCAACAAGATCTTGACGTGCAAGACCGGTAAGACGGCGCAGGCGCATCTGTAGAATTGCCTCACCTTGAATGTCGTCGAGGTCAAAGCGCTCATGCATGCGGCGCTTTGCTTCAGCATCATCTTGTGAGCTGCGAATAATATGGACAATCTCATCGATATTATCGACAGCCGTCAGCAAGCCTTCCAAGATATGAACGCGTTTGAGTGCCTTATCCAAGTCAAACTCGGTACGACGACGCACCACATCAATTTGATGGTCAATGTAGCAGCGCAGGATCTCACGCAGGGAAAGCGTGCGAGGCACACCGTCAACCAAGGCCAGGTCAATAATGCCAAAATTGGATTGAAGCTGTGTGCGCTTATAGAGGTTGTTAAGAACTACCTGAGGAACTTCTCCGCGCTTAAGGTCGATAACAATGCGCATTCCCTTGCGGTTTGACTCGTCGCGCATGTCGGAGATTCCCTCTATTTTTTTCTCGTTAACCGCTTGTGCGATCTTTTCTTGCAAAAGACCTTTGTTAACCTGATACGGAATCTCTGTCACAACAAGGCGCTGGCGACCATTTTTGGTAGATTCAACGTGCACTTTAGCCCGAACTGTAATGGAGCCACGTCCGGTTTCGTATGCGTCTTTGATACCCTGCGTTCCCATGATAATGCCACCCGTTGGGAAGTCAGGTCCGGGAAGCACTTCCATGAGCTCTTCCGTGGTGACATCGGGGTTGTCAATCATCATGCATACGGCTTCGGTAACCTCGCCCAAATTGTGCGGCGGGATGTTGGTGGCCATACCAACGGCAATACCCGAGGAACCGTTTACCAAGAGGTTTGGAAAACGGGCAGGAAGTACGGCAGGCTCCGTCAGGGCCTCGTCGTAGTTTGGCTGCATGTCAACGGTATTTTTATTGAGGTCGGCAAGCATCTCCATGGCGGAGCGAGTCAGACGAGCCTCGGTATAACGCATGGCCGCTGGCGGATCGCCATCAATGGAGCCAAAGTTACCGTGACCATCAATGAGTGGCAGGCGCATCGAGAAGTCCTGCGACATACGTACCATGGAATCATAAATGGCAGAGTCGCCATGTGGGTGATACTTACCCATAACTTCACCGACGGCCCATGCGGACTTTTTATGCGGTTTATTAGGAGTAATGCCGGCTTCGTTCATAGCATAGAGAATGCGGCGGTGCACCGGTTTAAGTCCATCACGCACATCCGGAAGTGCACGGGCAACGATGACGGACATGGAATACTCCAAGAACGACGTACGCATTTCGTCGGCCATGTCAGTTGGCTTAAGCGTGCCGCCATGAATGTCGGAGAGATCAAGACGCGTTCCCGCCTCATCTGTAATGGTATGAGACACGGTGGCTCCGGCAAGGCTTACACCGGTCTCGGCGTCAAACTCATCCTCACTGGACTCGTCAAGCTCTCCGTCATTCTCGTCATATTCGTCTTCGCGCTCATCTTGATTATCAAAATCACGATCTTCGATATCGTTTGGTATATCGTTATTGTGTATATGTGTATCGTCTGCCACTGTCTACCCTTTCACTGGTTGCAAAAACAACTTCTCTCAGCGCTTTCGAGAAGATCTAAATGTCGAGGAATCGCACGTCTTTTGCATGGGTTTGAATGAAGTCCTTGCGCTTTTCAACCTGATTTCCCATAAGATCGGCAACCGCTCTGTCGGCAGCCATTGCATCATCAATGGTTACTTTCAAAAGGATGCGATTCTTTGGCTCCATAGTGGTTGACCACAACTGCTCAGGATCCATCTCACCAAGACCCTTGTAGCGCTGAACCGTATACTTTGAGCTGTCTTCAAACTGCTTGGCTTCAACGGCAAGCTCTTCATCGGTATAAATGTATTTGCCGTGCTTTTTACCCTTGGCTTTAATCTGATAAAGCGGTGGTTGTGCCACATAGATATAGCCAGCGTCAATCATAGGTTTCATATACCGGTAGAAGAAGGTGAGAAGCAAAATACGGATGTGAGAGCCGTCAACATCAGCATCGGTCATGATAACAATCTTATGGTAGCGTGCCTTTTCAAGATTAAATTCTTCTCCCACGCCGGTGCCAATTGCAGTAATAAGTGAAGTAATGGTATCTGAAGAAAGAGCGCGATGAGCTTGTACACGCTCAACGTTGAGAATCTTTCCGCGCAGTGGTAATACCGCCTGGATGGAACGATCTCGTGCCATCTTAGCCGAACCGCCTGCGGAGTCTCCCTCGACAATGAAAAGTTCGGTCATTTCGGGGTCTTTTACCGAGCAATCCGCTAACTTTCCTGGAAGAGATGCCGATTCGAGAAGCCCTTTACGCCGCGTCGCCGCACGCGCTTTACGAGCGGCAAGACGACCCTTTGCTGCCTGGGTAGCTTTTTTGAGAATCTCTTTTGCCTGGTTGGGGTGTTCCTCAAGATACTCCGCAAGACCCGAAGATACGATCTTGTTGGTCAGAGTACGCATATACGAGCTGCCAAGCTTTGCTTTTGTTTGGCCTTCAAACTGAGGATCGGGAAGTTTGACCGAAATGACTGCGGTAAGTCCCTCACGGATATCATCACCGGTAAGTTTGGGGTCCTTCTCCTTGAGGATTCCTTGACGAGTACCGTAATCATTAACTGCTTTCGTTAATGCGGTGCGAAATCCCTCAAGGTGCATACCGCCCTCTTCGGTATAGATATCATTTGCAAAGGAAAGCGTTCGGTCATTAAACTCGGTGTTCCATTGGATAGCAACTTCTACCTCGCCCATTTGCGATGCAGGAGCATCAGGCTCAGAAGAACCCTCGATATAGATTGGCTTAGAAAGCCCTGTAAGGACGGTCTTCTCGTCATTCAAATACTTAACAAAGTCAATAATACCGCCTGCATATTGGTACTCAACCACACGCGGAATGAGTTCGCGCTCATCCGTTAAGACGATCTTCAGGTTTTTGTTCAAAAATGCGGTTTCCTGAAGACGGTCACGCAGCGTATCAAAATTATACGTTGTGGTTTCAAAAATAGTATCATCGGGCCAGAAGGTAATGGTGGTACCCGTTGATTTAGTTTTACCAATCTCTTTCATTTTTTGAGTGGTTTTACCGCGTTTAAACTCCATTTGATAGATCTTACCGTCACGTTTTACCTCGGCAATCATGCGCTTTGAAAGTGCGTTAACTACCGAGACACCTACACCATGAAGGCCGCCTGAGACTTTATACGCGCTGTTATCGAACTTTCCTCCCGCGTGCAGGATGGTAAGAACAACCTCAAGCGTCGGTATCTTCTTTTTTGGGTGTATATCAACGGGAATGCCGCGACCATTATCCTCAACGGAAACGGAGTTATCTGCATGTACCGTTACCTTAATTTTGGTACAAAATCCTGCAAGGGCTTCATCTACTGAGTTGTCAACAATCTCCCATACAAGATGGTGCAAACCTGCAGAAGAAGTGGTACCAATATACATACCGGGGCGTTTACGAACCGGTTCCAGTCCTTCAAGAACAGTAATGTCATCACTGCTGTAGTTTGACTTCTTTTCTTTTGCCACCCGCTGTCCTCTCTTTTGACTCAGATAAATAACCTATTTATTCTACTTCATTTTCCGTAAAATACCCTTGGCCATGTGAAAATTTACCATCTCACCATTAAAATTACGTCTCATTACGCATCCTGAACGTATTTGTGGGGTGGTTTTACCTTTTCTCGACTATTCACACTTCTTACGAAGAAAAGAAGCAAGGACGGCCTTATATCCTTCCTCACGATATGACTCGGGAAGCATTTTTACAATATTTTCAATTGCTTCTCTTTGGTCTTGGGTCAGTTCGCTTTCCGGAGCAGTATAGTATTTTTTCTCCGGCTCGGCCACAAGACGAACATCAGCTGTTATTTGCTTCTTTTTATACTTCGAAAGTTTGAATTCAAGACATGAAAACTCATGACCAACAGTGGCAAACCTTTGCAGATATACCTCTCGACGAGCCATACAATCAATACGCAGCGAATTTGAATCAACATACACAATCAGTTTCGGCGGCTGGTTGTATTTTGCCGGTACAACAAATACGCCTGTTGTATGCTCTTTCTCAGCGATCCCTGCCACACGGTACCACGCGAGAAGGGCTGCGTGGTTAGTGCTTGAGGTATCCGTAACACGAGTCTTTTCAAAATAAGAAGTTAAAAGAGAAGAAAGGTTCTTCTCGCCACCTCTTTTTTGCTCTTGCTCTTCATTTTGAAAACCATCTTTTTTAAAAGACATATGGTGTGTATTCATTCAAAACTCACCACTTTTGCAACATCGACCATATCCGGAGAAAAATATCCTAGATTAGTTGTGGTAATAACGGTTTGAATATCTCCAAACGTAAAATTCATGATTGCTTCACGACGACTTTTATCAAGTTCAGACATGACATCATCAAGAAGCAAAAGCGGCTTTGTGCCAAGAATCTCTTCTGATACTAAAACCTCTGCCATCTTAAGAGCGAGAATAACGGAACGTTGTTGACCTTGAGATCCATACATCCGAGCGTCTTTTCCGTTAATTAAAAAGACAATATCGTCTCTATGAGGACCAACAGTGGTTTGTTGACGTCTTTCATCAATACTATGTGCGTCCTTAAGAGATGAAAGGAACTTATCCAGTAATTCCTCTTTTGTTTGATCAGCCGATATCTCTCCTATGCTCGACTCGTATCGCAAAACAAGGTTTTCTCCCCCGCTGATTTGTTTATAAATCTCACTTGTTTTGGCTGAAAGTCTTCTAAACAGTTTTAGACGTGCACGAAGCAGTGCTGCTCCACCAAGAGCAACTGAAGTATCCCATGCATTAAGTAAACTAAAGTCAACAACATTCTCTTTTAAGAGTCTATTTCTTTGTTCAATACTTCTCAAATATGCCGCAAGTACTTTTGCGTACGTTTTGTTTGCCTGCTTTCCAAAGTCATCAATCTCTCCCCTTCGATATGAGGCACTCCTCTTAATGCACGCAAGGTCATCAGGCGTAAAGAGAACCGACATAAGATCTCCTGGAATGTCAGTTGCATGACACTTCTTTCCATTTTTCTCATACTGTCGGCGTAAGGAAGAAATTGTGCAAGAAAGATCAATAACCCGACCGTCTCCCGTAAGATGGGCATGAATCTTACTTTGTTTCTCTCCTTCAAGGATAAGCTGTACCGGAGTAGGTTTTCTAAACGAATACCCGGCAGTAAGCATTTGAAGTGCTTCTATTGTGTTTGTTTTTCCTACGGCATTATGTCCAACAAGAATCGTTATAGATTGTGAAAAATCTACACTCAACATCCGAAAGTTGCGGAAATTTACAAGCGATATGTTGTTGACGATAAGTCCCACAAACCCTAGATGAACCGGAATAAGAAGGTAGAGGTAGTTAATCTTACCGCTTGCTTTAAATACTGCAGGTTGTGTTTCACTTAACAATTCAAAACGAACACTTTTTTGCTCTGAGAGAGCATTTAAGCAGTCAAATACGTATTGATAATTAAACCCTATCGTAAGTGACTTTCCTTCAACGTCTGCTTTTATAGTTTCAGAGGCATTTCCTTGATCAGGCGAAGAGGATGAGAAACAAATTTCTCCACCTTCAGCGTCAATATCAAGTCGTACTGCAAAGTTTTGAAGAGCAACGACAGATACATGTTTAATTGCGGCAGAGGTCTCTTCAATAGGGAGTGTTATTGCAGTAGAACAAGAGGGAGCTAAGAGTTTTTTATAATCAGGATAGTTTCCTTCAATCTTTCTTGAAACATGTGTGGTATTTCCAAAAGTAAACACCACTTGGTTATCACTTATTCCCACCATAATAGTTTCGGTCATGGTACGCATTGAAAGAACATTGTGAATTGCTTCACCCGAGATTATTGCTTCGAACTTTTCTCCGGTCGGAGTATCGGTATGCGTATCACAAACCGCAAGGCGGAATGAGTCGGTTGCTACAAGACGAATGGTGTTTTCTTCTGCAGTAAGGAAAATTCCTTGAAGAATAGGACGAGAAACATCATGGGAAACCACTCTATATATCTTATCAACCATCTTAGAGAGAAGTGCACTCGGAAGCTCGATGCTCTTCTCGGGAATAACTTCAGGGAATGCTGGCCAATCTGCTACAGGAAGAACCGTGAGGTGATATGTTGACTTTTGGCAGGTAAGCTTTATTCCTTCATCTTCATATTTAAAAGTAATAGCCGCATCAGGAAGGTTTTTTACAATAGTCTGCAGAACTTTGGCAGAAACAACCGTTTCTCCTTCTTCTTCAATATTAGCTGCCACTTTATGTTTAATGGAGACGGTAAGATCGTTTGATTGAATCTCAAGAGTTCCTTCTTGAGCCTTCAGATATACACCAGAGAGAATAGGTAATGAAGGATTTGATCCAATACCTTTCATTACAATATCGAGGGAGGTTTGTAATGAGGACTGACTAACCGTAAAGTTCATAACATTCCCTTCTTTAT
>OLQM01000927.1_pt1 | contig 33766 bp, 37 predicted proteins | sample 1673161 | NCBI WGS metagenome assembly OLQM01 (sample SAMEA3136761, study PRJEB25190) | human gut metagenome | reverse complement strand
TTTCTCAATTGTATAAATCAGATGCTTTCATCTTCCACACATCTTTCTCATTACATTTAACTGCTTCACTGTTAAAATTCATCTAAGATTATCCATTCTCCCTATATAGAAAAAATACTCAGATGCTTCTCCTCAGCAACCAATATAAAAGCACCCTTAACGAGTGCTGAATTGTCAATATTGAAAGTTGTTATACACACATTTTTGGGACTTCAAATAGACCATTTTGCCGTGTACAACTTCCACAATGCTCGCATTTTACTTCTAATGAGTTTGTAGATGCTGAGTACTTTACCATTAACTGATACCCGCATTCGGGACAGATTAATTTATCTATATTTTCTTTACTTTCAGTAAAAATAATGTCCTCAATCTCATCCCACGACATTGTAACCCCCTTCATAAAAGAATCTTTTAATCACTGCGTTAATGTATTTGTAACTTTTCAATTTCCCGCTAAACTAAGAGTTTCAAACTTTTTACTTTTAGACACTTAATCATAATTCTTACTTCCAACTCTTCATGCAATAGTGTATCCAGTAATAGTTCAATATTCCATTTAATCTGTTTCCCACTTTTTTACATATTTATTATACCATTCCCCATGGTTCAAATCTCCTTAAACACGAATACCGTCCTCCCTATTAACAGATTCCTTGCCGCCCTCGTATTATTCACACCGCCCATTACTCCTACGGTACGGAAAAGCTTAAAAGCACTCGTTAAGAGTGCTTTTAAGCTTTTCTTTTAATAAATGTCATCGCTATCTAACGATAAATACCCCATATCATACACATCCTTACCTTCAGAAATACATTTATTTATAATTACCTCTACTTCAGCATCAGATTTATCCATTAATAATGGAATAGTCGGAAAAGAATCATTAAATGTTCTTTCATATAACTCTAGTGCTTCACTAAGTTCCATCATTTATTTCGCTTCCTTTAATATTTTCAGCAGAGCGTTATACCTACTAATCAGAAATCTACTTATATATTCCAGTTCTTTACCTTCACAAATTTCAGTGTTTAAACTTGCAACATTCTTAAATATTGTTTTCACTCCAGTTGTGGTTAGTTAACATTTTTCATGTAGAGGCCTTACAAATGAGTTTCTGTTAGGTTCCAGCAACCCCTTTTCTTTTGCCATTTTACAATATAATTCAAACTCCTCTTCTGTTTTTCTTATATTAGGAACATGTCTTAAATAAGAAAAAATTTTATTTTTTTCTTCTCTCGTTATATTTTCACCCTTATTTGCTCTTGAAATTAAATCTCTAAAGGCTTGTTTTGAATTTATATATTTTACTTTTAATATTTTATTCTTATTCATCTTTCAACACCTTCAAAACTATTTTACTTTTTTCGATTTTTCTATTTTATACTTAACCTTATTGGATAGCAATAATTCATATTCATTAACCGGATATCCTTCTGTCTTACAATCAGTATCATTAGCAATATAAAGTACTTTAGTGCCTTCACGTACTTTTGTTTCCAGCAAAATACCTTTGTACCTCTTTTATTACATTCTGTGAGATTATTCTGCAAAAGCCTTGGCTTGTTCCTATTTCAAACTTATTAAATATTTTTTAGTGCAAGATCTTGCACCAAAAGCAAAATTGATAAAAATTTTAGGCAAAACTAAAAACCCCGACAGTAGATTTTACTCGATACTATCGGGGTTTTTATATGGTGCCGGAGGTGGGACTTGAACCCACACGATATTGCTATCGGCAGATTTTGAGTCTGCTGCGTCTGCCATTCCGCCACTCCGGCATATGCTGACGGGAATAATATTATCATATAAAGAGTATTTCAGTCAATGAATGTTTCAGTTATTTTTTCAATATCTTTTATTTGTTTATAATCCGTCTGATTCCATTGAAGAGGCGTTACGGTAATAAATCCGTCTCTTGCCCAGCAAACATCAGTATTTTCATTTTCTGACATTACCGGTTTACCGCTCATATAAAATTCCATAACTTCTTCGTCTTTTTTATCTTGTTTTATAACATTAGTATATTGCTGTAAACCCAGCGGCGTTACTTTCACATTATTCCAATTCATCTTTTCCGATCGGATAACCGGGATATTCAGATTTAAGACCCCTTGATATTTATTTTTTATAAAATATTTTTCCACTGCTTCTTTTGAAAAGTCAGCAGCTTTAAGCAGATAATCTACATTTTCTGATTTATCTGTCGATACAGCCATAGCGGGAATTTCCCAAAAAACTCCTTCCATTGCACCTGCTACTGTCCCGCTGTAAAGACAATCACTCCCTGTATTAAATCCGCAATTCATACCGGAGATGATTAAGTCGGGCTTATCATTTTGCAGCCAATATTCCAGTGCCAACTTGCAGCAATCTCCTGTAGTCCCCGATAAAGAATATACCTCTATATTTTTTCCATAACTTTTTTGCCGTTTCAGATATAACGGCTTACGTAATGATAAAGAACCGGAGCAGGAGCTCATTTCCGTTTCCGGAGCAATTACTGTTATTTTCGCTATTTCAGATAAACTGAGTGCGAGATAGCGAATTCCCTTTGATGAAAATCCGTCATCGTTTGTTAAAAATATATGCATTATTCAATTTCCTTTTTACGTGTCAGCGATGCATCTTCAAATTGCATGCTTCTTGTATGTACAGTATGCACCCATTCTTTATCGTGGCGGTGCAACCAACCGAGAAAAGTAACGGGAATCCACGAATACATAAATATCGGATATATAAGCCAATATAAATATATTTTTATAGGTACTTCAATTTGCAGGAGAACCACCAATGGTAAAATATACTGAATCGTTCCCAGAACACTCCAAAATTGCTTTGGCAAAAGTACATCATTATAAAGAATGACCGTAAAACAGGGATAGTAGATATTGATATAAGTCATTACCAAATAAAAAGTCGATAAAAGGAGGAAATAATTTTGGAGCAATTGCATAATTCCGTCCAAAATTATTATGCTCCGGCGTTTAATGCCTTCCTTTAATAAAATAGGAATATATCGTTCGGAACAATCAAACTGTCCTTGCGCCCAACGTTTTCTCTGTCTCCATGAGGCCATAAAAGATAACGGTTTCTCATCATAAATGATGGCATCGTGAACCCAACAGGTGCGAATTCCGCGGGAAAGACATTTCATTGAAAATTCCATATCTTCTGTCAGACAATCACAACCCCAGCCGAATTCTTTTACAATATCTGCGGAAATACACATTCCCGTTCCGCCAAGGCAGGAAGATAACCCTATATTATATTTCCCCAAATGCCAAAGATGATTCACCGTCCAAAAAGCAATAGCAAACGTACCCGATACCCATGTATCGACAGGATTCTTTGCGGAAAGATATCCTTGGAGCACTTTTTGCCCTTTCAGAAGTCGTGTATTCATCACCGATAAAAAGTCGAGATGCACCAGATTATCTGCATCAAACACACAAAAAGCGTCATATTTTTTACCTGTCTCAAAGATCTTGGGAAATGCCCAATCCATGGCATATCCCTTTCCTGCATGTTCTTTATTAAACCTCTCCAAGACATACGCACCATGTTTTTTTGCAACATCCGCTGTTTTATCTGTACAATTATCAGCAATCACATAAACATCGTATAGTTCTTTCGGATACTTCAAAAGATTCAGGTTATCCAGAAGATCACCCAAGACCATTTCTTCATTATGAGCCGGAACCATAAGTGCAAATTTGCTTTTAGGTTCGGCTATTTTTTTCTCTTTTTTATGCCACATTCCAAATAATGCAATGACTGTATAGTAGATTGTGAACCAAGCTACTATCAGTTGAATGGGAATCATAAGAAGATCCAAAGGATAGCTCATATTAGATATCATCCTCTGTTAAATTTCTTCTGCGTCTTCTACGTGACGATTTGTTACGATTGAGATACGTATTCATCATACCAAACATAATGTAAGAAGCACAGAGTGCCGCTGCCCAGATAGGCCAGTATATAATTGTGCAAACAATAAAGAATCCGAGACAAATTAAAAATGCGTTTAAGTGCAGTTGATCGGCACTGGCTCCCTTATTATCCGGATAATGAACTTCACTTACCATCAGAAATGCAAGAAGGAGCACAAATATCATAGCCACCCAGTTCCATATTTTAACCCCGGATAAAACATAGCAGGCAATGATAACACCCACCGTCGGGCAGGGAAGTCCTTCAAAATAACCGTGAACCGCATTGGCTTTTATATTAAACCGCGCCAATCTGAAGGCACAAAAAGCCCCCAGGAGTGCACAAGGTATAAATCCCAACGCCCCCAATTCTTTTAACTGGTAGGCATACATCAATGCACCGGCAGCAATACCAAAAGAAATATCATCTGAAAGAGAATCTAACTCCACGCCCATCGGTCCGGCTGTATGCAACGCTCTGGCAACACGACCATCCAGTGCATCTGCTATCATGGCAATCAATATACATACAGCTGCCACATGATATTCTCCGGAAATTGACATCATAATAGATAGCCCGCCGAAAAGAGCATTTGTTGCTGTTACACCATTAGCAATCCATGATTTATTCATTTTCATTTAAGCCTCCCTACTACAGTCAATCCTCCACGAACAGTGTCGCCTTTCTTAACGCAAATATCCACATCTCCCGGTATATACAGTTCTGTGCAAGATCCGAATTTAATCATGCCGTAAAGCTCTCCTTTTTTTAAAGAATCCCCCAGATTTTTCCAGGAAACCACACGGCGTGCTAAAATTCCTGCTATCAAAATAACTAAAATGTTCCTATGCTTTCCTTCAATCCCTATGGCGCCACGTTCATTTACAAATCCCACTTCCTTCTCATAAGCAGGTAAAAATTGCCCCTGTGTATATGATTGATACTTGATAGTTCCTTCCATAGGCGACCGGTTACAATGCACATCGAATATGGATAGGAATATTGTAATTTTATGGCATTCCGCCCCCAGGTACATGTCTTCTTCCACATTTTCAGATACATCGACAACTGTTCCGTCTGCAGGAGAAACAATTGTATCTTCACCTTTAGGGATTTTATGATTTCTCCGCGGACAACGGAAAAAATAAGTAAAGTAACAAGCAAGCACGAAAGGAATAACTGCCAACTTTAGCATATCAAAATATGAAAGTAGTACTGCCAAAAGTATGGACCCGATAATAAAAGGATATCCTTCAGGTAATATAATTGGTTTTTTCAGCATAAGTGATTTTTACTTTCCTTTTTCCATTTCTTAACAGCAAGCATAAATTTAGGCAAAGCAGCCATTCTGGTAATTCTGGACGGCTGCAGATATAAACGGTATGCCCATTCCAAGCAATTTTTCTGCATCCACAACGGCGCCCTTTTAAGGTTTCCTGCCATAACATCGAAGACTCCGCCGACTCCCATGCCCATGAGCGGTCCCAGTTCATCTTTATGACGCCAGAGCCATTTTTCCTGCTTAGGTACACCCATTCCGCAAAGTAAAATTTTAGTATTATTCCTCTTTATTTCATCTATAATCTTCTTTTCTTCCCGTTCATCAAAATAGCCGTCATGAACGCCGGCCAGAGGAAATTTACCATTTCTCTCAGAGAACCGACGGATTGCTTTTTCTGCAACACCGGGGGCACCTCCTAAGAAATACACAGGCCAACTTTCCCGGGTTGCAAGCCGTAAAAGTTCTTCTGCATAATCGGCACCTGTTACCCGCTCCGGAAACGGATATCCCAATACGTCACCGGCCCATAAAATCCCTGCTCCGTCAGGTACCACAAGACTACACCTGTTAAGGATATTAAAGAGCTCTTCATCTTCCCGGGCAAGCATAACCATTTCTGCATTAGCCGTTGCGACCACATGAGGTTTGTCTGACCGGATCATTTCTTCCGCACAGGCCAAGGCGTCCTTCATCGTCACTGCATATATACGAACGCCTAAAATCAAATGCGAAATACATTTATTATTCATTAGAAGTTATACCCCGATAATCATATGCAACCGATAAATAAATTTTATATCTGTTGCTTATGTCAATTTTTTTGCTCAGAATAAATCGTGAATATATTGTATTAACTCAAATATTATACCATATATAGATATTATCATCTATGTTATGGTATAAACCTGCAAAATGAAATCCGCCGGAAAAATAATTACTGCGTTGCATAAATCTTTTCAAAAAAATGCCCTCCGAAACGATGCCGCAATTCTTCTTTTACGTCGAACTCCTTTTCTACCGCTGCCTTCGCTTCTTTTTTTGCTGTCTCCAATAACGGTAAATCTCTCACAATATCTGCCACTTTCAAATCAGGCATTCCATGCTGGTGGTATCCGAAAAATTCTCCCGCTCCTCTGAGTAATAAATCTTTTTCCGATAACAAAAAACCATCTTGAATTTCACACATCAGCTGTAATCGTAATTGTGTTGTTTCATTTTGATTATCAGAATATAAAATACAATACGCCTGTGAGTCACCTCGTCCCACACGCCCGCGCAGCTGATGCAGTTGACTCAAGCCGAACCTGTCTGCACCATATATAAACATAATCGTTGCATTAGGGACATTTACACCCACTTCAATAACAGAGGTTGCCACCAACAATTGCAAGCTCTTATGATAAAAATCCGTCATAACTTGTTCTTTTTCTGTATTTTTCATTCGTCCGTGTATCAAGCCTACACCAAACTGTGGAAATATTTTTTCTTTGAGGTTTCTATAAACGGAAACTGCCGCTGCCAAATCCTGTTTTTCACTTTCCTCCACTAACGGACACACCACATACACTTGATGACCTGCTGCTATTTCTTTCTCCATAAAACGAAAAATACGAGGAAGCATGTCATGCCCGATTGCATAAGTCTTTACCGGTTTTCTTCCCGGAGGAAGTCCTTTAATGGAAGATACATCAAGATCCCCATATACAGACAGTGCCATTGTCCTCGGAATCGGAGTTGCCGTCATAATAAGCACATGCGGCATTTCCCCCTTATCTTCCAAAGCACGCCTCTGTTTTACACCGAACCGATGCTGTTCATCAGTGATAACAAGTCCCAAATCCGAAAAAAGGACATCCTTTTCAAGGAGTGCATGTGTTCCTATCAGAATATTTATATCTCCATGGCAAAGTTGCGATAAAATTTCTTTTCTGTCTCCTGTCCTTGTTTGTCCCGATAAATACCCGACTTTAACGGACAGGTTACTGAATATTTTTTGAAACGTTTTAAAGTGCTGGGATGCAAGTACTTCTGTAGGTGCCATCAGAGCACCCTGATATCCGTTTTCTACAATCTTCGCAAGTGCCAGTGCGGCTACTGCTGTTTTACCGCTCCCCACATCGCCCTGTATCAGGCGCTGCATGGGAACTTTCCCTTCCATATCATCTTCTATATCTGCAAAAGCCTGTTTTTGTCCCTTTGTTAATGTAAAAGGAAATTCTCCAATAACCGATCTGACCAATTCCCCGGAAGGCATACATTTGATTCCCGCTGTATTTTTTTCTCTATTTCTTCTCAGAATTTGTAATCCTGCCTGCATATAAAATAACTCTTCAAAAGCCAGCCGTCTTCTTGCCTCTTTTTGCCTGTCCGGGTTTTCCGGAGAATGCATAATCCGGATAGCCTCAAGTCGGTTCATCAGCTTTTCCCGGACCACTGTATCATACGGTAAATTTTCTTCAATCCCCTCTATTTTGTCCAATGCAGAAGAAATCATGTTTCTCATTTGTCCCATACGGATTCCCTCTGTCAGAGGATACACCGGTACCAACTTTTGAAATTTCCCTAAATTTTCCGGAAGTACCGACTCTGTATCAGGATTTGACAGTTGCCACTTGCGATAGTTATATTCTATTTTCCCATAAGCTAAAATATATTCGCCCTGTACAAATTGTTCTTTTTTCCAAGGCTGGTTGAAATATACAAGATTGGCCGCCCCTGTACCATCTGCCAATGTCACGGTCAAAATAGACATGTTTCTCCGGGGATATACCTCTTTAGCAGCTATGACTCTTCCATAGATGGCTGTTTCCATTTCATATCCTAAATTTTCTATTTTCGTAATCTGTGTCCAGTCTTCATACCGCTTCGGATAAAAAGAAATCAGGTCTTCTATGGTATATATTCGGAGTCGTTCCAGTCTCTCTTTCATTTTAGGCCCGACACCTTTTAGCTGTGTTACGGAATCTGACAATTTCATTCCTGTTCTCCATTCAATAGCTACGATTTTCTCATCTTATAAATCTTACTATATTCCCCTGAAAAATACTTGCCTAAGAAAATATTTTATGATATATTATGAATGTTGCAATTGCGGAAGTGCAAGGAGGTGTAGCACATGGCTAATTATTGTGAAGTTTGCGGAAAACATACCGCTACGGGTTTCAATGTTTCCCACTCCCATCTGAAAACAAAGAGAACCTGGAAACCCAATATTCAAAGAGTTCGCGTATTGGTAGACGGAGAAGTTAAGAGAATGAATGTCTGCACTCGTTGCCTTCGTTCTCATAAAGTTAACAGAGAAGTTTAATGAAATAACCGGTCAATGACCGGTTATTTTTATTTGTAAGCCGGGCAAGATTGATTTCCATTGTCTTTGACATCAAAGTAAATTCTATCTTTGCAAACTTTTGAAAAAAGAGATTTCAAAATGAAATCTCTTTTTTCTTATAATTGATCTGCGAAGTTTTTAATAATCACAATCGGTGTTTTTTGATTGTCATTTCCAAAAGGATTATCTATAAGAATTTGTGCAATTCGTTGCGGATCAATTCCGCTGCTTTTACCTAAAACAGCAGCCCGCTTCAAATCGTTAACATCTGCCACAACCGCACCGTAAGCCCCTGTAGCATTTTTTATATCTTCACAAACCCGGTCCGCATTGGCAGGACCATAGACAATACACTTATCAAAAGGCGGCATTGTCCCGGTAACATCGTCAATAAGAGATGCCTGACGGCAACGGGCATAAAAAACCCCCGGCTTCCCCATAATTTTTGAAACGGCACCGACAATAAATGAATAAAGCATATTCCATTTACCCTCTTCTTCCATGGCCGCCTGCATTCCATAAATACTGGCCATAGAACCTTCACCCGGTACAAATCGATTCATCAGACGAGCCTGCCAGCAAACATTTAACTCCTCCGGGCGGACGTATCTGTTCTGAGTAATTGCTAAAACCGATTCTGCCGTACAAACGATGTCACGACTCGTAATATCCTTTCCCGCATATTCCAATATAGCATCTACGATATTATCTTTATTGGTCAATATTTTAGTATGCACCGGTATTAATTCTAATTCAGCCATTACCTTTTCACCCCCGATGTATATTGATAAAGTGCTGTTTGCAAATCTTCAGATGTGAGAATAATCCTTGTTTTATCATAGTAGTAATCGCTTCTTGCAACAACCTGGTATATAACGTCCATGGCCATGTCGGGAAAATCCTCAAGATCGCGGAGTATATTCCCTGATTTTCCATCAAGCTTAATTTTAATCAAAAAGACCTTCGGCTTTCTGATCTCCATAATAAATGCTTGCCAATAGTTATCGTCTCGCGGGTCATCTGCCGCAGTAAGAGTTGCTGATACAACAGCCTTGTCGTATTGTTCATAAGGTAAATAGGTCCGCACAAAAGCATCCATAATCGTTCCTATCTGTTTTCCCACATTAACAATAGGTAAGGTATAAGACAAAGTAACACTGTTCATTTCCATTTTTTCCACTTTAAGCGGAGACATTTTAGCCTTCAGCACTTTCAGCCGGCAATCACCTTTGATGTAAGCAATCGCCCAATATGCGACAAACCCCAAACAAATTAGAAATATAAAAAATGTTATTACTTTTAAAACGATAATTCCCATAACTCACACTCCTTAGAATACTATATCCTTTACGGCAGCTTCTTTCCCGAAAATTTTCTTAACAATGTCTACAGACTTTTCTTTATCCTTTGTAAAAAAGAATTCATTTTGCCCCTGTTTCTCCGACAAGCACTCTTTTCCTTTCATTATCCCCATAGCATTCATAACCGTACTTCCTGCCGGATCAATGAATCTGACTTGCGGTAATACTTCCCGGAAAGATGACTCCACTAAAGGATAATGCGTACAACCTAAAACAGCAACATCAATATCATATGCTTTATATCTATTTACGGCTTCCCTGATTATTTTCTTGCATTCTTCCTTTGAGGCACCGTATTCAACCGCTTTGGCCAATTTTTCTATAGGGATTTCAACAATCTCAAGTTCCGGATTCTTCTCTTTAAATTGCTTTTTATGGCAATGACTCCGGATAGTAGCTGCAGTTGCAAATATCCCCAGCTTTTTTGTATCTCCCGGTATAGGTACATCTGAACTCATGCCTACAATCGGTACCGCCGCATCATAATATGCTTTTGAAACATTAAAGCTGATTGTATTGCAAGCAATCAAAATCATTTTTACGTTTTTCGCCAGAAGAAATTCTTTCATCTCTTCTGCGAACGTTTCTATCTCCTCTGCAGTTCGTTCTCCATAAGGATTTCTGGCTGTATCCCCGATAAAAACAATTCGTTCTGCCCGGTATTTCTCGTGAAGTACTCTGGCAACCGTAAGTCCCCCTATACCGGAATCCATAATACCAATCGGACGGTTATCCATTTCTCCTGTCCTCTTTAGATATTTCAATTAATTTTGCCAACCGTTCCGACGACATTCTTGCAATTTTACCTGTAGCCGCTTTAGTATAGGTTCCGACAGACTTTCCTGTTGTCAGAATTTCTCCTGTAGCTTCTCTTACGACTTCATATTCAAATACTAATTTTGCCCGGTCTGCTTCCCTGAGGTATGTTTTCACCAGAACAATATCATCATATCGTGCTGATTTCAGATATTTTACATGAATTTCGACAACAGGAAATACGATGCCTTCATTTAGTAAATCATTGAGGCATATCCCGCCCTCTCTCATGTATTCAACCCGGGCTTCTTCAAACCATTTCAAATAGTTTCCATGATAGACCACACACATTCCATCCGTTTCATAAAAACGGACTCGTCTTTTTAATATATACATACTATTCCTCCATATTTATTTATATTACTACAATTATTCAGAAGTTTACAGTTGATTTTAAATCATTTTTTATTATACATACATGAATTACTTGCTTTTTTATGTTCCGATATCGGCTATAATAAGTCAAGGAGGACTTTATGGCATTTACACTTACCTGTCACATCTGTGGTCAAAAGCTTACCTTATTTGACTCCGGGATAAAGAGAAGAAAAGGCAGAATCCGATGTACTCGCTGTGGTGCACCTGTCAGCTATGACTTAGACAGCAGAAAGATACAAAAATCCGGATTTTGGGCAACTAAGGAACCCGCTTTTGACCAATCTGCCAAAAGCAGACTGATATCCCAAATAAAAAAAGAGAACCAACCGAAATATTCTGAAAATACAAACCGATTTTTTCAGAAACCGACCGGCTTTGAAAAATTTGATTTAAAAACAGGAACAATTATAAAAACAGGCAAAGAAAATTTCAAAACGTCTCTTCATCAAAAACCGGCTACCGTTTCGCAAAAATATAATCATCCGATTCTTGTACCGCCAAAACAGCTTCAAAAATCTTTTCACAAAAATCCGGCGGTGTCACCAGTCATCAGAACATCAAAAATTTCTGCAATCTGGAATAAAATCAAAACTTTTTTCGCAATATAATATACAAATAAAAAAACCTACCCCGTTGGCAACACTCCGCTAAGCCAGACTTTCCAGTCTGATTTAGCGAGACAGCAGACCGGGCAGGGTCTTCTTTTATCTTCTCATACGGAACCATGGATGATTTGTTCTTCTAAATTGCCATCTCCGCCGTTTCCATGGACTGATTGTATGTAAAATAAATCCGCCTTTTTCCAATCTGTTCAAGTTCGATACAGATGGAACCTGTTTTATTTCTTTATTTTTTTTTAGAACTCTCTGCAGAAGTGTTCTCAGGTGTATCAGCAGTTTCAACACTTTCTCCTTTTGCCTTGGCTTCCGCTTGCTTCTTGGCTCCTCTTTCTTCCACTTTGGCCCGGAAGTCTTCAGCATAATTTTTGAGATTTTCTTTTGCCTGACCGGCTATATTTACTACGGTATTTTTATAATCATCTGCCTTGGTATTCAGTTTTTCTTTTATTTCCTTAGCCTTATCCTGTGCATTTTCTGCATGGTGCATTGCCTCTTCCTTTAGCTTATCCGCCTTGGCTTTGGCTTCTTTCAATTGCACTTTCGCCTGTTCTTTCATTTCTTCTGACTTTATTTTGGCTTGTTGTGTATGAATTTCTGACCGTTTCTTAAGCTCATCTCTTTTTTTCTCAAGCTCTTCCATTTTTTCCTTAGCTTGCTTTTTCATTTCTTCCGCTTTAATTTTCGCATCTTTCTTTAGCTCTTTAGACTTTACTTTGGCAATGGCACGGAAATCTTTAGCTGCTTTTTCTGCCGTTTCCTTTGCCACCTCTGCCGCACCAAGTGTCGTATACTTAGCCTTTTCAATCTGTTCTTCTGTCATACCTACTTTTTTCAGCACACCCGTCAACTGTTCACCCAGTTCATTAAAAGTATCGACCAGCTGATTAGATAATTTATCCATTGTATCATGTGCCTTTTCCGGATAAATATTATTTATTTTATCTTTGATTTCTTTCGTAAAATCTTCTTTTTCATCACCAAGAGGGATGTCTTTATGCGGATCTTCCTTTATTTCTTCTGCCAATTTGTTTCCTTCCTCCCGTCCTTCCTCAAATACTTCTTTATAAGGTCTTGTATCATCAGGCATGCCGTCCTTAATCCATTTAACGGCTGCTTTCCCCAATCCGTAGGTTACTGAGACTGCAACAGGCACCTGTATAAAAGGAAGAGGGAGTAACGTGGCAATCGTAGTCCCTACAACGGTAGCTCCTAGTGAGCCGATAAATGACAATACTGCTTTTTGCGGGATATCTGCACCATAAACAGTTCCTATCTTAGATATCATATATACTTCATTGGCAATTAAAGAAACTGTGCCGAGCAAGGGTGCCACTACAATCACGCCGGCACGTGCTGCACCCCAGCGAATTAAACTTTCCGCTTCCTTATCACGGTCATCGATAACAGTCACTTCGACATCCGCTTCGGAAATGCCTTCCCGGATGTCTTCGGTCGGCAATGTATCTTTTACTTCATCCATTATTTGGACTTTTTTGTCTTCGCTCATAGTATCCTCCTATCAATTCATTATCCTCAACACTATATTCTCTATGTATTAATTATACTAAATATCACATCAATTATCTATTACTTTTTGACCCGGAGTATAATTAACCCGCCTATATTGGAAACTTCTGTCATTCCCCTATAATCATATATTTGGGCGACATATGATGTTAAATACAAAAATTATGGTTATGATCTTTTTATGATTCCTCCCGGTTTCATTCCGAAAATTAAATGCACTCATGGGAACATAAAAAATGAGTCGGTTAAAGTTACCGACTCATTTTTATTTAGGATACTATTTTATCTGTTTACTCCGGATCAATTATGAATGACAGAGAAGAGAAATATTTCTGAGTTGTATGTTCATCTTCTTTATCTCCGGCCACTTCTACACCGACCACGTTCAAACCATTCGCAGAAACAGTGACGGTTGCATAACCATCCTTATCTGCGGTAGATTCATTGGTTAAATCATTGATAACATCTTTGATAAGCGGTGCATTTGCATAAGGCTGTCCGTTTTTGTACACGCGAATTCTGTAAGTATCACCCTTACGGAGCGTCAGAGGATTGACACTTGGTACAATCTGAATCGGAACATTATAAATGCCGCCAGGTGTTACATCGGGATTCCAATAATGAACATTCCATTTAATTGCATGTGTTGTTTTCACCGCATCTGCCACTTCATTAAACGGTGCTTCATGCATTACACCTGCTTTATCTTTTGTAAAATATCCATAATCAAAGAATGTTACCGTTACACCCAAATCCTTACTTGGCTTAATTGCCACATGATCTTTATAAGTAACAGTCTCTATATTCATGGAAGAAAAATTCTTATCGTAAGCATCAACGGCTGTTACGCATGACGGTTTATAAGCATTATCCCCAGGTCCCTCGCCAAGCACTAATGCTTTTTGATCGAGCCGGTTTGCAAAAAACACTCCGTGTGCGGAAGCAGAGCCTACTGTACAAGAAGCAGCGATGACACCGGCACATAAAGCAGCTAAATACGTTTTTTTCATAAGAGTTCCTCCATTCTGTAATAACAAATTTATTGTTTTGGATTAACTCAATTATACATGATTATTAATTTTATTTCAATATTGATTTATTTGTTTTCTAAATTAATGTTACCAATCAGTAAGTCCGCCGTCTACAGGCACGATAGCACCCGTCATAAAAGATGCTTTTTCAGACAAAAGAAACGCGATGACTTGGCCCACTTCTTCCGGTTTTGCAATACGCATTAATGGATACCAATTTTCCATCTCTGCAATGGTTCCTCCATAGCTTTCTAACTGTTTCTTTAAAAGTGGTGTTTTTACATCCCCCGGACAAATGACATTAGCACGAATTCCCTCGACAGCAAGCTCTAATGCCAATGACCGGGTAAAAGCTGTAACCGCACCTTTTGTTGCACTATATATACTCCCCTGGACATTCCCTCGGGTAGCCGCATCTGAGGAAACGGTGACAATACTTCCGCCCGGTCTTTTTAAATATGGCAACACCGCCTTTATAAATTGTATAGTCCCAAATACATTCGTATCAAAAAGCTCTTTGATATCTTCATCTGACATGTTTTCCAGAAGTCCCTCTTTGTAAACTCCTGCAGATGACACCACACCGCAAAGCTCCCCCATTTCTTTTATATGCTCTACAGCCTGATTAATTTCTTTTTTGTTTTTTATATCACAGGAAATAAAAAGACTGCCTTTTACCTCAGCTTCTGCCTGATTTCCCTTTTGTTTATCACGCCCGAGAAGAACAGTTTTCCACCCTTCTTCTGATAATATTTTTGCTGTTGCCAGTCCGATTCCCGAAGTTCCGCCGGAAATAAGTGCTATTTTATTCTTATGCATACACTCTCCTCAATGTAGTAACGATGATAAATAAATAAACTCAATTCCTTCAGCTTGCAGGATTGGTACCATTTCACGAAAAGCAGCGGCCGTATGAGGGCGGCAATGTCCGATAATAATATAGCTGCCTCGTTTTTTTGCTCTTTCAGCACCCTCCCTTATCATCGCACGAATATCAGCTTCATCAGATGAGTTATCTACAAATAAATCATTTCTGGCATAAGGAACGCCAAATGCAAGTGCCGCTTTATCCGCTTCAGTAGTAGTGTTGGTATGACTGTCAAAAAAGAATAGTCCCCGATTTGATAACTCTCCCATCACGACACTCATTACCCGGTAATCGATTGTCGCCTTGGAACCCTGGTGATTATTGATGCCTATCGCTTGCGGCAATTGTGCCAGGGATTCCCTAAGCATATCTCTGATTTCATCATCACTCATCGATGTTAAAATTGTTTTATCTTCCATTCCCGCTCCGGATACCGGTTCCATCGGCTGGTGTAAAATAACGGGGAGTCCGTGATTTGACCATTCTGTTGCTGCTTCGGATGTATAACGTTTATTAGGCATAACCGCCAGAGTAAAAGGGACTCCTATATTTTGGTAAACTCGTTGCGACTCCAAATCCAGACCTGCATCATCTATAACAACAGCTAAACGTCCTGTTACAGAATTTGCTTTTTCTGTAGAACTCTTTCCGTATGCCGGTTCTTTCTTTTTTAAAGCAGGATTATTTTTAGCGGATCCCTCTTGTTTCTCTCTGATTTCTCCATCTTTTTCTTCTATCTTTTTAAATGTGCCGAGCGCCTTTTGTTTTCCCGTTATCGTGTTTATAATTTTATCAATTACAGAGTTTTCTTCTCGAGCAGACCCCTTTGTGCTCTCATCAGGAGCAAGCGGTTTATTTTTCTTATCTCCTTGATGTATGTTTGTACTTGCCGATACATCATATACGGTTTCACTAAAAGGATGATTCACTGTAAAAGCCGCTATAGAAACAACAACTAAAAAAAACAGTAAGAGTAAAAAGGAATGTCCGCCGTTCTTTTTACTTTTACTTCTTCCTGATTTTGTCCCCCTGCTCTTGTCAGGTGTTCTTTTTTTATAAGCCATAATTATCTCTCCATTATTTTTTCTTCATTATAGCATTTCATAACTATATGCTGTCTTGTGAAATGCTATAATGGAAAAAAGAAAGAAGGGATATTATGAAACTTGTCGTCATTAACAAACTTTCTGATCAGTGGATTTCGGATTTACAGTCTTCTGTTCCCGGTGCCATTGTAGAAAGTTACCCGTCTCCCAAAGAGGCACTGCCTTATATTTCAGATGCAGATGCTATTGCCATGTGGGGGTTCCAAGATGTAGAACCTGTTCTAAATGCGGCTCCAAATGTCCGTTGGATTCACTCACTTTCTGATGGTGTAGAGCGCCTTTTATCTCCATCAATGATAAAGCGTTCCATTGCTTTGACTAATTCTCACGGTATCCATGACAGAACAGTTGCCGAGCATACAATGGCACTTCTCCTCGGTTTATCCAGACAGATTCCTCAAGCCGTCCGCCAGCAAGACTCCAAAACATGGAAACGGCCAAAAAGCTTTTCAATTTATAAGAAAACAATAGCCATTATAGGTTTTGGCGGAATCGGTCGCGCCATTGCACAAAGAGCTAAAAGCTTTGAAACGAAAATTATCGCAGTAAAAAAACATGCTTCTGAAGAACTGTTTGCCGATAAAATTTGTACCACGGAAAAGGTTAATGAAATCTTACCGGCAGCAGACATTATAATTGCCGCTTTACCGGCTACTAAAGATACTGAACACTTTTTTAATAAAGAACGCTTTTCTTTTATGAAAGATGGTGCAATTTTTATTAATATTGCAAGAGCATCCATCGTAGATGAAGAGGCTTTAATCAATGCCTTGGCAGAGAAAAAATTAGCAGGGGCCGCTCTTGATGTATTTTCTAAAGAACCCCTTCCCGAAAATCACCCTTTATGGTCCATGAAAAATGTCATTATCACACCACATGTGGCTTCTTTCACACCGGATTCATGGGATCGAATTCTTTATCTGCTAAAGGATAACTTTATTTCTTTCAGCCAAGGACTCCCTTTAGTCAATGAAATTGATAAGCAAAAAGGCTACTGAGTCTTTTCATAAATCAAAAAAGGCCATGCCCATCCGGACACGGTCTTTTTTAGTTCATTTATTTTTATTTCAAATAGGCTTTGATTGCCTCACCTAAGCGCTTAATGCCTTCCTCAATTACATCATCGTCATTATAAGAAAAATTTAAGCGGAAATAATTTTTCTTGCCTGATGCAGGAAAGAAACTGTCTCCCGGTACATAAGCAACTTTCCGTTTAATAGCTTCTGCAAAAAGCTCACGGGAATCACAATTTTCAGGTAATTCTACCCAAAGAAATAATCCTCCGTGCGGATAGGTACAATGCACATTTTCCGGAAAATATTTTTTTATGGAATCACACATAATATCACGACGGTGTGCATATAACTGACAATTTTCCTGTACATGTGCCTCAAAATCATAATTTTTCATATACATAGCTACCTCTCGCTGGGTAACCGACGGTGTATGCAAATCTGTAGATCCCTTAACCAAATCCATTTTGGCAAGAATCTCATCATTGCAAACAAGCCATGCTAATCTCATTCCCGGTGCAAGAGTTTTAGAAAAGGTGCCGGAATAAATTACCAAATGTTTGGGATCCATAGAAATCAGCGGTGCAATCTCTTCTCCTTCAAAACGGAGATCTCCATACGGATTATCTTCAAAAACAGGAATCTCGTATTTTGTAGCAAGTTCCATTAACTTTTGTCGTCTTTCTAAAGACCAGCAGATACCTGTAGGATTCTGATAATTCGGAATGGCATATATAAACTTTACTCTTTCTGTATTTTCCAGTAACTTTTCTAGTTCTTCCGGAATCATACCTTCCCCATCTGTCGGTACTTCAATAAACTTCGGCTGTTCCAATGCAAATGCACCGATAGCACCCAAATAAGACGGACTTTCAATAAGAACTACATCATCTTTATCAAGAAAGACACGGCCCGTAATATCCAGCCCCTGCTGAGAGCCTGTAACAATCATAATATTTTTGGCTTCTACTTTTTCCATTCCCATAGGCATGTACATGCGATTCATACGTTCTGCAATCGCCTCACGAAGTCCCATAAATCCTAAAGACGGTCCATATTGCATAGCTCCTGCTCCGTCTTCTTCTCTCACTTTACATGCCACCTCAGTTAAATCTTTTAACGGAAATGTTTTCGGCGCAGGGAGTCCCCCTGCAAAAGAAATAATATCCGGCTGGGCAGTCAGTGCCAAAAGCGGCCCCAAATCGGATCCCTTCATTTTTGCGAGTACTTCAGAAAAACAAATGGCCATTTCACATCTCTCCTTTTTATACATAAATGCCGCTTATACAATTAAAGGCTGTATAAAGAATAAGTTTATTGTAATTCTATCCCCTATAGAATGTCAATTGTTAAAATAGAGAGCAAACCCTGAAGACCTGCTCTCTATCTTAATAATTTTTTCGCTGTTTCAATATCTTTTTTTATCTGCTCTTTCAATAAATCTACACTGTCAAACTTAATTTCATCACGAATTCTGTCTATCCATTCCAACTCAAAAGGTGCGTCATAAATATTTTCATCAAAAGAAATAATAAAGGTCTCTATACTGCGGTTTTCATTCCCAAATGTCGGATTTCTCCCCACATTTGTTACTGCCGGATATGAATGTCCCCTTATCCGTGCTCTGGTGGCATACACGCCATCTTTTGGGATAATCCTTCCTCTTTCAGGTCGCAAGTTTGCTGTAGGAAATCCTGTAAGCTGCATTCCTCTTTTAAAACCATGAATTATATCACCGCGGATTACATAATTTCTCCCAAGTAACCGGGCAGCTTTTTTCATATGTCCTGCCAATATAGTTTCCCGGATTCCCGTACTTGATATTATCCTTCCGTCTTCTTCTTTTAAAGAAATCAAATGAACTTGTACAGAAGTATTTTTAAAGTATTTTTTTAATAAAAACCCATTCCCTGCTGCCCCTTTACCGAAAGTGAAGTTTTCACCTGTAACAATTCCTTTTAAATGATACATGCCTCCTAAGTCTGCCAAAAAATGATCTGCCGTTTTTCTTAAAAAATCAACGCTGGGCCGGACTACAATCATATAATGAAATCCCATATCTTCTATAATTTTTTCTTTTTCTTCTTGTGATAATAAAAGCGGTACAGGTATATCGGGTGCTAAAACAGTCATAGGATGAGGATAAAAGGTCAGGACTGCCGGAGCCGCCTTCACTTCTTTTGCAAGTTTCAACGCATCTTTGAGAACTGCCTGATGCCCTCTGTGAACTCCATCAAAAAATCCTACGGCAAGCACTACCGGCATTGGGAGTTCTTGCGGATGTAAGTCGTTAATAATTTTCATTTACTCTCACCAAAAACTTTCTTTGGGAAAAGTATTTTTTCTTTAACTTCCGCAATGCCCAGAAAAGTATTTTCATAAAATACAGAAACAGTTTTTCCTATATTCTCAGAAAAAGGAATCCGTTTCCCTTGTAAAAAGGCCTTTGCTTTCTCTTCTGAAAGCTGAACAGAGTCCAAATCCGTCAAAAGAGAGCGTATGTCATGAATAATACTTTCTTCCGGGCATTGCTCTATTTCCTCCAAAGTTTTAGCTTCCCCAATCGTAAAGGTCCCCATGGCTGTTCGCAAAAGGAATGACATTGTCATCGGAATTCCCAATTCTTTTCCAATATCACGCCCCAGTGCTCTTATATACGTTCCGGAAGAACATTCTACGGAAAAAAATATACGAGGCAATCTTATATCTCGGATTGACAAATGGTAAATATCAACTTCTCGCTCGGGAAGTTTGACATCTTCTCCCTCCCGTGCCAATTTATAAGCTCTTTTTCCATTAACACGGATGGCAGAATATTGGGAAGGTATCTGTTTAATCCTCCCCCGGTATCTGGAAATTACTTCTTCCCATACCGCCCTGTCTGAATTTACATTACCCGTCTCCATTACCCGGCCCGTCATATCTTCCGTGTCTGTAGCTATTCCCATGATGAATTCTGCTTCATATTTTTTTCTATGAATAGGCGCATATTCTATCAAGCGGGTAGCTTTGCCCAAGAAAACAGGCAGTACGCCCGCAGCCATCGGGTCTAATGTTCCGCCGTGTCCGATTTTCTTTTGTCCGTACACTCGCCGTAAAAAAGCAATCACATCAAAGGATGTCATCCCGGCAGGTTTAAAAACATTCAGAACACCATCCATTACAAATATTTCACCGCTGCCTCAACAAACTTTGCTTCCCCTTCCGTCAGCGGTCCTTTTATTGTACAGCCCGCTGCTTTCCAGTGACCTCCGCCGCCAAATTCCATGGCCAGTTCAGATACATTGGCATAATTGAGAGAGCGGAGAGAAACACGATATTCATCTTTTCCTCTGTACTTGAAAAGTGCAGCAATTTCAGCCCCCTTAATACAACGGGGTATGCTGGCATAATAATCAGAATTTTCGCCATCTAATTTCATTGCTTCTTCATCCATATAGGCTACTACGATTTTTCCGTTATGATAGGAATGTATCGTGTCAGCCACCAGTTTGTAACATTTCATAGCCTCTTCCGTTTTCTCATCAAGCCTGTTGGAAATATAAGAAGGATCCGCACCCATTCCTACAAGTCGACTTGCCATAAGCAGAGTGTTTTCTGAAGTGCAACTGAATTTAAAGAAGCCGCTGTCTGTTCCGATTGCCATATACAGAGCATTACAGGTATCTTTATCAAGCTCTACTCCCATAGCAAAAAACATCTCTGCAAGCATTTCGGCAGTGGCTGCATATTTATGTTTTAAATAAAGAAAATCTGTGTATCTTTCATTTGTGCGGTGATGGTCAATACAAAGACTCGGAACATCAGGAAAATCAAAATTTCCTCCTCTTTCCAGATTTCCCAAATCCGTAAAGACCAGTGCGTCGTAATTTCTATCCGGAGGAATAGCTGTCATTACCTTTTCTGAGGTTTTTACCAGGCGGAATATTTCCGGCACCGGGTCAGGGAGAACCATGTCTGCCTGTTTTCCTAAAGATATTAAAACGTTGTGCAACGCACAGATGGAGCCCACGTCATCTCCATCAGGATGCTCATGTCCTACTAAAAGAAATCTTTCGTGTTGTTTCAAAAACGCAATAGTTTCTTCCATTCCAATTTCTTTTGCATGCCCTATACGCAGACTCATTGTTCCTCCTTATGTATCTTTTTTAAAATACCGTCGATATGCATTCCGTAATCCAAAGATGTATCCTCTTCAAAACGAATAGACGGTGTATAGTATACTTTCAACCGTTTTCCCAACTCTTTCCTGATAAACCCTTTTGACTTATCCAGTACCAGCAGGGATTCTTTTTTGCTTTCTTCATTACCAAACAAGCTGACATAGACAATTGCTTCTCTAAGATCGCCCGTGACCTTGACTCCGGTCACAGTCACAAACCCTAAATGCGGATCTTTTAAATCCATCAGCAGCATGTTTCCTATTTCTTGCTTGATAAATTCTTCTACCTTTTTTACTCTAAGTTCTGACATGAATACCTCACTATCTTGCAATGAGTAAAAAGCGACATATAGAAATCATGCCGCTTTTACATATTATTCCAGTTCAGCAGCCTCTTCCTCCAATTTGAATGCTTCTAATTGATCGCCTTCTTTTACATCTCTATATGAATCAATAGCAATACCGCACTCAAACCCTTCGGTAACTTCCTTCACATCATCTTTAAAGCGGCGTAACGAACCGATTTTTCCTTCGTGAATAACAATACCATCTCTCACAATACGCAGCATAGCATTGCTTGTTATCTTACCGTCCTGGACATAGCATCCTGCCACAATAACTTTTGGCGTATGAATAACCTGGCGTACTTCAGCATGTCCGAGGAGAACCTCTCTAATAGTAGGTGCCAACAAACCGGCCATTGCTGCTTTCACATCATCAATAGCATCATAAATGACACGATACAATCGGATATCTACACTGTCTTTTTCTGCCAAAGCTCTCGCATTCGCATCAGGACGGACATTAAATCCGATAATCAATGCATTGGACGCAGACGCCAGCATCACATCTGATTCATTAATCGCACCTACCGCAGAGTGGACAATAGAAATACGGACTTCTTCACTCTTAATCCCCTGGAAAGATTGTACCAGCGCCTCTACAGACCCCTGTACATCAGCTTTGATAATAATATCCAGCTGCTTCATTTCACCTTCTTTGATTTTTTCAAAGATGTTATCCAGAGTAACCTTCTGTACACTTCTGTTTTCCTCATCTTTAGCCAGAGAAGCCCGAAGCTCTGCAATCGTTCTTGCTTTGCTGGCATCCATTACAAAGAATCTGTCTCCTGCTTCAGGGACACTGTTCATTCCCAATATTTCAGCAGGTGCAGCCGGTTCTGCATTTTTCATTTTCCGCCCATTTTCATTTGTCATGGCACGGACACGTCCCCAACTTTTACCGGCCAAAATTCCGTCACCGACACGAAGAGTACCGTTTTGTACTAAAACACTCATAACAGGACCGCGTCCTTTATCAAGCTGTGCTTCTACAACAATACCGTAAGCTTCGCGATTCGGATTTGCCTTCAACTCCTGCATTTCTGCCACAAGTAAAATGTTTTCCAGTAAATCATCAAGTCCTTGCTTTTTCTTGGCAGAAATCGGAACCATAATGATATCTCCGCCCCAGTCTTCCGCAATGAGTCCTTCGTGAGATAATTCTTCTTTTATACGGTCCGGGTTTGCTCCGGGTTTATCCACTTTATTAATAGCAACAATTATCGGAACACCTGCACTTTTTGCATGGTGAATTGCCTCTATTGTCTGCGGCATAACACCATCATCGGCCGCCACAATCAAAACTGCAATATCAGTTAATTGAGCTCCGCGGGATCTCATGGCCGTAAATGCTTCATGCCCGGGTGTATCAAGAAAAGTAATTTTATGGTTTTTATACCGGATTTGATAAGCACCGATACGCTGTGTAATACCGCCTGCTTCATGTAAAGCTACACTTGTAGAACGCAATGCATCCAGCAGTGTGGTTTTCCCATGGTCGACATGTCCCATAATTGTAACAACCGCCGGTCTTAACTTAAGATCTGACGGATTATCTTCTTCCGGTACATATTCTGTCGGATCTTCCGGTGCAGCAGCTTGTAAAATTTTCACGCCAAATTCTTCGGCTAAAATTTCAATGGTGTCCATATCTAAGTTCTGATTGATCGTTGCCATAACACCATCCATCATCAGATATTTGATAACCTCGGATACCTCACGCCCCAATTTTTCCGCAAGTTCCTTAACGGTAAGACTTCCTGATACTTCTATTTCCGTCGGATATGCAGCCACCTTTTTGTCATTTCCCCGCTTTTTCTTCTTGCTCTGATTTAAAGAGCGGGCCATAAGAGATCCGCCTTCTTTTTCTCTGCGGCTCCTTTCATAGTCCTTTCTTGTCTTTTTCTTTTCCGGTTTTTCTCTCCGAGTTGTTGTTGCCGGAATCACTTCTTCTATAGATGTATCTGTTTTTGCCGGTCTGTTTCCAAACTGTGGACGTCTGTTCTTATCATTTCCCTGCTGGCGTTCTCCCGTTTGCGGACGACCGTTCCTGTCATTCCTTTTGGTACGGTCACCCGTCTGAGAGCGTCCGCTTCTATCCTGCCTCTGACCGCGGTCTCCGTCTTGCGGTCTTCTGTTCCGATCCCCCCGATGTTGACGGTCTCCACGAGCGCCTCGATCTGTCCGTTCATTTCTTTGTCCATTTTTTTCATCTTCATTTCGTTGATGCATTATTGGAGCGGTCTTCTCTTTTACCGCAACATCCGATCCGGTTCCTTTATGAGAAGGAGTCTGATTTTTATTTCCTTGTTCCTTTTCCCCGCCGATTTTTCTTTCACTCGTTTTTACTGGCGCTTTAGAATCAATCGGTTCATTCAATGAAGACTTATTTTTCGGTTCTTCTTTTTCTGATTCGGCAGTATAAGAAGAATATGATTTTTTAGACTCTGTCCCCTTATCTGCTCCTTTAGGCCGACCTTGCTGGTCGAATCTTACTGTCCTCATAGGCGGCCTTTTCGTTTTCTTAGGCTTCGGTGCAAACACATTTTCCAATATTTTTTTTGCATCTTCATCCACACTATTCAATCTGTTTGTAACTTCAATATGATGTTTTTGCAAGACTTCAATAATTTCTTCTGCTGATTTATCAAATATTTTCGCTAACTCATATACTCTATATTTTGGCATAGGCAGCCTCCTATCTTTTCTTATTTTCGCCATCAATTTTCTGGATAATTGTTTTCCCAAAACCCTGATCTGTAATTAAAACTGCAGTCCTTACTTCGTGACCCACTGCGCGACCCAATTTTTCTTTTTGCCCAAAGAATCGTGTCGTCAGTTTTGCTTGTCCGGCCAAATAAAGGTATTTTTTCTTTGTATTATCCGCACTATCATCCGCCATCACAAGCAGGCATCCTTTACCTTTTTTTATTGCTTCTGTAACCTGTTCGTTTCCGGTTAAAAGCCGCCCTGCTTTTTTGCAAAGACCAAGCAACTTATAAATAGACTCATCCATTCTCAATTTCTTCCTTAATTGCATCATATACATCCCGAGGAACAGGCCGTTTTAATGATCGTTCGAGTCCATGAGACTCAAAGGCTTTTTGAAAGCAATCAATGCTGTTACATACATAAACCCCTCTTCCCGACTTTTTGCCGGTCTGATCCAGTTCTATCATTCCGGTAGGAAGTGCCACAATTCGTAACAGTTCTTTTTTGTTCTTTAACTCCTTGCAGCCGACACACATACGCAGGGGGATTTTTTTTATTTTCACTCTTTATCCCCCTCCTTTGTTCCCGGATGTTCAATATCTTCAAGGATATCGTCTTCTACCTCTTCATCATCTCCAAATCCTTCTTCTGCTGCCTGCGATTCACTTTTAATATCTATTTTCCAATTGGTCAATTTAGCTGCCAATCTTGCGTTTTGTCCTGCTTTACCGATAGCAAGCGACAATTGATAGTCAGGGACTATAACATACGAAGATTTTTCTTCATCCCACACAGAAACAGAAACTACTTTAGCAGGAGAAAGAGCATTGGCAATGTATATAGCCGGATCTTCGTCCCACCGGACAATATCAATCTTTTCATCATGCAATTCATTAACAATATTTTGCACTCTTTGTCCCTTCGGGCCTACACAAGCACCCACAGCATCTATATTGGGATCCATGGCGCATACAGAAATTTTAGAACGCGATCCTGCTTCTCTTACTACAGATTTAATTTCTATGGTACCGCTGTAAATTTCAGGAACCGCCATTTCAAACAACCGCTTCAGCAAACCGGGATGTGTCCTGGATAAGATGATTTCCGGTCCTTTAGTTGTTTTTCTTACTTCCTGCACATAGCACTTGATTTTATCATTTGGTTGAAAAGTCTCCCCTTCAATCTGTTCCGAAAAAGGAAGGATTCCTTCTACCCTTCCCAAATCGACAAAAACCGTCCTTGATTCGCTCCACTTTACAGTACCGGTAATGATGTCTCCTTCTCTTCCAGAAAATTCATCATAAATAGAACCCCGTTCTGCTTCTCTCAATTTCTGTATCAGTACCTGTTTTGCCGCCTGTGCCGCTACACGACCGAAATCTTTTGGGGTTACCTCTATGCGGAGCATATCTCCCGCTTCATATTCCTTATTGATTTTTTTTGCTTCTTTTACAGAAATTTCATTAATGGCATTTTCCGATTCGGGATCTACTTTTTCAACAACATTCTTTTCTGCATAAATAAAATAGTCTCCTGTCGTACGGTCCAAAGAGATGGATGTCTTGGCATTACTGCCAGATTCTTTTTTATAAGCTGTCAAAAGCACCATTTCCAAGGCATCAAAAATAATATTTTCATCAACTTTCTTAGCTTTTACCAGTACCTTCACTGCCTCCAGTAAATTGCTGTTCACGATTTTTACTCCTCCTCATTAAAAAGAAAAATGTATTCTGACTTGTGAAATTTTATTTTTATCTAATTCGACAGATGTTTCATCCGGCAGACGTAACTTGACTGCTCCGTTTTCGCTTAACCCTTCTAATATAGCGGTAAAGACTTTAGCCCCTTTTGTTTCTTCTGTGGGAGCAAACAGCTTTACATCCACTTCTTCGCCTGTATACCGGATAAAATCCTTATCTTTCTTGATTACTCTGTCTAAGCCAGGGGAAGAAACCTCGAGCATGTAATTATCGGAAATCACATCTGCTTCGTCCAACACGGTCCCTGCTTTTTCACTGATTTCCTGGCAATCATTTAAATCTACACCGCCTTCTTTATCAATGAAAACACGGAGCACCCAATTCCTTTCCCGCACATATTCCACATCTACCAATTCAATTTTGTTTTCCGCTAAAACAGGCTCCAGCAATTTTTCCACTGCCGATTCAACTTCTTTTCTACTCATTTTCCCCCCTACTATAAGAAAAAGTGAGCCGGGGCTCACTCTACAGGAAACTATAAAATAACAACTTACTTACCTTGGTTATTATATCATAAATTGCGGATTATCCGCAAATGGATAAACCCTCTGAAAAATATGCTTTTTACCGGATTAAGAACGCTCATATAAATCTTGTAAATCTTTTTCCAAATTGGATTTAAGTGCTTTAGAAAACTCATCAATGGTTTGTGAATCATATTTATGCATAATGAGAGGAATTCCCTTGGAACGCATCTCTCCATAGTATTCATCTCTATATACATTATAAAAGAATATCATAGCCGCCTCCCGGTCCTTACATTGATAAGCAGCGATAATATAAGATCCGTTCAATCCGGTTATCGGGTTTTTAGGTTCAATAACACGTTCATAGGTTTCTATCCGCGCAGGCAATAAGGTTTCATAGTTCCAGTTTACAAACCCCTTGTCTTTTATCAACACCGAAATATGATCTCTTTTTATCAATTCTTTTTCAATAATATCGGGAGTCAGCTTCTTAACATTTTCTTTAAACGTTTCAAAATCAGACGAAATAACTTCGATTTGGGTAAACGTCATAAAGTTTAAATCTACTTTAATCATATAATCTGCAGTTTCCCCATCAAAAACCGCCCGCACTTCCCATCCGGACTGATGATCTATCCATCTGAACGCCTTATAAATCCTACCATCTTGTTCATCTGTTCTTTCCAGTACATAAGGGCCTATATTGGAAGGCAAATCGTTTTCTATATCCCATTCGATAAATGCTTTTTTCTCGGCAGATTTTTCATCAAGTGTCTTTTGATTATCCATTATTTACTCTCTTCTTCCAATCTATCTCGTGCTGTTACCACTGACTTTACAAACTCCCGTGTTTCAGGAAACGGGATTCCCTCTATTGCGGAATAATCTTCTTTCCATCCCAACTCTTCAATCCATTCATCTACATTACCTCTCCCCGCATTATAAGCAGCCAGAGCCAAAACCTCATTATTATGATATTTTTTTAATAAAAAATTCAAATACCAAGCCCCCAAAGGAATATTTTCACCGGGTCTGTCAAGATGGTCTGCAGGAAGTCCGCTTACTTCTGAAATCCAAGCCGCCGTTTCTGGCATAAGCTGCATCATGCCAACTGCGCCCACTTTCGAAACTGCTCTTTCGTCAAACTTGCTTTCCGTGAGCATTACTGCTTCTATTAAAAAAGGGGATAACTGCTCCCGCGCTGCACTTTCATTAATAATTTGCTGTACCGCCGGACTGGGCTTCCATATGGAAGGACTTGAAAGTATAAAAAAACAAAATAGACTTCCTACTCCTAATAAAAATGTAAAAATTTTCTTTCCCCACGATGTGTCCAAACAGGAAACTTCTACTTTCCTACTCATTTCTCTCACCGTCAGTCACTTCTTTTTCTTCAGGGAAAATAAACCCCGGCACATGGGACAACGCTTCTCTTACCTGACACTTGGTATTCTCCACTGTATAACTGTTATCTATGACTACATCAGCATAATTGAGTTTATTTTCTGTAGGCATCTGGTTTCTTATTCTCTCCCGCACCTGCCCCTCCGTCATCCCATTCCTTTCGATGACCCTTTTTATTTGTACCTCCACCGGAACCTTGACCACCCATACTTCCTCCACTCTGAGTTGCCAGCTTATTTCCAACAAAAGAGGCATGTCAAGAACAACCACCGTTTTCCCCTCCTCCTGAAATTTGAGCAATTGCTCCTGCGCTTTTCTCCAAATATAAGGATGGATAATATGATTGAGAAGTTGCCTTTTTTCATCATCAGCAAAAATAATTTCTGCCATTTTTGCACGATTAAGTGTGCCGTCTTTACAAAAAATTTCTTCCCCGAAATCCTCTTTTATACGGCACATTGCTTCACTCCCCGGCTGTACAGCTTCTTGTGCCAACCGGTCTCCGTCTATAACTGGTATTCCTAACTCTTTCATATAAGAGGAGACCGTGCTTTTACCGCTTCCTACCCCGCCTGTCAATCCGATTCTATACATATTTCACCTATTTGGCTTCTGCCCAGTTTTTCCCTTCGTGAACATCAGCAATCAAAGGAACACGCAAGGTAACAACAGACTCCATAGCTTCCTTCAGCAGTGATTTTATCTGTTGTTTCTCTTCATTTATGACCTCTGCCACCAGCTCGTCATGAACCTGAAGCAATATGCGGCTCTTAAAATTCCCCGCCGTCATACGCCGGTCCACTTCTATCATAGCCAACTTCATAATGTCTGCTGCTGTTCCCTGTATAGGTGTATTCATGGCTGTTCTCTCTGCAAAAGAGCGGCGGTTAAAATTGGAACTTTTAATGTCCGGTAAGTTTCTATAACGACCGAATAATGTTTTAGCATAGCCTGTACTTTTCGCTTCTTCCACCATTTTTTCCATAAAATTATGGATGGACGGATATCTTTCAAAATATCTTTTTATATATTCACCGGCTTGACTGCGACTAATTCCCAACTGCTTAGCCAAACCAAAGTCACTGATACCGTAAATAATGCCAAAATTAACTGCTTTGGCATGAGATCTTTGCTCTGCCGTTACTTCTTCAAAAGGAATGCCCAATATCTCCGCTGCAGTTCTGCGATGAATATCCTCTTGTTCTGTAAATGCACGGATTAAACTTTCATCTCCCGACATATGAGCAAGAATACGTAATTCCACTTGTGAGTAATCTGAAGAAATAAAGCAGTCATAGCCTTCTCCGGGTACAAAAAGTGAACGTATTTTTTTCCCTTCATCGGTCCGAACAGGAATATTCTGTAAATTCGGTTCGGAGCTGGACAATCGTCCCGTAGCCGTAACCATTTGATTAAAAGAAGTATGTATCCTGCCTGTTTCTTTATTGATAAGTAACGGCAAAGCATCTAAATAGGTGGAAATTAATTTGGCTAATGTTCTGTATTCTAAAATATTTTTCACAAAAGGATAGCTTTCTGCAAGTCCCTCCAGTACATCAGCCGCCGTAGAATACCCGCTCTTTGTTTTTTTACCGGCAGGCATTCCCATTTTTTCAAATAAAATATGACCCAATTGCTTAGGAGAATTGACATTAAACTCTTCTCCCGATTCTCTGTAAATTTCATCCAGAAGCTCTTTTTCTCTGGCTTTCATATCCTTTCGTATACATTCCCACTTCTCCCGGTTCGTAGCAATGCCGGCTTTTTCCATCTTTGCTAAAACCGGAACCAAAGGCATTTCTATTTCCCTAAAAAGAGGTGTGACATGATGATTTTCCAATTTTTCCAAAGATTTTTCATAAATCATCAAAAGAAATTCACTGATGCAAGAACCTTTTTCTTCCTGCTCCAGATGATCCGGAAATATAGCCGGCACGTTAAATAGTTCCGCCATATAAGACAACGGATAAGTCGTTCTGGCAGGGTCAAGAAGATAAGACACCAGTGCCATATCATAGAAAGGAATCCCCTCAAAAGGAAAATTTGATTCATAAATAATTTTACTGTTTTCTACAACAACTTCTTTTGCTGTTTTTAAGATTTTTCCACATTCCTCAAACTGATTTGGCAGTACGCTATAAGCATGTCCCTCGCAAGCTACTACCGCATAAGTCGCTTTGTAAAACGGAGATTTTCCCTCATATTGAAGGGCAAGTGCTGCCACTTTACCCTCCAAACTGACATCTTCTGTAAATGTTTCTGCTTTTACCGAACGGGTCTGAATTTCTTCTTTTTTAGCTGCCGCCAGTTCTTTAAACCTTGGTAAAGAACTGTATTTATCAGAAATTCTGGTCAAACCCAAGCGGGCAAAAAAATCTTCCATTTCAGAAAAATGTACAGGCTGTTTCATTTCATCTAAAGAAAATTTAAAAGGTACATCTTTCTTTATCGTTGCCAGATTATAAGAGAGATAAGCCAAGTCCTTATTTTCTACAAGCTTTTTCCCCACTGCCCCCTTCACCTCTGAAACATGGGCATATAAATTATCCAATGTCTTATATTCCGTCAGTAACTTGAGTGCTGTTTTTTCTCCAATACCCGGAACGCCCGGAATATTATCAGCTGTATCACCCATCAATGCTTTCATATCAATAACCTGTCGGGGTGTAATATGATATTTTTCAAAAATTGCCTCCGGTGTCATCGCTGCCATCCGGGAAACTCCCTTTTGCGTAATGTATACAGTTGTCTGCTCATTCGATAACTGAAGAGCATCCCTGTCTCCCGTCACTATAACAACCGGCATTTCCTTCTCATAATGTGCCGCCAAGGTCCCGAGAATATCATCACCTTCATATCCGGCAACTTCATAAACGGCCGCACCTAATGTACGAAGTGCTTCGCGAATCAGGTCAAACTGGGGAATCAGTTCCGGCGGTGCCGGTTTTCTTGTGGATTTATAATCTTTATACAATTCCGATCTGAACGTGTCTTTACTTTTATCAAAAGATACCGCAACGTATTCGGGATCCATTTTCTTATAAATATCATAGAGCATATTTAAAAAGCCCATCACTGCATTCGTGGGGATTCCGTTATAAGAAAGGATTGGCAATGCATAAAATGCTCTGTATAAAAGAGAACTACCATCAATAATAACCAGTTTTTTCTCCATACTTTCCTCCAAAAATAAGCTCATTTTATGTTTAATTATACCATACTGCACATTTTTCCTATTATTTCTAGACAATAAAAAAACCAAATCACAAAGTGACTCGGTTTTTTTATTACATTCTATTCCTCGTTACGCCCCACCCACTCGGTGAGTGCCTTAAATCCTTCTTTACTTCCCGCCAAAAAAAGTATATCTCCTTTTTGAAAAACATAACCCGGACTGATCATATCTTTAACCCCATCACGATTCTGAATCGCAATGATATTTAATTCAAACTTCGTACGCAATCCGCTTCCGCCGACAGTTTGTCCTTCAAGTGCCTCAGGTAAAATTGCTTTATATATATTAATTTGCTCATTTAATTGTACAAAGTCAAGAATCATATTTGCTCTTAAACGACTTGCCAAACGGACTGCCATATCTCTTTTAGGATACACAACTTCCGCTCCGAGTTTTTCTAATATTTCACCATGCTCTGATGTATTTGCAATCGAAATGACTTTTTTTACACCTGCATTAATCAAGTTTAAAGTAACTAAGAGCGATTTTTCCAATTCCTCGTCTAAGCACACAATGACTACATCGCAATTTTTTACGCCTGAATCTTTTAATGATTTTTTATCATAACCATCTACGACAATTGCATTTTCTGTTACAGACCGAAGATCTTGGACAATACTTTCATCAGTATCTACGACGAGCAAATCATACCCGTATGCAGCTAATTCTGTAGCCAGTATATAGCCAAACCGTCCAAGCCCTACTACTCCATAAGATAAATTTTCAGGTTTTTTTGTACTAAAACTAAACATAGCTCCCTCCATCAGCCGACAGTAATATTTCCCTCCGGATATCGTGCTCTGGTTTCGTCATAAAAGTGCCAGGCAGTTGCTACCGTAATGGGACCAATTCTTCCTGTCAGCATGACCAGAATCGATAGAGATTTCCCCCATTCATTCAAAGAGGCTGTTGTCCCCAAAGATAAACCGACTGTCGTAAATGCACTCAGCATTTCAGTAAAAGCTTCCGCCAAGGTAAGCCCCGGTGAAATAGCCAATAGAATAAATGTACTGATAATAATATCTGAAATAGCGAAAAGCACAACTACCGCAGCTTTTCTGAATACTACAGGCGACATTGAATAATGAAAGGCCTCTGCCCGTGCATTGGTGGCGACACGGCGTATCCCCAATGCAAGTGCAAAAATTGTACTGGTTCTGACACCTCCGCCGGTAGATCCGGTAGATGTTCCTATAAACATCAAAATGAGCATAACCAAAAGTCCGGCCGGTGACCACTCTTCAAAAGGAAATACTTCATACCCGGCAGATCTTGCGGACTGACTGCTAAAAAAAGCGACAAGCCAGGAAATGTCATTTGTAACCTTCAAAAGTACTGCTCCACCAAACAAAAGCAATACCGCCATAACCAAAGAGACCCGGGAATGCATGCTCAGTTTGCGCCAAACAAAGTGTTTTATCCAGCATTCACGGATAACAATAAACCCTAATCCACCCATAAACACAAGAAGTAATGTCAAAATAAGCATAAACGGATCTTCAGCATACATCGCCATGCTTCTGTCTGTCGATAAAATAGTAAGTCCCGCATTATTAAAGGATGATATCGAATGAAACAGACTTAAGCCAAAAGCCTCCAGCGGCTCATAATGCTTTCTGAATACCCAATACCCTAAAATTGCACCGATAAACTCGATAATTAAAGTGGTAGCAAATAATGTTCGGAGAAATTGGACAACGCCTGAATAGGAGTCGAGCTTCATCGTATCATGAATAAGACTTCGTTCCTTCATCCCCATTTTCTTACCCAAGGCTAAAAGAACGCCTGCTCCCATGGTCGAGACTCCGAGACCGCCTATTTGGATCAATACAGCCAACACAATTTGTCCAAAAGAATTAAATACTGTCGCTGTATCCACGATAGATAATCCGGTAACACATAAAGCACTCACAGCCGTATAAACAGCATCTAAATAAGTAATTTCCATCCCGGGCATATGTGACATCGGCAGATATAATAAAATCGATCCGATAAAGCTGACACTAAAAAAAGCAGTGGCGACAATCCTAGCCGGTGACCACCGGAATATGTATCTTCCCATTTCCTGCTCCTAAATATGTAGATTCAATACCTGTATTATAGCATGAGTAAAAAATAACGTAAAAAATCTCATCCGCAGATGAGATTTACTATTGTGAGGTTGGTGCGGTTGGAGAGATTTGAACTCTCACGGATTACTCCACTACCGCCTGAAGATAGCGCGTCTGCCAGTTCCGCCACAACCGCATATGAAATTGTAAAGAAAAAATAAGGAATGGTGCGGCTGGTGAGACTTGAACTCACACGATCGAAAGATCACTACCCCCTCAAAGTAGCGCGTCTGCCATTCCGCCACAGCCGCAAATATGGTGCCTCAGCACGGAATCGAACCGTGGACACAAGGATTTTCAGTCCTTTGCTC
>OLQM01000912.1_pt1 | contig 34079 bp, 33 predicted proteins | sample 1673161 | NCBI WGS metagenome assembly OLQM01 (sample SAMEA3136761, study PRJEB25190) | human gut metagenome | reverse complement strand
AGGAGGAGAAGGAGCGTATCGACAAGATCAACGCCGCCGACTCGAACATCTTTGCCACGGAGAAACAGCTCAAAGAGTATGGCGACAAACTCCCCGCCGACAAGAAGTCCGCGATCGAGGGCGCGCTGGCCAAGCTGAAGGAGGCACACAAGAACGCCGACGTGGCGGCTATCGACACGGCCATCGCCGAGCTGAACGCTGCATGGCAAGCTGCATCGCAGGACATCTACGCCCAGCAGCAGGCACAGGGCGCACAGCCCGGGGCCGATGCCGGCCAGTCGCAGTCGCAGGCCAATGCCGGCGGCGCGTCGAATGGCGGCGACAGCTCTCAGCCCGAGGACGTTGAGTTCGAAGAGGTGAAGTAATACGCGAAGTGTTCGGGGCACTTCAGCCGCAAGGCTTTCCTATAAATTCCCAGGGGTGCGATCCGGTTTTCCGGGTCGCACCTTTTTTTGCCTATCCCCGTTCCGCCCGCCACATGCCGTAGAGGATCAGTGCCGCGCCTGCCAGTGCCGCGGGGGTGATGCGCTCGCCGATGCAGGCCGCCGCCGTGATGATCGTCACCAACGGGTTGAAATATATGTAGTTGGTCGTGCGCACGGCTCCCAGCCTGTGCATCGCGGCGTTCCACAGGACATAGCAGAGCATCGAGGCTACGATCCCCAGGAACAGTAGGTTGCCCCACACGGCGGGGCGGGCCAATACCTCTGAAGTGATCGAAAAAGGCTGGAAAACGAATACCGGCAGGATGGTCAGCAGCCCGTAGAAGAATACCTTGCGGGTGATGAATACGGCAGGGTAGCGGCCGCCGATGCGTTTGATGACCAGCGAATAGACCATCCACAGCAGCGCCGCCGACAATGCCAGCATGTCGCCCCTGGGCGAGAGCCGGAGCACGAAGCGTCCGTTGAGGACGACCAGCACCATGCCTGCGAACGCCAGCGCAGAACCCACGGCCTGCCGCCGCGTCATCCGTTCGCTGCGGTAGAGCAGGCTCAGCAGTACGGCCGTCCATACGGGCGCCGTGCACACGATCAGCGAGACGTTCGAGGCCGGGGCGTATTCCAGCGCCATGTTTTCGGTCAGGAAATAGAGCGAGCCGCCCGTGATTCCGGCTACCGAGAGCGTCAGTTCGTCACGCCATCCCGATGCCCACAACCGCCTGCCGGACAGGGGCAGGATGCAGAGGTAGGCCATGGCGAACCGCAGCAGGAATATCTCCGCCGGGGTCAGCGAATTGGCGATGAGCACCTTCGTCGAAACGAACGTCGCTCCCCATACCGCCACGCTGAAGAGCGCCGCAAGGTGGTACTTGTACTCCGTATATTTTATCATACGGCTTCAAAATTACAGTTTTTTTATCTTCCCGACGCAAATCTTAATTCGTTATTTCCGATTTTCAATTCTTTTTTCCTATCTTTGCGTGCTATTATGCGTAATGACAATAATTACAACAAATAATAACAAAATTTTTCAACTCAAATGCAAAGTAAAGGTGCTATTAAATTACTCGCAGTCCTTTTGGCGCTTGCGTGTGTTTACCAGCTCTCCTTCACGTTCAAGACGCGGAGCGTAGAGAAGAAGGCGTCAGAGTACGCCGCGCAGTTCCCCCTCGACCAGCAGGGCGAGGCCGAACAGCATTACCTCGATTCGGTTCAGAATCTGGGTGTTTATAACCTCGGGTTCAAGAAATTCACCTACAAGGAGTGTAAGGAGAAGGAACTGAACCTGGGTCTCGACCTCAAGGGCGGTATGAACGTCATGCTGGAGGTGCAGGTCGAGGATGTCGTCAAGGCGCTCGCCGGCGACAGCCAGAACGATCCCGCCTTCGTCGGCGCCATCGCCGAGGCCAACGCGGCCCTGAAGGACGGCACCTCGAAAGACTATATTTCCGACTTCGTGAAGGCCTACCAGCGCCTTTCGAACGGCGGTTCGCTGGCTGCGATCTTCGTCAGCCCCGACCGTAAGGACATCACGCTCGAAAGCTCCGATGCCGACGTCGAGAAAATCCTCAAGAAGGAAACCGATGCCGCCATCGCCGCTTCGTTCAACGTTCTGCGCAGCCGTATCGACCATTTCGGCGTTACGCAGCCCAACATCATGCGCCTGCCCAACTCGCACCGCATCCTGGTCGAGCTGCCGGGCGTGAAGGAGCCGCAGCGTGTGCGCGACCTGTTGCAGGGTACCGCGTCGCTCGAATTCTGGCTGACCTACGATGCCCGCGAGGTGCTTCCCGCACTGGCAGCAGCCGATAAGCTCGTCAAGGCCGAACTGGCCGAGCTCCCCGCCGTCACGCAGCCCGAGACCGCTTCGGCCGAAGCCGAGGCCGTCGGTGAGCAGACCGCTTCCGGCGACGCCGCAGGCCTGATCGCCGAGATCGGCGCCGATTCCGTTGCCGCTGCCGGGCAGGTGGACGCAGGCCGCTACGACCGTACGCAGAACCCGCTGCTGGCCGTGCTCGACCCGAATTATGCGGGTGGTGCCGCCATCGGTGCCGCCTATAAGGCCGACATGGCTGCCGTCAACGAATACCTGGCGAACCCCGCGGTGCGCGAGCTCTTCCCGGCCGACATTGACTTCAAGTGGGGTGTCAAGGGCGACGATAAGATCGACGGCCGCTACTACCTCTATGCCATCAAGATTTCCACGCCCGACGGCAAGGCTCCGCTGGACGGGTCGGTCGTGACGAGCGCCACCGAGCAGTACGCCCAGCGCGGCGCTACGGCCGAGGTGTCGATGACCATGAACGGCGAGGGTACGCAGGAGTGGGCGCGCCTGACGGGCGAGAACATCGGCAAATGCATCGCCATCGTCCTCGATGGGTACGTATATTCCGCACCCCGCGTGAACACCAAGATCGACAAGGGTTCCTCGCAGATCACGGGCGACTTCACGATTCAGGAGGCGAAAGACCTTGCCAACGTACTCAACTCGGGTAAGGTTCCCGCTCCGGCCAAGATCATCCAGGATACCGTCGTGGGCCCCTCGCTGGGTCAGGAGTCGATCAACGCGGGTATGCTCTCGTTCGTGATCGCCTTCATCCTCGTGCTGCTCTACATGGGCCTGTTCTACAAGACCGCAGGCTGGATGTCCGACGTCGCCCTGCTGACCAACGTCTTCCTGCTGATGGGCGTCCTGGTGTCGTTCGGCGCCGTGCTGACGCTGCCGGGTATCGCGGGTATCGTCCTGACGATGGGTATGGCCGTCGACGCCAACGTCATCATCTACGAACGTATCAAGGAGGAGCTTCGCGGCGGCAAGGGCCTTTCGCTGGCTATCAAGGACGGTTTCTCGAAAGCCTACTCGGCCATCATCGACGGTAACCTGACGACCATCATCACCGGTATCGTGCTCTTCATCTTCGGTAACGGCCCCGTACAGGGCTTCGCCACGACCCTTATCATCGGTATCATCACTTCGTTCTTCAGCGCCGTGTTCATCACGCGCCTGCTGATCGAGTGGATCGTCGCCAAGTGGGGACATATCTCCTTCTCGCGCAAGTGGTCGGAGAACTTCCTGAACAATACCCATTTCGATTTCATCCGCGTGCGCAAGGTGGGTTATACGATCGCCGTGGTGCTGATCGCCCTTTCGTGCATCTCGTTCGTGGCCCGCGGCCTGAACCTCGGTGCCGAGTTCACCGGCGGCCGTGCCTATGTGATCCGCTTCGACAAGGCCGTTTCGGCCGAGGAGGTGCGCCAGAACCTTGGCGAGGCATTCTCGCAGCACGCCGGTGCCGACGCTTCGGCGATCAGTTTCGAGGTGAAGCAGTACGGCAACGAGAACCAGATGCGCATCGTGACGCAGTACCGCTACGACGACACGTCGGACGAGGCTACCGCCGAAGTGGAGCAGATCATCTTCGACGCCCTGAAGCCGCTCTATTCGTACGACATCTCCTTCGAGCAGTTCCGTAATACCCAGACCGACGTCAACGGTATCCTCACTGCCGACAAGATCGGCCCTTCGATCGCCAAGGACATGACCTGGAACGCCATCTACTCGGTGTTGTTCTCGCTCATCGCCATCGGCCTCTACATCACGTTCCGCTTCAAGCGCTGGCAGTGGGCATCGGGCGCCACGCTCGCACTGGCCGTCAACGCGCTGTTCATCATCGGCCTCTTCTCGATGCTCTACGGTTTCGTGCCCTTCAACCTGGAGGTGAACCAAGCGTTCATCGCCGCGATCCTTACGATCATCGGCTATGCCATCAACGATACGGTGGTCGTCTTCGACCGTATCCGCGAGTACCTGGGCCTCTATCCCAAGCGCAACCTCAAGGATAACGTGAACAACGCCATCAACTCGACGCTGTCGCGTACGATCAACACCTCGGGTACGACGCTCGTGACGCTGCTCGCCATCTTCTTCTTCGGCGGCGAGACCATCCGCGGCTTCATCTTCGCCCTGACGGTCGGCGTCATCGTGGGTACTGTGGCTACGATTTTCATCGCTACGCCGGTCGCTTACGACCTGATGGCCAAGCGTGCCAAGATCGACAAGGAGTAACACACCTATATTTAATATGCAAATAAAGTGGATTGCACGGTTGGTGCAGTCCATTTTATTTTTAACTTTGCGTCATGGAACTCCAACGTGCAATAGATAGTTTGCTGAAGTGGATGCACCGCTATGTCTCGCCGGTCTTTCTGGCGCTGCTCATGGCCTCGTTCATCCTGTGGTATATCGCCAAACTGAGTTATATCTATACCACCGAACAGAAGGTGCGTGTGGATGTCGACGGGCAGGTTTTCGATGTGACATGTACCGTCGAAGGGGTCGGTACCAACCTGTTCGGTTACCAGGTCTACATGAACAAGACGCTGCGCATCCCGCTCTCGGCGCTTAAGTACAAGCGCTCGCGCGAGGAGGGGCACGAGGGGCGGATCATCATCGACCCGCAGTCGTTGCAGAATGCGATTTCCGTGAAATTCAGCGATATTAAGATAACCTCTATCGACGCGGTTCCCGAGATAGATTTTCCCGACGGACAGGAATGATGAAAGTAGGAATTACGGGCGGCATCGGCAGCGGCAAGAGCACTGTCTGCCGCCTTTTTGCACAGAAGGGCATTGCGGTTTACGATTCGGACGCTGCGGCCAAACGGCTGATGCAGGAGGATGGGGCGCTGCGGCGGCAGTTGGCCGGTCGTTTCGGCGAGGGGACTTTCCGTGACGGGGTGCTCGACCGGGCTTACCTCGCGGGCATCGTCTTTGCCGATCCGCAGGCGCTGGCCGACCTCAATGCATTGGTGCATCCGGTCGTTATGCGTGATTTCGATGCCTGGGCGGCGCGGCAGGAGGGTAGCTACGTGATCCTCGAAAGCGCCATCCTGTTCGAAGCCGGGCTCGAAGGTTGTGTCGACAAGACGGTCGCCGTCCTCGCGCCGCGCGAACTGCGCATCGAGCGCACCTGCCGCCGCGACGGGTGCGGGGCCGACCAGGTCGTGCGCCGCATCGCCGCGCAGCTCGACGACGATGCGCTGAGCGCCCGTGCGGACTATGTGGTCGTCAATATCTTCGAGGAAGACCTCGAACCAGCGGTAGTCAAACTCGACCGGATTTTCAGCCATGGCAGCAAATAACCCCTTGTTCGATTTCTCACAGCCCCGGGTGATGGCGATCCTGAACGTCACCCCCGACTCGTTTTTCGCCGGCAGCCGTATGCCCGATGCGCCGCATGTCGAGCGCCGCGTGCGCGAGGCCGTAGCCGAAGGGGCGTCGATCATCGACGTCGGCGGCTACTCGTCGCGTCCCGGGGCGGACGAAGTATCCCCCGGGGAGGAGTGGCGGCGCGTGAAGCTGGGCGTGGGTGCCGTGCGGCGGCTGGCCCCCGGCATGGCCGTTTCGGTCGATACGTTCCGCAGCGAGGTCGCTGCCCGGGCGATCGAAAGGTTCGGCCCCCTGATCATCAACGACATTTCTGCCGGGGAACTCGATCCCGCCATGCCTGCCGTCGCTGCGAAATACGGGGTGCCCTACATCGCCATGCACATGAAGGGCGACCCTAAGACCATGCAGTCGCTCACGGACTACAAACGCGACATCACGGCCGAGGTCGTCGCCTATTTCGAGGCCAGGGTTGCCGCGCTGCTCGCCGCCGGGATCGCACGCGAGCATCTCGTCCTCGACCCCGGTTTCGGCTTCGCCAAGACCACGGAACAGAATTACGAACTGCTTGCCGGGCTTCACCGCCTCTGTGCGCTGGGCTATCCCGTACTGGCGGGGCTCTCGCGCAAGTCGATGATCTACCGTGTGCTCGGCGCCACCCCCGCCCAATCCCTCGCGGGCACCGTAGCCCTGGGGTGGGAGTGCCTGCGGCAGGGCGCCGCGATCCTGCGCGTGCACGACGTGCGGGAAGCCGTCGATACGGTGAGGATCTTCAACGCATACGTACAAAACAGCGGAGAGATATGCCAAATGAAAAAATAACGGGGAATCCGGCGGAGAAGCCTGCGGAAAAGGTGTCGGAAAACGGGGCGGAAAAACCTGCCGGGCGTCGTGACGGACGACGGGGAAGGCCGCAGGGCGGACAGCAAAACCGATCGCAGCAGGGCGCACAGCGGGACAAGCAGCATGATAGCCCGCAGAACAAGCCGCAGGCCGAAACGCAAAGCGGGCCGGGCAGGCAGTCCGAGGTGCGGGAGTGTCCGGGCGGCGAGCACCGCGGCGCAAGGCAATCCGCGTCCCGGGGCGGACGATCCGGTGAACGCCAAAACCTCCGCACGGCAGACAGCCGTAGCGGGAATTACGGCCGCTCCGGGAGTTCCCGTCCGGCGGACGGGACGGCGGTCGGGAAGCCCGCTTTCAACTGGACATGGCGCGACTATGCGCTGCAACTCTCGGTGGTCATCATCGGCATCGTCGTTACGTTCGCCGGCTCGGGTCTGATCGAACGCTGGCGTGTGACGCGCGAGGTGCGTGCGACAATGCTGCTGGTACATGCCGAACTGGAAACCAACCGCGCGGATTTCATGCAGGTCTGGGACTATCAGCAATGGGAGATGCGTGCCTGCAAGCGCTTGACGGACAACCGCCGTGACCTGAAACAGATACCGTCCGATACGCTGGCCTCTTTCGATCCGGTTTACGGGCGAATCCATTTCTTCCATCCGCGCAGGGATGCTTTCGAGGTGCTGAAGAATTCCGGCCTGATGTCCTCGGTGTCCGACAAGGACTTCCTGCTGGCCGTCACGCAGGGATACGCCGTGCTGGCCGATTTGGAGGAGAATATCTCGATGTACTACCAGTTAAAACTCACTGCCCAGAACGATATGTCCAAGGACTTCAGCGAAAAACAGCGGGAGCGTTTCTATACCGGGGACATGTACGAGAGGTGGGAATGTATTTTCTCGGTGCCGTGTTTTGCCGAATTCATGCTGACAGCGCCCTATTATTTTCCGGAGGGATATATCGAAGGATTGTTGGCGGATGTCGATCGGTCGATACGGGCGATCGAAGCGAAATACAAACTGGATAAAAAACCGACCGATGATTAAAGTTACCGATATACACAAGCGCTTCGGCGACCTCGAAGTGCTGAAAGGCGTTTCGCTCGACGTCGCCCGGGGCGAGGTCGTTTCGATCGTCGGTGCCAGCGGCGCCGGCAAGACCACGCTGTTGCAGATCGTGGGTACGCTTTCGCGGCCCGACTGCGGACGGGTCGAAATCGACGGGCAGGATGTTTTTTCGCTGGGCGATAAGACGTTGTCCCGATTCCGCAACGGACGCATCGGTTTCGTGTTCCAGTTCCACCACCTGCTGCCCGAGTTCACGGCCTTCGAGAACGTCTGCATCCCGGGGCTGATCGGCAAACACCCCCGTGCGGAGGTCGAACGCCGCGCCGCGGAGCTGCTGGAAATGATGGGTCTCGCCGGGCGCCGCGACCATAAGCCCGGCCAGCTTTCCGGCGGCGAGCAGCAGCGCGTGGCCATCGCGCGGGCGCTGATCAATTCCCCCGCCGTGCTGCTGGCCGACGAACCTTCGGGTAACCTCGATTCGCACAACCGCGACGAGATACACCGTCTTTTTTTCGAGCTGCGCGACCGGCTGGGGCAGACCATCGTGATCGTGACCCACGACGAACACCTCGCCGCCATGGCCGACCGCCGCATCACGATGTCCGACGGCCGGATTCTGTAAGGCTGCGTCCGGTGGGCGGTTCGCGTCGCCGTACGGGTTCCCCGGGTGCCCTGCCGTCTGACATCGCTTCCGGTATCCGGCGGCTTTCCCGGCGTTCCGGGGGTGCTTCGGGCTGTTCCCGAAGCCGTCCGGGGTTGCGGATCATTGCATAAATACAGTTGTATTATGGATACAGAACTCAGGGAGCTGCTCGAACGGCTCCACGACAAATACAACCGTCCCGAGTTTATCGAGTGCGACCCCATCTCGGTGCCGCACCGCTATGAGGGGCGTGCCGACCGGGAGATCGCGGGATTTTTCGCCGCCACGATCGCCTGGGGCAACCGCAAGGCGATCGTGGCGAACGGCCACCGGATGATGCGCTGCATGGACGACGCTCCGGCGGATTTCGTGCGTAACGCCTCGGAGAAGGAGCTGGCTTCGCTTTCGTCCTATGCCCATCGCACGTTCAACGGCGGCGACCTGCGTGACTTCGTGCTGGCGCTGCGTCGTATGGAGGAGCTTCACGGCGGCATCGGTAGTTTCTTCGAGACCCGCTACGAGGCGACGCGGAGCATCCCGGCGGTCTTTGCCGAATTCCGGCGCGAATTCTTCGGCTGCGACCATGCTCCGCGTTGCGAAAAACATCTTTCGTCCATCGAGAAGGGCGCCGCCTGCAAACGGCTCTGCATGTACCTGCGCTGGATGGTGCGCCGTGACGGGCGGGGCGTGGATTTCGGCGAGTGGACGCGCATCCCGATGTCGGCGCTCTATATCCCGCTCGACGTCCATACCGGCAATATGTCCCGTGCGCTGGGGCTGCTCACACGCCGCCAGAACGACTGGCGTGCCGTCGAGCAGACCACCGCTTCGCTCCGCATGTTCGATCCCGCCGATCCTGTGCGTTACGATTTCTCGCTCTTCGGGGCGGGTATCGACGGTTACCTCAAAGCATAGAGACGATGTTCCGCTTCAAACAATTCGCCATACGCCAGGATCGCTGCCCGATGAAGGTCGGGACGGACGGCGTGCTGCTGGGCGCCTGGGTCTCGGTGCGTCCGTCGGACAGGCGCATCCTCGATATAGGTACCGGTACGGGGCTTATTGCACTGATGATGGCACAACGTGTCCCCGGGGCCCGGATCACGGGTGTCGACGTGGAAGACATTTCGCAGGCGCGGGAGAATGCCGATGCCTCGCCGTGGGGCGGCAGGGTAGCGTTCGTGCAATGCCCCGTCCAGGAGTTCGCGCCGCAGGAGCGGTTCGATCTGGTCGTCTCCAACCCGCCGTTCTTTGTCGGTTCGCTCACCTGTCCCGACGCGGGGCGTACCACGGCCCGCCATGCCGTGCGGCTGCCGTTCGGCGACCTGCGCGACGCCGTCGTGCGTCTGCTCTCCGACGAGGGGCGCTTCGCCGTGGTCTTGCCTGCGGACGAGGCCGCCCGTTTCATCGGCATATGCCGGGACGTGTTGCTCCCGGTGCGCCGTACCGACGTGCGCACGACGCCCCGCCGCGCGGCCAAACGGGTGCTGCTCGAATTCGTCCGTACGCCTTCCGGCGACGTTTTTCCGCCCGCCGCCGCTTCGCCTCCCTCTGGTTTTTCCGCCGCGGGTTCCGGCCTTCGTTCCGATGACCCGGCGGCCCTGTCGGATGCCGTCCCCCTCTTTTCTGTGCCTTCCGCCCCGGCCCCCGATCGCACCGAGCTGGTTATCGGCACGGGTGTGCACGAGCAGTATACCCCCGAATACCGCGCCCTGACGCGCGATTTTTACCTGAAATTTTGATAGCACGGCAAAATAAGTTACATTTGCGTTAGCGATTAAAAAATTCGAACCCATGAAACTCAGACTTCTGGCGCTCGCCCTCGTCGTATGCGGCGGCGCCGCGGCGCAAAACCCATACATAGCCCTGCAAGGGGCCGACGAAACATCCGGCGGCATCGTCGTGTCGCAGCCCCGCACGGTGCTGGCTGTCGACGTCACGGCCGAACGCGACGTGACCTTCAGCGGCCCCTATGCGCGCTATGCGCAGAAATTCCTCGGCGTCCGCGCCCCGCTGACCGACAAGATATCCTGGGCTGTTACCGGGGCTTCGGTCGCCCTGCTCGACCCCAAGGCGTGCCTCGACGCGCCCGCCCCGGCCCAGCCTTCGCGCACGGTGATGTCCCATGCCTCGTCCGAGGACGAATTTTCGCGCCTCCAGGCCGACAAGAACGACATGGCGGTGCTGGCGTTGGAAGACGCCGCCCGAGAAGCCGCCAACACGATCTTTTCGCTTCGCAGGCACCGTATCGAGCTCATCACGGGCGAAGCGGGCGAAAATGTCTTCGGTGAGGGGCTGAAAGCCGCCCTGGCCGAGATCGAACGCCTCGAACAGAGCTATCTGGAGCTCTTCCTGGGCAAGCGTGTCGTCACCACCGAGACCCGCCGCTATGTGGTCTATCCGCAATCCGACAAGAAGCAGTATATCGTCTGCCGTTTCAGCGCCGCCGCCGGGCTGCTCCCCGAGAGCGACCTTTCGGGCGACATGGTGCTGCTGCAGATCGAACCCTCGGGCAATACGGCTACCGCCGTCGAGGCTTCGGCCAAGGAGTCCAATACCGTGACCTGCCGTGTGGCCGACCCGTCGGTCTGCACGGTCATCGCGGGCGGACGCGAGTATGCCCGCGCGGTGCTTCCACTGTTCGAGTTCGGCCGTACGATCAACGTCGCGCTTCCCCGCCGCAAATAGCTTCTGACGATGGATTACACGTCGCGTATGGTGGCGCTGCTCAGGGAGTTGCGCCGCGAGCGTAACGGTGCCGTAGCCGATGCGATGCGCTATTACGGTGCGCCCTACGGCCTGAATTACGGGGTGAGCCTGCCCACATTGCGCCGGATAGCGCGTGCGGAGGCGCCCGACCACGCTTTCGCCCGTTACCTCTACCGGCAGGATGTCCGTGAACTGCGCCTTGCGGCGCTGCATATTGCATGTCCGGCGAGCCTTACGCCGGAGGAGTTCCCCGCATGGGCCGCCGGCATCGTCAATTCCGAAATCGCCGAGGAAGCCGCTTTTGCCCTGCTGAGCCGAGCCGAGGCGTTCCCCGCGCTGTTCTCGGCGTGGATCGCCTCGCCCGATGCGTTGTTGCAGTATGCCGCCCTGCTCGCCGCCGCGCGCAGTCCCCGCCTTACGGCCTCATGGGTTGCTCCGGCCGTCGAAGCCGTGCACCGCAATGCAACGGCCGAGGCGATGACCGAAGCGACCGCCGCCGCAATTTCCGCCGCTACGGATACCTCTGTTGCACCGGGTGCCTTTGTCTCTGATACGTCTGTTACGGAGGCCTCTTCTCCGGAAGTTACCACGCTTGCTCCCGGCGATTCTTCCGTTGGCGACACCCCTTCCGCTGCAACTGCCTCAGCAGCCGCAGGCGTTTCTCCGGCCGCAGCCCTGCATGTCGCCTCCCCGTGTACCGCCGGGCAGCAGGTTTCCTGCCGGCCTCGGGCACTGCATCCCGTCCCCGCCGCCCGCCTTACGGCCCAGGGTGCGGTGGCGCTGCTCGCTGCCGTCGCGGCGCAAAACGAAGAGAACCGGCAGGCGGTACTCCGCGCAGCCGGTTCTCTGGGTAAGCTCCCTGCCGAAGACTACGTCCACGAGGAGCTCGCCTGGCGTCTGGAGGCTTAGGCCTCCCTTTCTCTCGTTGTTTTTTTCGCGCGGGTGTTCATCGCTGTGCCACATGTTCGCGCTTTTCCAGCTCCCGCAGCACGTTTACCAGGTGGTCGTAACTCGCGAGTCCGCTCTCGCGCCACAGCACTTCGCCCCGGCGGAAGAACATGAGCGTCGGTACCGACATGATGTTGTAGCGGTGCACTGCGTCCAGCATTCCGCGGTCGTCGATATCCACCTTGTATACATCCACGCGGCCGTTCATCTCCCGCTGGAACTTGTCGATGGCGGGGTGCATCATCTGGCATGGCCCGCACCATGTGGCGAAAAAGTCCACGAACGTCAGCGCGTCCCGCCAGATGATCTTGTCAAAATCCGTTGTTGTCATTCTGTCTTCCCTTTTTAGTTCATCTCCGCCCATGTGACCCCGGCGTAGGCCTTGTCCGCCAACTCCTTTTCCGCATAGCTGATCGTGCGGCGCAGCCCTTCTGCGAGCGGTGTCCGGGGCACCCAGCCCAGCTCCCTGCGTGCTGCCGAGATGTCGGGTGCACGCCGCCTTGCGTCGTCGGCCCGTGCCGCCGTGTGTACGATTCGCGAGCGGCTCCCGGTCAGCGCGACGATCTTCTCCGCCAGCGCCCGGATGGCGATTTCATGGTTGCTGCCCAGGTTCACCGTGCGTACCGCCCCGGCCGACGGCGGTGTTTCCATCAGCCTGACGAGTCCGTCCACTATGTCTTCGACCCAACAGAACGTGCGCAACTGTTCTCCGCTGCCGTTGACGACGATGTCGCGGTTCTGCAGGGCCGCTACGACCATCTTTATCACCACGCGCTGATCCATCGGGTCGGCGCCGATGCCGTAGGTGTTGAATATGCGGGCAATGCGTGCGTCGACGTCGTATTCACTGTTGTATGCCCTGTGCAGCGCTTCGGCGGCGCGCTTGCCTTCGCAGAGGATGTAGTGCGTCGAGCAGCAGTTACCCGGCTCGCTTGCCGGATCGCGGTGTCCGATGCCGTAGATGTTTCCTGCCGAGGCGAAGACCACCCGCGCATGTTCGCTGCGGGCTGTCTCGAGCGTGTTTATGGCACCCAGCACGCTCACGCGGAGCGTCTCCACCGGGAGCGCTTTGTTGTAGCGTACGCGCGACGGCGACGCGAGGTTGTATATCTCGTCGCAGCGGATGCTGAAGCCGTTGATGATGTTGTGGTGTACATACCGGAACAGGGGATGCTGTAACACGCCCCGCAGCAGGGGCGAGTTGACCGCATCGCGGATATCGACACAGAAAACCTCGTGCCCTTCCTCCAGAAGGCGCAGGCAGAGGTGCGTGCCGATAAATCCCACCCCGCCGAGAACGACTATTCTTTTTTGCATCTCTTACTCCTTTTTACAGGTGTAAGAGCAAAATCTATTCCACAAAAAGGGCCCGTGGCAGTTGGTCTACGCTGTTTATCGTCACGACCTCGATCCCCTTGGGGCGTTTGGCGCCCTTGCCCAGATACCCCGATACGACGATGCGTTTGAATCCCAGGCGTGCGGCCTCGCTGATGCGCTGCTCGGTGCGGGGCGCCGGGCGCACTTCGCCCGAAAGCCCGATCTCGCCCGCGCAGCAGACCCCCTCGGCGACGGGGCGGTCGTAGTACGACGAGATCACCGCCGCGACCACGGCCAGGTCTAATCCCGGGTCGGCGACCTTGAACCCGCCGGCGAAATTCAGGAAGACGTCCTTCTGGAACATCTTCATTCCCACGCGTTTTTCCAGCACGGCCAGCAGCATGTTCATGCGCTTGGTGTCGTAGCCCGTCGTCGAACGCTGGGGCGTACCGTATGCCGCGCCGCTCACCAGTGCCTGCACCTCGATCAGGTAGGGGCGCACGCCGTCGGCCGAAGCGCCCACGGCGATGCCGCTCAGCGGCTCCTCGTAGTGCGTCAGCAGGATCTCGGACGGGTTGTCCACGCTCCGCAGGCCGCTGTCCAGCATCTCGAACACGCCGATTTCGAACGTCGCGCCGAAACGGTTCTTTATGCCGCGCAGGATGCGGTAGATATTGTTGCTGTCGCCTTCGAATTGCAGGACGACGTCGACGATGTGTTCCAGGATCTTGGGCCCGGCGATGCTTCCGTCCTTGGTGATGTGGCCGATGATGAAGATCGACGTGCCGGTCGATTTGGCGTATTTGAGCAGCGTCGCCGCGCATTCGCGTATCTGCGACACGCTTCCCGCCGACGAGTCCAGCAGGTCGGTATAGATGGTCTGTATCGAGTCGATCACCACCAGGTCGGGCCTGTGTTCGCCGATCTGGTTGACGATATTTTCGAGCAGCGTCTCGGGATAGATCAGGCATTCGTCGTTCCCGATGCCGAGGCGGGCCGCACGCATCTTGATCTGTTCGGCCGACTCCTCGCCCGAGACATAGAGCGTTTTCAGTCCGTTCGCCGCCAGTGCGATCTGCAGCGAGAGGGTCGACTTGCCGATGCCCGGCTCCCCGCCCAGGAGGATCAGCGACCCCGGTACCATCCCGCCGCCCAGCACGCGGTTCACTTCGCTGTTGCCCACGTCTATGCGGCGGTGTTCGCTTTCGCGGATGTCGCCTACGCGCTGGGGCTTCGCCGCGGGCTGCGGCCCAGCGACGGTGGCCGCCACGGAACCGCTTTCGCGGGCTATGATCTCCTCCGTAAAGGTGTTCCACTCGCCGCACGAGGGGCAGCGCCCCAGCCATTTGGGGGCTTCGAACCCGCAGTTCTTGCAGAAAAAGGCCTTTTTGACTTTTGCCATCGGTGTGTTGTCGGTTTGTAAAGGGTCTTCGCAGCCCTTAGAAGGGGTGCGTCGTGTATTCCAGCCTCTCGACCTTCGTGATGCCGGCCGTGGGGTAGAGGGCCTGGTATTTGGCCGTGAGGTCTACGGTCAGCAGCGTGAGGCTCTTGCCCTCCTCCGAATAGTAGGAAACCGCATAGGTGTAGTCGGCGTCCTCGTAGAAGAACCGCAGCTGGTCGGGTTTGTCGGGTTCCTTGTTGAACGACCCGGTGACCGGCGCGGCGTCCGGTGCGGGTGTGATATAGAGCCATCCGCTGTTGTGGTAGAGGAATTCGAGCACGTAACCGCCCCCGGCCTGTACCGGGGCTTCGGCCAGCACGTCCGCGCGTATGGCCTCGATTACCGGGTCGGGTTCAGGCTCAGGCTCAGGTTCGGGTTCGGGTTCCGGCTCGGGCTCGTCTTCGGCCGTTGCCGTTGCTGCTGCGCCGAGCGTGACGGTGGCTTCGACCCGGCTCACCGGATAGCTTGTCGTGTAGTACGGTTCCGATTTCTCCCCGCAGGCCGCGAGTGCCGCCGCGAGGATCAGTATGGCTATGTATCTTATGGCTTTCATCCTTCCGGTATTTGTCAAAGTCCCAGTTCCTGGTCTATCAGCACGACCAGCACGCGCCCTGCGGGCCAGCACCGCAGCATCTCCATACGCGTGTTGCACACGCGGTCGGGCGAGTTGCAGTCCGAGCATACGCCCGTCCGGGCGCACGGCGTGCGGAATCCCGGGTGCCGTGCGACGTTTTGCGGTGCGGCGATCGTGCGGATACGATCCTCGGCCTCGGCGCGGTCGGCGACGATCTTGTTGCGTCCGGCCACGATGACCACCTTGCGGGGCCCGAACGCCACCGGGGCGATGCGGTTGCCCACCTTGTCGAGCCAGTGGAGCGAGCCTTCCATGCTGATGGCGTTGACCCCCGTGATGAAGAGGTCGGACATCAGCGCCTGCCGGCGTATCTCCAACCGTTCGGGATAGCTCATCGCGGGGTCGAACCCGTCGAGCAGCTTCCAGCGTCCGTCGCCGCGCAGCCACCCGACGATGCCCGTGGCGTGCATCGTTTCCGAGTCGCCGAACGATACTATTTCCGGCCGTTCCCGCTCCGCGATGGCTTTCAGCACCGCGAACGCCTCGGTGATGTCCTTCACCGTTTCAACCTCAAAATGGTGTCGCCGTAATGCTTCGGCGCAGTTTGCCAGTTTCATCTGTTTCGAATTGTCCGCCCCCGAGGAATCCCTCAGGGCTATAATTAAGGTACGAAATTATAAGGTAAATCGCCGCCCCGAGTGCCAGGATTACCACGATCCATCCGATGACTCGCTTTCTGCGTCGTTCCCGGCGGGTCTCTTCCCGGATCTCGGCTTTGACGCGTTCGACCGTTTCGGGCGGGAGTTCTTCCCGACGCGTCGGATGACCGGCCCTGTCCCTGCCCAGCAGGTCGAGCATCTTCTCTTTCTTGCTGCGGGGCTGCCGTTCGCGGCGGTTGGCCGCGAGCCGTTGTACCATGTCCTGTACATGCCCCAGCAACATATGCCTACTTGATAAAGAACCTGTATATGTCGTTTCCGTTGGCGTACAGCAGCAGGAACAGGATGATGACCAGCCCGACGTACTGCGCGCCTTCCAGCACCTTGTCGCTCACCTTGCGTCCCGTGACCATCTCCCAGAACGTGAAGATCGCATGCCCGCCGTCCAGGCCCGGTATGGGCAGGATGTTCATCACCGCGAGGATGATCGACAGGAACGCCGTCTTCAACCAGAAATCCTCCCAGTTCCAGTCCCCGGGGAAAATACTGCCGATGGCGATGAACCCGCCCAGCTCCTCGTACATCTTGGTCTTGGGCTGCACGATCATCTTCAACTGTTCCCAGTAGGACGAAATGACTTTCCCGGCCTTTTCGATGCCTGCCGGGATCGACTGCCAGAAGGTGTACTCCTGTGTGCGCAGCGTATAGGGATTGCGTGCTATCACGCCCAGCTTGCCCTCATCGGACACCGGGACGGCGATCTGCAGCAGCCTGTCGCCTTCGCGTTTCACCGTCAGGGTCACTTCCCCGCCCGCCCGGGTCTTGAGGTATTGCTGGTAGCCGGAGTATTCCAGCCCCCGTGCGTCGTCGATGGCCACGATCTCGTCGCCGCGCCTGAGCGCCGCCGCCGATTCGTACACCGCACTGTCGATCAGGAACGGCACACGCAGCGTAAAGAGATCTTCGTAACCTTTGGCCTGGCGCATCTCGATCAGCTCGTCCAGCGGCAACGTCAGCTCCACGTGCTTCCCGCCGCGCTCGACGACGACCTTCCGCTCGCCTTCGGTGATGAGCAGCGAATTGAGTATCTTGTTGATGTCGCCGACCGGTTCGCCGTCGATGGTCACGAACTTGTCACCGTCCTCGAAGCCGAGTTTGTGCCCCGCCTCGTTGAAGTTGTAACCCCATTTGGCGTCCTCGTTCGAGAAGTAGTTGTCGCCCCACGTGTAGCAGACGCCGCAGTAGATGACGATCGCCAGCAGGACGTTCATCACCACGCCCGCGATCATCACCAGAAAACGCTGCCATGCGGGTTTGGTGCGGAATTCGTCGGGCTTGGGGGGCTGTTTCATCTGCTCCTTGTCCATCGATTCGTCGATCATGCCGGCGATCTTGCAGTATCCGCCCAGCGGCAGCCAGCCCAGCCCGTACTCGGTGTCGCCGCGCTTGAACTTGAAGATCGAAAACCACGGGTCGAAGAAGATATAGAACTTGTCGACGCGGATCCTGAAAACCCGCGCCATGAGGAAGTGCCCCAATTCGTGGATGCCCACCAGGATGGTGAAGCAGAGGAAAAACTGAATGATCTTGATGATTATATCCATGTCTGTCTTTTGGTTACAACGCTAAGTATTCCGCGGCCAGCCGCCGGGCCTCGTCGTTCGCTTCGGCGTAGTCCCCGAGGGTGGGGGCGGCGGCGAACGAGGCGCGCCCCAGGGCGTACTCGATGGCACGCACGATATCCAGCCATGCGCACTTGCGGCCGAGGAACGCCGCGACGGCCACCTCGTTGGCGCCGTTCATCGTGCAGGCCGCCGTGCCGCGGCGGCGCAGGCACTCGCAGGCGATCTCCAGCGCCGGGTATTTCGCCCGGTCGACCCCGGCGAATGTCAGCTGCGGGTGCGCCATGAAATCGAACCGCTCGCCGGGGCGGGTCGCCCGCCGGGGGTACATCAGCGCGAAACTGATCGGCATACGCATGTCGGGCGTGCCCAGCTGCGCCTTGATCGCCCCGTCCTCGAACTCCACCATCGAGTGTACGATCGACTGCGGGTGCAGCAGCACCGTTATTTTCTCCACCGGGGTGCCGAACAGCCAGTGTGCCTCGATCACCTCGAAGCCTTTGTTCACCAGCGTCGACGAGTCTATCGTGATCTTTGCGCCCATCTCCCACTGGGGGTGGCGCAGCGCCTGTTCCACGGTCACGTCGGCCAGTTTTTCGCACGGCAGGTCGCGGAATGCGCCGCCGCTGCACGTGATGATGAGCCGCCGTATGGGCGACTGCTCGCCCACCAGGCACTGGAAGATGGCCGAATGTTCCGAGTCGATCGGCAGGATCGGGGCACGCTTTTCGGCCGCCAGCCGCATTACGTATTCGCCGCCCACCACGAGCGACTCCTTGTTGGCCAGCGCCAGTTTCTTTCCGGCGCCGAGCGCCGCCACCGTCGGCGCCAGCCCGGCGTAGCCTACCAGCGCGTTGACCACCACGTCCGTATCGCCGCCCGCCGCGACCTGGGCCACGGCATCCTCTCCGGCGTAAACCTTTACGTCGGTGCCGGCCAGCGCATCGCGCAGCTGCCCGTAATAGCGTTCGTCGGCGATGACCGCCGTGTCCGCGTCGAATTCCCGTGCCTGTGCCGCGAGCCGCTGCCAGTTGCGGTTGGCCGTCAGCACGCGCACTTCGAACAGGGAGGGGTTCTCACGCACGATGTCGAGCGTCTGCACGCCGATCGAGCCCGTCGAACCCAGTATTGCAAGTCGTTGTTTCATGCCTGTGCGTCAGAATACGATGTACCCTTCGGGGTCTACGGGCTTGCCGTTGTTCCAGAGTTCGAATTCGAAAAGCCGCACCTCGCCCTCTTCCGCCTCGGCGTTGTAGCCGACCATCTCGCCCGCGCGGATGGTCTGCCCCGTGGTGACGAGCGACTGCGAAAGCCCCTTGTAGACCGAGAGGAGGTTGTTCGCATGCTGCAGCTCGACCATGTAGCCTGTCTCGGGCGTCCAGAGGCTCAGCACCACCGTGCCGTTGTCGATGGCCGTGATGCGGTCGCTGGCCGCCGCCGCGATGCGTACCCCGAAATTGCCGTTGCGGATGTCGAAGCGGTCGGTGATGATCCCCTCCACGGGTTTGGCCAGCTCGATCGCCTCGCGTACCGAACGCCGCGACCCGCCGCTGCGGCCGGCGATGGCGTACGGGCCGTCGCCCTCCATCTGTGCCCGCAGGAGCGAGTCCTCGGGCGAGGGCATCACCAGCACCTTGCTGGTGCGGGTGCTGTCCGACGTGGCGAGCGTGCGCGCCACGGGAGTTTTGCCCTCCATGATCAGCGCGATATGCTGGTTGTAGGTGAGCATGTCGTTCATCATGCGTTCCATCGAGTCGAGCCGGATGATGTTCTGCACGAGGCTTTCGCGCGAACGGTCTGCCTCGGTGCGGTATCCCGGCAGGAATTCCAGGATCGGGGAATAGGCCACCAGCGACAGGACGAGGATGAACAGCAGCAGCACGAACGACAGGAAGGCTGCGAAGATGCTGGCCGGCGAGAGGTGCATGTGCCACTCCTCGCTGTTGTCCGTGGCATTGAGCATGTTGAAACGGCGTTTGCGGAAAAGCCCGCGCCACCATGCCCGTATGGATTTGAAAAATCTCATCGGTTTATGACATTATGAATGCAAAGATAACCAATTTCATAGAAAACCTTTGCGGAACGCGCCGAATTTTTTAACTTTGTGATCGTTTAGAATCAACGCAAAAAACAGTCGAAAAGTATGGTAAAACCTACATTACTCGTCCTCGCCGCAGGTATGGGCTCCCGTTACGGTTCGCTCAAGCAGATGGACGGGGTCGGCCCCAACAACGAGGCCATCATAGATTATTCGGTCTACGACGCCATCCGCGCTGGCTTCGGCAAGGTCGTATTCGTCATCCGCCACTCCTTCGAAAAGGAGTTCCGCGAGGTCTTCTCCGCGGAGCGTTTCGGCGGCCGCATCGCCGTGGAGTTCGTGTTCCAGGAGCTGGACTACCTGCCCGAAGGGGCTGCCGTTCCCGAAGGTCGCGTCAAGCCGTGGGGCACCAACCATGCCGTGATGATGGCGGCCGATGCCGTCCACGAGCCTTTCGCCGTAATCAATGCCGACGATTTCTACGGTGCCGAGGCCTACAAGACCATCGGGGACTACCTTTCGCAGTTGGGTGAGAGCCGGAACCGCTACTGCATGGTCGCCTACGACCTCGACAAAACCCTTTCGGACAACGGTACCGTTTCGCGCGGCGTCTGCGGCGTGGATGCTGCGGGCAACCTCACCTCGATGGTCGAGCGCACGCAGATCGAGCGTATGCCCGACGGCAGGATCGTCTTCCACGACGGCGGCGCCGACGAAGTACTGGCCGGGGACACGCCGGTGTCGATGAACCTTTTTGGCTTCACCCCCGATTTCTTTACCTATTCCAGGGAGTATTTCAAGACGTGGCTCGCCCGCAACAAGGAGAACCTCAAGGCCGAGTTCTACATCCCGACGATGGTCAACAAACTCGTCGGCGAAGGCACGGCCTCGTTGCGTGTGCTCCGCTCGGCGGCGCAGTGGCACGGCGTCACCTACAAGGAGGACAAACCCGCGCTGGTGGCCTCGATCGAGAAGATGATCGCCGAGGGCAAATATCCCCGCAACCTCTGGGCATAATTGCCGGTTGCGGCATCGCATATGCAAAAGGGCGGATGAAAACATCCGCCCTTTTGCATATTGCTTGTGCAGTGCCGTTTGGCAGCCGGCTTCGGAAAGCCTGATGTGCCTTCGGTTTGGCCGGCTCCCGCGGCGGCTCAGTCCAGGAAACCTTCCCTGACCAACTGCTCCCGGATGCGCGTCCAGTCCGCTACGGGGCGTTTCACACCGTCCACGAACCGGATCGGGCAGCCGAGGCTGCTGTCGTCGATGTAGAGGTCGGCGTGGACTTTCGGCGAGGATGTCCAGCGCTGCTGCGAGGGGTTCTCGTTCACGGCGTAGAGCGGGATTCCCCGCTCGCGGAACCACCGGATCGCGTCGTCGAGCAGCTTGCCGTGGCGCATCGTGTAAAGTATCAGGCGGCAACCGTTGTCCGTAAGTTCTTTCAGTACGGGAACCGCCCCGGCGTCGTCGCCGATTTCGGGATATGCGTGTGTCACGACCGTTCCGTCGAAATCGACGGTGATCAATGCATTGCGTATAGCCATTTATTCCTTGTTCCTAATTCTACGTCCGATTTTGCTGAAGAAAAGTTTCAGGCGCTTGCGGTAGCTGGTCTCCTTGTAATCGTCGTAACCATACCCGTATCCGTACCCGTAACCATATCCGTACCCATAGCCGTAACCGTATCCGTGGCGGCGGGTGCGCGTGCCGTTGAGTACGACGCACATGTTGCGGAATTTCTTCTCGCGGTAAAGCCGTTCGATGTCGGGCAGCTGCCGGCGGTCGAGCACGCCTTCGCGCACGATATAGATACAGAGGTCAGCCAGCCGGTCGGTGATGACCGCGTCGGCGACCGACATGGCCGGGGTGCTGTCGATGAATACATAGTCGTAGCTCTCCCGCAGCTCTGCGATCAGTTTGTCCAGGCGATCCGAAAGCAGCATCTCCGTGGGGTTGGGCGGCTGGATGCCGGCGCAGATCACGTCGAGGTTCTTGTGTACGTCCATCGGCGTAATCAGTTCGCCGATGTCGGTGATCGTCCCGGCCAGGTAGCTCGTGATGCCTTTCTTGCTGTTGCTGCGGCCCAGCGTCGTGGAGAGCGCGTGGCGGCGCAGGTCGAGGTCGATCAGTACGACCCGCTTCCCGGCCGTGGCGAGCGTCATCGCCAGGTTCATCGCCACGAACGTCTTGCCCGCATGGGGGTCGGACGAAGTGAAGAGCACGCATTTGATCTCCTTGCCCGACGACACGTTCATGAAGGTCATGTTCGAACGCAGGATGCGGAAAGCCTCGGACAATGCGTCGCGGCCGGTTTCCCGGACGACGATGCCGCCCTTGTTCTCGCCTTCGAGGAAGGGAATGTCCCCCAGGAACGGGGCGCTGATGTTCTCTTCGATGTCCTTGCGGCCGCGGATGGTCGTGTCGAGCATGCCGATCAGGTAGATGATGCCGAAGGGGATCGCAAGGCCGGCCAGCAGGCTGATGCCCAGGATGATCATCGAACGGGGCGACACGGGCCTGGGGCTGCCGTATGCCTGGTCGATCGTACGCGAATTGCTTTCGGCGACGGCATAGTTGAGCTGCGTCTCCTCCTGTTTGTTGAGCAGGTAGAGGAACAGCTCCTCCTTGATCTTCTGCTGGCGCATGATGTCTAACAGGACTTTCTCCTGCGACGGCATGGTGGATATGCGGTGGTTGGCCAGCGCCTCCTCCTTGCGCATGTTCGAAAGCTGTATTTCGAGCGTCGAGACGTGCGAGTTGAGCGAAGCGATGATCGAGCGGCGCACGGCAGCCAGCACGTTGTCCATGTCCTGGATCACGGGGCTGCGTTCCGAACTGTTTTCGAGCAGTTTCTGGCGGCGCAGGATGGCGTCGTTATATTCGGTGATCTGGGCGACGATCCCGTTGTTGGTCAGCGAGGCGACCATCGGGATCAGATCCCCCGCGTGCGACGGGGCGTCGAGGTAGTCGCGGATGTAGTTGGCGACGCTGATCTGGTTTTCGATCGAAAGCCCTTCGACCTTGAATTTGCTGCTCTCTGTGATGGATCGGGTAGCCTCCGAGGTGATGTCGATCATCTGGTTGCTCTTTTTGATCCCCTCGATTTCGCTGTCCACGACGCCCAGTTCCCGCCCGATGGCCAGCATACGCTCCTTGATAAAGGCGTTCGTCACGACCGATACCTGCCGCTTGTCGGCGATGGCGTCCTCTTCGTACACGGCGATCAGCGTGTTGATCACGTCCTCGGCACGCTTGGGCACGGAGCTGTTCATCGAGATGGTGACGATCGACGCCTGTTTGTTGGCCACGTCGCTCTTTACGGTGGCGCGGTAGGCGTTCGTCGTGACCATCGGCGAACTCTTGGTGACGGTGATGGGCCTGTCCACGTAGGTCGAGTCCATGAACGGCGTCTTGTGTACGACCATCTGCCCCAGCGGGGTGGGGATCGTGTCGCCGTACTGGGCGCGGATGACCCTGCGCTTCTCCTGCTTGGTGAGGTACTTGTCGTCGAAGTCCGCCAGCTTGATCCGGCCGTCCTCGAGTTCGGTCACCTCCAGCGAAAGGCGCTGGTTGTCGTCGTCGATGAAATCGACTTCGATGGGCGAGCGGCCGTAGAGGTCGAGCGTCCGCAGCCCGTCCCGTACGGAGTAGTTGACCGTCAGGTGGAGGCGCTTTACCACCTCGGACATCAGCCTGTGCGACTGGAGGATGTAGACCTCGTTGTCGACGTTGCGGCGGTTCTGGAAACCTACCAGGTCGCTGAAAGCGCCCAGCTCCATGTCGCCGCCCTTGCGGCTGTCCTTTACGAGGATGGTGGCCGTACGGCTGTATATCTTCGGGGTGCTGGCCAGGTAGTAATAGGCCACGCCGAGGCAGATGAGCACCGACAAGGCGAACCAGTACCAGTTGGCCAGAACCATCTGTAACAGGTCGTGCAGCGTGAGGCCGCTGCCGTTTTCGTTCTCGTCGTTCTGCAGGTGTTGCTGCTGGTTGTTGTATTCGGTCATGGCCCGGCTTATTTGGTTAAGGTTATGATAAGCGTCGCCACGGAGATGGCCGTACCTACGAGCGAGAGGTAGAAGTTGCGGTTCTGGCTGATCTCACCGGCCTGTGCCTTGTATTTATTGGGCTTGACATAGATCACGTCGTTCTGCTGGATGTAGAACGCCGGCGAGTTGAAGAGGTCTTTCGATGTGAGGTCGAGGTATTCGATCGTGCGTACGCCGTCCACTTCGCGGGCCACGGCCACGTCCGTACGGATGCCGTAGATCGTCAGGTCGCCGGCCATGGCCAGGGCGTCGAAGATCGAGATCTTGTCGCGCGTGACGTCGTACTGTCCCGGGCGGGCTACTTCGCCGACGACCGAAATCTTCATGTCGGCGAACTGCACGTTGACCGACGGGTCGTTGATATACCCGCCCTCGACGATCTTGTCGGCGATGAGCTGCGCCAGTTCGCTGCGGGTTTTTCCCTTGCAGTCGATCTTCCCGATCACGGGCATGTCGAGCATGCCGTTCTCGTCCACCGTGCGGATCTGCAGCGACTGGTTGGTCGCCGAACTGTACGAGGCGACTCCCGTCACGGAACTCAGCGAGGTCGACGAGTTGAACGGCACTGCCAGTTCGGGGTCTTTGCTGTTGACCACGATCGTCAGCCGGTCGAGGGGCTTGATCCGTATCTGGCCGCTTTCGGCGATTTGTTCGGGCGTAAACGGGTTCGCGTCCTGCAGGTACCAGGCACGTTTCTGCGAGGCGCAGGACGAGACCAGCAGGGCCAGGATGGCCGGGACTAAGAGGCGGAAATGCTTCATTTTATTACTTAGAGCGTTTTGTTTTTGTATAAGGCGTTTTATATCGTGCGCAAAGGTAGTAATTTTTTATGAAATAAACATACCCGCCCGCCCAGCTATTTTGTCCCATTTTCACCCGATTCGGCCGCAGCCCGGATTTTTTCCGGAAAAAAACGTACATTTGACGTCCCGGAATCCGGTTACGTATTAAAATTCGCAAATTATGCTGCATCCCGAGTGGAGCTACCAGGCTGTAATCTATGAAATGAACGTGCGCCAGCTGACGCGCGAAGGTACCCTCAGGGCCGCCGCCGCGAAGCTCGGCTTCCTGCGCGACATGGGCATCGACGCCGTATGGCTCATGCCCGTCTATCCGATCGGCGCCGAGGGGCGCAAGGGCTCGCTGGGCTCTTACTATTCGATCCGCGACTATTGCGCCGTCGACCCCGGGCTGGGGACGATGGGGGATTTCGATGCGTTTGTCGCCGAGGCGCACCGCCTGGGCATGAAGGTGCTGCTGGACTGGGTCGCCAACCATACGGCGCGCGACGCCCGCTGGGTCGGCGAGAAGCCTGCCGACTGGTATGAGCGCGATGCCGCGGGGGCGCCCGCCGTGCCCTGGGACTGGACGGACACCGCCAAACTCAACTATGCGAACCGCGACGTATGGCGGGCCGAGGCCGACGCCATGGAGTTCTGGGTGCGCCGGCACGCCGTCGACGGTTTCCGCTGCGACATGGCGATGCTCGTGCCCGTGGAGTTCTGGAATGAGGCTGCCCGCCGCCTGCGGAAGGTGAACCCCGGCCTGTTTCTGCTGGCCGAGGCCGAGGAGCCTTACCTCTTCGAAGCGGGTGCCTTCGACGCCTGCTATGCCTGGGAGATGCACCACCTGATGAACGACGTGGCGCAGCAGAAGGTGCGCGTGACCGCCCTGCGCGACTACATCTATGCCGACCGGAAGCGTTACCCGCAGTCCGCCATGCGCCTGGTGTTCACCTCCAACCACGACGAGAATTCGTGGAACGGCTCGGAGTTCGCGCGCATGGGCGGCGCCCGCGAGATTATGGCCGCCTTCACGTTCGTCGTGCCGCGCGGCCTGCCGCTGGTCTATACCGGGCAGGAGATCGGCTACGACCATTCGTTCGCCTTCTTCGACCGCGACCCGATCCCCTCCTATGCGGCCAATTCGTTCACGGATTTCTACCGCCGCCTGGTCGGGCTCCGGCATGCTAACCCTGCGCTCGCCGCCGGGGAGGCGGGCGGCGAGATGGTCGAGATACGCAACAACGCCGAGGATTGCCTGATGACCTTCGTGCGCGAAGTGAAGGGCAACCGCGTCGTCGCCGTGATGAACCTCTCGCCCTACGCCATCCATGCCGATTATTACACGGGCATCTATGCCGGCATGTACACCGATGCCATGACGGGCGTTGCCTGCGAACTGCGCGGGCATGTCGAGGAGGACATGGCGCCGTGGAGCTACCGCATCCTGACGCGCTGACCCCTGCGGCCGCGGAGGCAGCGGCCGCATCCCCGCCCGATCCCTGCCCGATGCCCGCCCGATGCCTGGCTGCTTCCCCGCCCGATGCCCGGCTGCGGCCTGCAAACCCGGCCCGGGGCGCCCGCTCGGGGCCGGCGTGCCGTTTTTATCCGCCGCGGAATACGAATCCCCGCGCGGTTGCGTTCCTTTTATGGAATTTTTCCTATTTTTGCCCATGATTATGAAACGCTTCCTTCTCCTCTTCTGCCTGCTGTTCGTCCCGTGCCTCGCGGCACAGGCCGAAACCTACCGCGTCGAAGACATCCCCAATGTCCAGCGCGCCGACCGCACGCGTTACGTCTCGAACCCCGACGGGATACTCTCGGACGAGGCTGTGGCGCATATCGACCGTTTGTGCGCTGCGCTGCGCGAGCGGGCCGTCGCCCAGGTCGCCGTGGTCGCCGTCGATGACATCGCAGGCGGCGACGTCTTCGACTTCGCCATCGACCTCTTCTCCGCCTGGGGCGTAGGGCAGGCCCGCAACGACAACGGGCTGGGCATCCTGCTGGTCAAAGACCGCCGCGAGATCCGTTTCGTCACGGGCGGCGGGCTGGAGGGCGTGCTGCCCGATGCGATCTGCAAGCGCATCCAGCTCAAATACATGCTCCCGGCATTCCGCCAGGGCGATTACAGCCTCGGCATGGTGCAGGGGGTCGAAGCCGTGTCGCAGCTGCTCGAAGGGAGCGAACTGGATCTGGGCGGCACCGATACGGCCGGCGACGAGCTGCCCGCATGGGCGGTTTTCCTGATCGTCACCGGGTTCGTCGTGGTGCCGATGGGCGTGATCCTGCTGGGTTACTACGCCCGCAAGCGTTGCCCGAAATGCCATAAACTGACACTCCGGCAGCAGTCGAGCGACATCCTGAAGGTGACGCCCAACTACCGGCTGGTCGAATATACCTACGTCTGCTCGAATTGCGGCGCCGTGGTCAAACGGCAGGCCAAAAACCTGCGCGACGACAATTTCGGCGGTGGCGCGGGCGGCGGTATGATTATCGGGGGACGTGGTTTCGGCGGTTTCGGCGGCGGGTCGCGAGGCGGTGGTTTCGGCGGCGGTTCGTTCGGTGGCGGCGGTGCCGGCTCGCGCTGGTAAAGGCCGCAGGGCGTGCAGGGCGGCTTTGCCGGTTGCGGGCGGCTGTTTGCCGGACAAAGGCTGGCTTGGCGGGCGGACGGGATGCCTTTCCGGTTTGGAGGGGATAAGATTGGAATGAATTTAAAACATGATATTATGAAGAAATGGATTTGGATTGGAGTCGTCGCCGTCGTGGTGATCTTCTTCTACGCAACGTACAACGGATTTGTCAATAAAGAGGAGGGGCTGAAGACCGCATGGTCGAACGTCGAAACGCAGTACCAGCGCCGTGCCGACCTGATTCCCAACCTGGTGAACACGGTCAAGGGCTATGCCGCACACGAGTCGCAGACTTTCGAGGCCGTAACCGAGGCCCGTGCGAAAGCCACCTCGATCAACCTTTCGGCCGACGACCTCACGCCCGGGAAACTCGCCGAGTTCCAGCAGGCGCAGGCGCAGGTGCGCTCGGCGCTGGGGCGCCTGATCGCCGTGTCGGAGAGTTATCCCGACCTGAAGGCCAACCAGAATTTCCTCGAACTGCAAGCGCAGCTCGAAGGCACCGAGAACCGTATTTCAGTGGCCCGCAAGGAGTTCAACGAAGTGGCCAAGACCTACAACGTCGCCGTGCGCCGCTTCCCGGCCAACCTGGTGGCCAAGTTGTTCGGGTTCGGGCAGAAGCCTTACTTCGAGGCTGCCGAAGGCACCGAAACCGCACCCCGGGTGCAGTTTTAGCCCGGCTCCGGGGTAGAAAGCAAAGGGACGGGACGCGTCAGCGTATCCCGTCCCTTTTGTGTTGTCGGTGCCTGACTACTTGCGGCTTCCGAGAATCCGGAGCAGGTAGAGGAACAGGTTGATGAAGTCCAGGTAGAGGGTCAGCGATCCCAGCAGTGCGATTTTCTGCGTCGATTCGTCCACGACCTCGGCGTTCATCACCATCTTCTTGATCTTCTGTGTGTCATAGGCCGTGAGGGCGACGAACACCAGTACGCCGATGTAGGTTATCACCCACATCATCGTTTCGCTGCGCAGGAAAAGGTTCACCACCGTTGCGATGATGATGCCGATAAGCGCCATGTAACCCATGTTCCCGATGCCCGAGAGGTCGCGCTTGGTGAAATACCCGAACAGCGCCATGGCGCCGAACGTGCCGGCCGTCACGAAGAAGGTCGATGCGATGGACGATGCGGTGTAGAGCAGGAAGATCGAAGCCAGCGTCGCGCCGTTGAGGATCGAGTAGGCGATGAACATCAGCGTTGCCGTGAGGAACGACATGCGGAAGATGAACGACGAGAGGATGATGACCAGCGCCAGTTCGGCGATGATCAGGCCGAAGAATGCGACTTTGCTGCCGAAGATGGCATTGAGCAGCGTCGGCGAGTCGGAGACCGTCAGGGCCGTTGCGCCCGTGATGAAGAGGGCCATCGTCATCCATAGGTAGACGTTGCGGAACAGGGTGGTGTTCTCGGACTTGTCAGCCCTGCGCACGCCGGCTGTCTTGCTGTAATTGGTGCTTGTTTCCATAAAGTTTTCCTGTGTATACCTGAAATTACGTTTCGTTGCGGTTTTTCCGCTGTCGGCGCAAAGGTAACGATTAAATCGGAGTTTTCGGGCAAAGCCGCGTAAATTTCACGGCCGGCCGCCGGGGATGCGGTGCGGCTACATTCCTTTTTTTATGCCGGCCCGGATCAGGAGGATATTTACGGGCAGCGCCACGAGGAACCCGCATGCCATGGCGATCTGCATCGTGAACCAGAATACGAACGAGGTGCGGGGCATTGCCTCACCGCCGTTGAGCGCGAAGATCGCCACGGCCATCCAGCCGTACATGCCGGCCTGCCATGCCGTGAGCGAGAGTATGTCGGCTTTAGCGGCACGGCGTATCGCTTCACCGCGCGGGAGCGTGCGTTCCATGCCCCGGATCGCGGCGTACTGGAACCCGATGCCGAATGCCAGGGCCAGGAGGTAATCCACGACCCATGTCCCAGCCAGTATGCTTCCGCCGATGGCTACGGGGACGAAGAAGAGGAACCATTCGCCGACGATATCGGCCAGCGTACACCCCGCCCCGCAGTGGAGCGTCGACAAGACGACCGACTGCCACCGCGGCCGCCCCTTCATCCCCGGCATATTCCCCATCCCGTCCATGCCTTCCATACCCCGGGGCCCGGCCGTCCCGGACATCTTCGTCCCGTTTGTCATCCCGGGCATGTCCGTCCCGTCTGCCATTCCCGGCATATCCATCCTGTTTGTCATTCCCGGTATGCCCGCCTCATCTGCCATGCCCGCTTTGAGCGCCGTCCCTTTCATTCCGGGCATATCTTCCGCCCCGTCCGCTCCTGTCGTGGGTTCGTTCTCCATCTGCATCCCGGTCATCGCCGGTTCCGGCATGTTCATGGCCGGTTCCGGCTCCGAGACCTTCCATGGATCCGTCCCCGCTACGGACAGGTCTTTCCGTCGGCCCGTGCCGGGCTTTCTATTCTCCGTTTCCTGCCCGGCGCTGCCGACCTTCCGCACGTTTCCGTTTTCCCCGATGCCGCCGCCTTTTGCCGGCTCGCTGATTTTCACTAAGCCTTTCTGCTTTCCGGTGCCGTCGTTTTGCACGGGCATGTGCCGTGCGGCGCGTCCGAAGGCGAAATAGGCCCATAGCCCGAAAAAACTGGCCCAGAGGGCGGTGAGTACCCATACGCTTTCCATAATGCGCATCGGTTGCCGGCGCGTACGCAGGTCGGCCGCGACGATGAGCGCCGAGCCGATGCCGCCCGCTACGAACAGGACTGCCAGATAATAGAATTGCTGCATGACGAGATGTTTTTTTCCGTCATACAGCAATTTATATACCGCACCGCGCTTCTGTCCTTCCGTCGAAGCCGGGCGGGGAATTCAGCCGGGTCGGCTTCGGCAGGAACCGAAATATTGGTTTCGTAGACCCCGAACTGGGTGCGCTCGAATAACTCAGGGCATCAAATCCAATGTGACGATCACCGGATTGGCATAGCCGTTTTCCTCCCGTTGGCCGAACAATTCCGCTTGCATGCCGGGGGATAACCTGGCTTCGTCGAGCACACCTGTAATCCGGTTCCCGGCCACGTCTACCGGGCCGTTCATTACCGTGGCGAACAGTCCGTTCCTGTCTGGCTCGTTTTTCCCGAACGTGATACCGACCAGTCCCGTTATGGTTCGGTATTTGTAGGTAAGAGAAAATGCAGAAAAGAGTAAATATCTTGTTTACAGGTATTTAATTCTCTGTTCTGCATCTGTTCCGAGCAATAAAATTGCAGAATCGGGCAGGTTTGACGGTGAGTTGTGTTACTTATCCGTTACCTGCCCGAAATGCTTTAATTTGCATTTAAGACAGTTGTTTTCAGTGTGTTGCATCGAATTACCGCATAACAAATAACTTGACTAAACGTTTAACCCATCCACAAAGTTCAAGTTATTATGCAACGCAGCACTTTCAAAGTCCTTTTCTATGTGAAAAGGCAGTCGGAAAAACACGGTCAGGTTCCCATTATGGGCCGTATTACGATCAACGGTACGATGTCGCAGTTCAGCTGCAAACTCTCCGTCCGTTCTTCCCTCTGGGATGCCAAAGCGAACAAAGCCTCCGGCAAAAGCCTCGAATCGCAGCGCATCAACGAGAAGCTGGAAAATATCAAGACCAATATCGGCAAGCAGTACCAACGTCTCTGCGACCGTGATTCATACGTTACGGCCGAAAAGGTTCGCAACGCTTTCCTCGGTATGGGTGACGACTGCCGCCTGCTGTTACAGACCTTCGACGAATACCTCGCAGGGTTTCTCAAACGCGTGGGCAAAGACCGGGCCTATTCCAGCTATGAGGACTACTGCAAACGCCGCCGCCGTCTGGCCTCCTTCCTCGAATACGAATATCATGTCAAGGATATTCCTTTCAAAGAATTGAAGCGGGACTTTATCGAAAAGTTCGTGGTCTACCTCTCCTCGGTACAAGGGATGCGTTCCGGGACGATCCATTCTACGCTCAAAAAACTGAAGCTGATGACCTATACGGCGTATAAGAACGGCTGGATTGCCGCCGATCCTTTCGCAGGTTTCTACGTGAGGCCGGAGTACTCGGAACGGCGTTACCTCTCGGCTTCGGAATTGCAGGCCGTCATGGACGTCCGACTGCCCAATTACCGGACGGGCATCAACCGGGATGCCTTCGTCTTCTGTGCCTTTACAGGCCTGAGCCATGCGGACGTGGTGAAACTTACCCACGCAGATATTTATACGGACGATAACGGGGATCGGTGGATTATCGACAGGCGCCAGAAAACGGGTACGCAGTTCCGGGTCAAACTGCTTCCCGTCGCCGCAATGCTCTACGACCGTTATAAGGACATGCATCTCTCGGGAGACCGGGTCTTCCCGCTCAAAGGCACCTATAATACGTTGAACATGTCATTACGGCATGTTGCCAGACACGCCGGTCTGTCATTCAACCCCACGATCCACATGGCCCGGCATACCTTTGCCACGACGGTCACGCTTACGCAAGGCGTGCCTCTGGAAACGGTCAGCAAGATGCTGGGGCACAAACGGATCACCACGACCCAAATCTACGCTAAAATCACCAATGACAAGATCGGACAGGATATGACGGCATTGAGCGAGAAATTGAACGGTATCTTCAAGGTCGCGCAGTAATCCGGCGCAATCCCGGAATATCATATATATCTAATATCTCCGTCACTTGTTTCCGCCGGCAGGGAATTAAACGCCGGAGATAAAAATCCGCAAGGCCATGCGAATCGTCCGAGGACGAGCCTTGCGGATTTTTATCCCCGGTGTTTTGCTGGTCGCATGTAGATTTGCAGCGTGATGTAATCACAGGTAATTTCGATATGGAGTCGCAGTGAACCGGGGCTTGTCGTAAGCTTTGAGGCTTGGCGGTAGATTTGGACTGCGATTCCATTAACCTGAGAGAATGGCTGTTTAGAATTGTAGGTTTGAAGACCTGGTACATGTGATAGCATACGACTCTCACAAAACTAACAAGTTATGCACTATTTGTATTATGTGGGTCTGGATGTGTCGAAAGAGACTTTCGATGCGTCTTTGGTCGCCTTCGAGGATGCAAACGAGATGGCTCACCGCAAATTCGCCAACTCCCGAAAAGGGATCTGCTCGTGTCTGCACTGGGTTGAGAAGCGGCATGGTATTCGGCTCGTCGATGTGATTTTCTGCGCCGAGGATATGGGGAGCTACATATCCGAGATGGCGGTTTGTGCTTCCGACAGGACGCTGAATTTCAATTTTTCACTGATCTCGCCGTTGGTAATCAAGTATTCGATGGGTATTGCCCGTGGCAAAACAGACAGAGTGGATGCCCGGCGTATCGCCGAGTATGCGATCACTCACTATCGGAAGATAGCCCTTTATCTGCCGGCAGAGAAGGAACTGTGTCAGTTGCGCACATGGCTGATCTTAAGGGCTCATCTGGCAAAACAACGTGTAGCGAAACTGGTGTTGCTCGAAAAATTAGACTACAAAGAGAAATTCGCGGATGTATCTATTCAACGTTCCATGCTCCAGGAGGAGATCGCGTATGCAGAAACTCATATGAAAACCATCGAACGGGAAATGAAGGAACTGATAGCCGCCGACAGCAACATTTGCCGGAACTACAAGCTGCTGACCAGCATCAAAGGTGTAGGGCCGATCACGGCCATTGTGATGCTCTGTTCGACGCTTAATTTCACCAAAATCACAGACCACCGCAAGTTTGCCTGCTATTGCGGGCTGGCTCCGTTCGAACATAGCTCCGGCACAAGCGTTTGCGGGGGATGCCACACATCGAGCATGGCGAATCGAGACATTAAAGTACAACTGAACCGCAGTGCACTGATTGCCATCAGGTGTGATCCGCAACTAAAGGCATTTACGAACGCAAAGTGGCTGAAGGTAAACATAAATTCAGCGTCCTGAATGCTGTGAGGGCCAAAATCGCCGCCAGATGCTTTGCCGTCGTAAGGCGTGGAACACCATATGTAGCGTTGCAGATATAATCCGGCATACATATCTGCCATTCGATAAGATTTTGAGATCATTCAAAATCTCAAAATCTTATTGTCGGAACAGTCCGTCTAATTGGGAGCCGAACCTACTCATAATTAATGTATTGTCATTTCCGTACTCCGCAAATTAACGATTCTGACTATGGGATGCAAGGCTATACAAGCGCTTCGCGGCCTTGCATCCCATAGCCAGAATCATTTTGCTAAACGCTACGACAAAAAATGACAATTTCCGGGCATGAAACTTTTTGCAGCTTTTATTTGGTTTTATCTTAGAATTCTACCGTCGGAATAGGCGGCTTTCTGCGGCCCGGACGCTACCCTGCGGACTGCCCCTCCAATAGCCATAATCCACGACACGCACGTCATATACCCCAATAGGCATAACAACCGCTCCCGACGTTTCGTTCAGCTGTCCGTTATAATTCGCATTGTCTGTTCAAAACGGTCGTCTGTTGTTCTTCTTCTCGTGGAGATAATTCAGCTCACCGCTGTAAATGTCCATGACAAATCGCAGCATATTGTCGACCAAGGCCGTAAGCCTTGTACTCTCATTCCCTAACAGGTGGAGTATTTCCGATACTTTGTGCTTGGTTCGGGTACTGACATAGATCGCAGAGCGGTTGCGGCAATCCACCGGAGCGAAGAACGTGCGTTCAAAATCCGGTAGCGTGAGCTTTTTCCGACGGAAACCGGAATGTTCTTTTACGGTACTCGCAGTGGAGTCTATGCCTGTTTTCTCAGCAGTCGGCGCCGATGCTACGGATGCAGTTGCCGATGTCTTTTCCTCGGGATCGTCCGTATTTTCCTCTTCCGGCTCGGGAATCCTGCGGACGACTTCCGAGTCCAAAGGGGCTTGTCCGGCGATCATCTGACGCATCAGTTCCTCGTCGACTTCGATACGGGGACGCTTAGCAGGATTGGGTGCGGGGTTGTCTTTTTCCTTTAATGAATCCATGGTGCAACGTTTTTGAGATTGATTGTCAGCCATACGAGCATAGAGTATGTATGTCTGGTTTATTGGGTTAAACCATTCAAAATACCGTTTTCTATTTCATGCAGTTTATATCGGGATAATGAACGCAATAAGAAAATCGACCTTTCATGCTGCAAGATGTCCCGTCCTGAAAAAGGTTTACAGAAAAGAGTAAATCTTATGCAGCAAAAAAC
>OLQM01000893.1_pt1 | contig 34334 bp, 34 predicted proteins | sample 1673161 | NCBI WGS metagenome assembly OLQM01 (sample SAMEA3136761, study PRJEB25190) | human gut metagenome | reverse complement strand
GGCTGGCGGCCGTCATCAAGCGCTGCCGGGAATATTTTGACTGCTGCGTGGTCTACTACAACCAGAACTGGGACAGAAACCTTTCCACCGTTTTCTGGGAGGATTTCGAACTGAAAAACACCTTCGGGGAGTATGGCCCGGACATTTTGGTTCCTGTGGTTGGCGAGAATCTGGGTGTGACCTGCGGTAACATTCTGGGTCGCAGCTATGAGCTTCTGTCCGAGTTGCAGCCGGAGGGCTATCTGGTGCTGGGCGATACCAACTCCTGCCTTTCTGCTATCAGTGCAAAACGATTGCACATCCCGCTGTTTCACATGGAGGCAGGCAACCGCTGCAAGGATGAGTGCCTGCCCGAGGAGACCAATCGCCGCATTGTGGATGTGATTTCTGACGTGAATATGTGCTATTCCGAGTTCGCCCGGAAGTATCTGGCAGATACCGGCCTGCCCAAGGAGCGTACCTATCAGACTGGCTCTCCCATGGCAGAGGTATTGCATATGAATCTGGAGAAGATTCAGAAAAGCGATGTGTTGGAGCGTCTGGGGCTGGAAAAGGACAAGTACATTCTGCTGTCTGCCCACCGGGAGGAGAATATCGACTCCGAAAAGAACTTCCTGAGCCTGTTCACCGCAATTAACGCACTGGCAGAAAAGTACGATATGCCCATTCTGTACTCCTGCCATCCCCGCAGCAAACACCGTCTGGAAAAGAGTAGCTTCCAGCTGGACCCTCGTGTCCGTGTCAACGAGCCGCTGGGCTTCAACGACTACAACAAGCTGCAAATGAACGCTCTGGCGATCGTCTCCGACTCCGGCACTCTGCCAGAGGAGAGCAGCTTCTATCTGTCCATCGGTCACCCCATCGCTGCTGTGTGCATCCGCACCTCCACCGAGCGCCCCGAGGCTTTGGAAGCAGGCGACTTTATCCTGGCTGGCATTACAACCCGGGAACTTCTCAACGCCACCGATATGGCGATTGAAATGAAGCAGAAGGGTGTTTTGGGCAAGCCCTGCCCCGATTATGTGGACGAGACCGTGTCCATGAAGGTGGTTCGCATCATTCAGGGTTATGTGAATGTAGTTAATAAGATGGTATGGCGTAAGGGCTAAAGTAATTTAGCGCAAACAATAAAATGGAGGAAAGAAAAATGTCTCTGTATGAAAAAATTGTCTCTAAGCAGGAAAAACTCGCATTGGTCGGTCTGGGCTATGTCGGCATGCCGATTGCTGTTGCTTTCGCAAAGAAAGTAAATGTTATCGGATTTGATCTGAATAGCGAGAAAATCGATCTGTACAAACAGGGCATTGACCCGACCAAAGAGGTTGGAAATGAAGCCATTAAAGCAACCTCTGTCGACTTTACAGACGACGAAAGGAGACTTCAGGAGGCAAAGTTTATCATCGTGGCTGTTCCTACGCCTGTGAACACCGACCACACGCCTGATCTGACTCCGGTTATCGGTGCCTCCGAAATTGTTGGCCGGAATCTGACGAAAGGTTCTATTGTCGTGTATGAATCGACTGTCTATCCGGGTTGCACGGAGGATGTTTGTATTCCGATTCTTGAAAAGGAATCTGGTCTGAAGTGCGGAGAAGACTTCAAGATTGGCTATTCTCCCGAGCGCATCAATCCGGGCGACAAGGTACATCGTCTCGAAAATATTCGCAAGATTGTTTCCGGTATGGACGCAAAAACCTGCGAAGAAATCAAAAATGTGTACGACTTGGTTATTGAAGTCGGTACCTACCCTGTTTCTAACATCAAAACGGCAGAAGCAGTAAAAGTTGTAGAAAACAGCCAGCGCGATATTAATATCGCGTTCATGAATGAACTTGCAATGGTATTTGACCGGATGGGAATCGACACCAATGAGGTTGTTGATGGTATGAATACCAAATGGAATGCACTGGGTTTCCGTCCTGGCTTGGTTGGCGGTCACTGCATTGGTGTTGATCCGTACTACTTTACTTATGAGGCAGAAAAGCTGGGCTATCATAGCCAGATTATTCTGAATGGTCGTATTGTCAACGACAGCATGGGTGCATATGTTGCTGATGCTGCAATTAAGAAAATGATTGAGGCTGGCCAGGCACCTAAGAAGTCCAAAGTCGTGATTCTGGGTCTTACCTTTAAGGAAAACTGCCCGGATACTCGTAATAGCAAGGTTAACGACATTATCAAGCGACTCAAGACTTATGGCATTGATCCTATCGTGATCGATCCGTGGGCAAGTGAACGTGATGCCATGCGTGAATATAGTGTTCAGCTGCACAGCATGGAGGATGCTAAGGAAGCTGATTGCGTTATCGTGGCAGTTGCTCATAAGGAGTTTAAGGCCCTCAGTCTCGAAGATATTAAGAAGCTGTACAAAGAAAGCCCCGACGATGAAAAAGTATTGCTGGATGTTAAGGGACTTTACACAGTGCAGGATTTGAATAATTCTGGCATGCGTTACTGGAGACTGTAATACTTTAATGTCCGGAAAGGATACGATTATGGGAAACTATAGAATTGCAGTTGCAGGTACTGGCTATGTCGGCTTGTCCATCGCCACTTTGCTGTCACAGCATCACGAGGTTATGGCAGTAGACATCATCCCGGAGAAGGTTGATCTTATCAACCACAAGAAGTCGCCTATTCAGGACGAGTATATTGAAAAGTATCTCGCAGAAAAGGACTTAAATCTGACTGCCACACTGGATGCTGAAGCTGCCTATAAGGATGCAGACTTCGTTGTCATCGCAGCACCTACCAACTACGATAGCAAGAAGAACTTCTTTGATACCTCTGCGGTTGAAGCAGTTATCAAGCTGGTCATCCAGTATAATCCGGATGCCATCATGGTCATCAAGTCCACGATTCCTGTAGGATATACGGCTTCTGTGCGTGAGAAGTTTAACACCAAGAATATTATCTTCAGTCCAGAATTCTTGCGTGAGTCTAAGGCACTGTATGACAACCTGTATCCGTCCCGTATCATCGTTGGTACTGACCTGAATGATGATCGCTTAGTTGAGGCTGCACACGAGTTCGCAGGTCTGTTGCAGGAAGGCGCCATCAAGGAAAACATCGATACCCTGTTCATGGGCTTTACCGAAGCTGAGGCAGTCAAACTGTTTGCCAATACCTATCTGGCATTGCGTGTGTCTTATTTCAACGAATTGGATACCTATGCTGAGATGAAGGGTCTGAACACCCAGCAGATTATCGAGGGAGTTTGCCTTGACCCGCGTATTGGTGACCAGTACAATAATCCCTCTTTTGGCTATGGAGGCTACTGCCTGCCCAAAGATACCAAGCAACTCCTGGCCAACTACGCTGATGTGCCTGAAAACCTGATTGAAGCTATCGTGGAATCCAACCGCACCCGCAAAGACTTCATAGCTGATCGCGTTCTGCAGATGGCAGGCTATTATGGTTATGGTGAAGATAACGAGTACGATAAATCTCAGGAAAAGCCCTGCGTGATTGGCGTATACCGCTTGACGATGAAGTCGAACTCTGATAACTTCCGCCAGTCCTCCATTCAGGGCGTCATGAAACGCATCAAGGCAAAGGGTGCAACGGTCATTATCTATGAGCCGACTCTGGAGAATGGCAGTACATTCTTTGGCAGTGAAGTCGTGAATGACCTTGAAGAATTCAAAAAACGCAGCCAAGCCATCATTGCCAACCGCTATGATAGCTGCTTGGATGATGTGCAGGACAAGGTCTACACCCGCGACCTGTTCCGCAGAGACTAATACTTATTGCAGCCATGTGTTCCGCCACATGGCTGTGCTGCTCAAATATGCTACCTCTCCGTGGTGAGCAGCAGGCAACGAGATTTCCTCTCGGCTAAAGCATGTATTCGTTAATTCACTCTTTGAATGAGGAAAAAACTATAATGGGAAAGTATTTTGGAACCGATGGCTTCCGTGGTGAAGCTGGTATTGATCTGACTGCCGACCACGCTTATAAGGTCGGCCGTTTTCTGGGCTGGTATTACAACGCTCTGCGCGAGCGCAACGGCAACAACGAGCCAGCCCGCATCGTCATCGGCAAGGACACCCGCCGCAGCTCTTATATGTTCGAGTACAGTCTGGTTGCAGGACTGACCGCCTCCGGCGCAGACGCCTATCTGCTGCACGTCACCACTACGCCGTCCGTGGCTTACATTGCCCGTGTGGATGACTTCGATTGCGGCATCATGATTTCCGCCAGCCACAACCCCTACTATGACAACGGCATCAAGCTCATTGACTGCTATGGCGAGAAGATGCCGGAGGAGATCTTGCTTTTAGTCGAAGATTACATTGATGGAAAGCTCCATGTGTTCGATAAGGACTGGCCAGAACTGCCCTTTGCTCATCGTGAGCATATTGGCTGCACTGTGGACTATGTTTCTGGTCGTAACCGCTACATGGGCTACCTGATCAGCCTCGGAATCTACTCTTTCAAGGGTGTCAAGGTTGGTCTGGACTGCGCCAACGGTAGTTCCTGGAACATTGCAAAATCTGTGTTCGATGCGCTGGGTGCTGACACCTACGTCATCAATGCACAGCCCAACGGACTGAATATCAACAACAATGCAGGTTCCACCCACATCGAGGGCTTGCAGAAGTTCGTGGTAGAGAAGGGGCTGGACATCGGTTTTGCCTATGACGGCGATGCTGACCGTTGCCTGTGTGTGGACGAAAAGGGCAACGTCATCACTGGTGACCATATCTTGTACATCTACGGTTGCTACATGAAGGAGCGTGGCAAGCTGCTGACCAACACTGTGGTCACTACCGTCATGTCTAACTTTGGCCTGTATAAGGCTTTTGATGAGAAGGGCATCGGCTACGCCAAGACCGCTGTGGGCGACAAGTACGTCTACGAGTACATGGCGAAAAATGGCTGCCGTATCGGCGGTGAGCAGAGTGGTCATATTATCTTCAGCAAGTATGCCAGCACGGGTGATGGTATCCTGACCAGTCTGAAAATGATGGAAGTAATGCTTGCCAAGAAGCTGCCTATGAGCAAGCTGGCTGAGCCCCTGAAGATCTACCCGCAGGTTCTGGAAAATGTTCGTGTGACCGACAAGAAGGCCGCACAGGATGACGAAGCAGTGCAGGCGGCAGTCAAGGCTGTAGCCGAAGCACTGGGTGACACTGGCCGTATCCTTGTCCGTGAGTCTGGTACGGAGCCTGTCGTGCGTGTGATGGTGGAAGCCCCTGACCACGACACCTGCCAGAAGTATGTGTCTCAGGTCGTAGAGACTATCAAGAGCCGGGGTTATGGAGTTTGAATGCAAACTTGAAACAAGGATGCGGAATCCTGCTGATTGCATCAGTGGCTCTTCTTTCTATCTTGGCGTTGTTGCCTGATGCGGATGTTGACCACGATGCAGGATACACTGCCTCGGAGCTGAGTATCCGAGAAACCGTAGATGAAAACGTGACCAGCACAAGCTATGTGAATTCTGATGGGGGAATCACAGATGCCATTGATATGGGCTACGCGACCGTGTGTAGAATGCGGGATGATAACGATCGAGTTGTAGAGGAACGTTATCTTGATGCAAGCGGAAACCCAGTGGCAAGGTATGGCGATTATTACGGGTTGTCATATGAATACGAAGAAGCGAGTACGGTAATCACATATCTTGACGCAAAGGGAAATCCAATGAAGCGCAGCGCAGGGTACACTACTATAGTCAGAACGCGGGCTGGTGGCAGGGCTTCCGATGATTTCTACTACGACTTGAACGGACGGCAGGTACAGTGCTCCGGCGGATACTACGGGCTTCATCGTGAGTATAATTCTGATGGGCAGAACATCAGTGTGACCTTTCTAGATAAAGACGGTCATGCGGTGTGTACTTCACTTGGCTATGCAGGTGTGACTTATCAGCGTGATGGGAATGGTACTGTTGTCGGTGAGCAGTATTTTGACACAGAATGGAATCCTGTAAAGAATTCGCTTGGTCAGTATGGCGAGTTATATCAGCGCAACGAGCAAGGATACATCGGCCAGATTACCTATCTTGACGCAGATGGCAACCCTACCCCTACCAATGCAGGCTTTACCATCCTCAGACGTACCTATCATAGAGATGGCACAGCAGATACGGATATGTATTTTGATGCGAATGGCAATCCAAAGGCGTTGTCTAAAGGGCAGTACGGCATCAAGCGCAGTGGCAAGGTGAACCTTCTGCTTGACAGAAACGGCAACAATATGCTGTGTGTGGACAACCTTCTGAATGGCTTCCCATGCATGGTTGTTGTTTTTGGTTGCGTTGTCTGTTTGCTGATGATTGTTCTTCCGAAGAGTTTAAGCGTAGTATTGACGATTGTTTATGTAGCTTTCATTCTTTATGAAACACTGATGTTTCGTGAGTCAGGGGATGCAAGAATGAACTTTGTCCTCTTTTCCTATGCAGGGAAGTTCTTGAAAGTGCAATCCGTGAGAGTTGGGGTCATCAATAACATCTGGCTGTTCATTCCACTTGGAACGGGGCTGTATAAGTGGTTTCAGAAGAAATGGGTGCTGCTGATCCCCTTCGTGATGTCTGTGGCAATCGAAACGACCCAGTATATTACGGGACTTGGCATCGCGGAGTTCGATGATGTGTTCGGTAATGCGATGGGTGGTTGGATCGGTGTGCTGGCGGCATACACCATGATGACGTGGCGCAAGGGAAAAATCAGTCATCATCTTCTACACCATCCCACCCGATGAACTCTTCCTCGGCCTCGTCAAGTTTCGACCAATCAAGGTACTGCCCGCAGTTACCGCAGTAAGACTAGTATTCGTACTCGATGACTTTCTTGCACCGAGGGCAAACGGAGAAGCAGTTCCGGTCCTTGTAGATTCGGACTGTGTTTACAGCCATGGGCAAACGATATGTAGGAGAGAGCAGTATGTCAAGGATGGCGTGAGTGAGAGGACGCTTCTCTGGAGTGTCCTCCCAGACATCAGCGGAGTTCTGATGGCGGAATCTTTTGAAAGTAAACTTCATTTTATAATCACCTTAAAGCAGAGATGATTAACACGGACACTTGGATGTATATATGTCCGATTTTGCCCGTTATCCTTGAAAATATATACTATATAGTATATATTTAAGTTATGAGAGTCATGCCTTACAGGTGTGTTGCCTCAAACGTTATCTGGTGTGATATTTGAAACAAGAAAGGCGAGTAGATGGGCAAAAAGGATTCTTCCACGGAAATGGAAAAGATTGGAAAGCTGATATATAAGGATTTGGGCCATCCAGCGTTGTCACAAGTTGGAAATGCGGTAGGAAGCTTAATAAGACTTGTAGCCTTGCCGATTACCTTTTTGGGGTTAACAGCAGAAGAATTAGAAAAGAAATATGCAAAGTTTATACAAAAAACACTTGAAAAGGTTCCGGAGAAAAAGCGAATTGATCCAAAGGCTGTGGTTGCTGCACCGCTTTTGGATCATGTGAAATTTGTTTTCGATGAGGAAAACTTATCTGAGATGTTTTCAAATCTATTGGCAAATGCGATGATGGAAAATGTCGAAGCTATGGTACACCCTGCATTCGCCGAGATGCTTAAGCAACTTAGCCCTTTAGATGCAGAGTTTATGTTTTTATATTTTAAGGATGAAGATATTGTTGAACAAGAAGATATTAAATGGAAATATGGTGAAGGACAGCTGTCTTTAACTATCGAATCTTTACTTCGACTTGGTATAATAAACGGAATAACATATGACAATAGAGATGATGTCGCTTATGCGCTTACTGATTTTGGTAAGCTGTTTCGTGATTTATGCTTGATGACACCGACAGATATAGAACAAGACGAATTTGTATTTCAGGATGAACAGAACAATGCATATATCAGTGGAAAGTATGCGTTTTCCGATACTTTTGGTACAGTGAGAAAGTCGGAAAAAAACGGGCATTTGTATATAAGACATAAATTTTCAATTGAAGATGTAGACAATGGAAGTCAAATAGCTGTTGTCTTTAGAGTATACAATAATTATTCTGAAGAGAAATCTTTAGAGAGGGTGTATTTAGAAAGTCAAAGGGGAAAGATTTATGCGGCAGAAAATAAAATGCCTGTCACAATAAAACCTAAAAAGTTCTTTGACTGTATATTTGCGATTAAATCAAAACAAATGCTTGAGGAACTGGAAAGCGGAAACGGAAAATATGTAATTCAAGAGGGAAAAATGATATATGAGATGTCTGTAACAGAGGCAACGAGAAGAGAGATAGCAGTTTATTTGAAGTATTTTAAGGAGGACAACTAAAATGTGTGAACGAATTGAAATTAATAGTGAACAGGATTGGCAGGATTTTCTTGACTCTGCAACGCGTGAAGAATTGGAAATCCTGAAAGAGGATATTCTTAGCGGAAAGGCCTTTTCTGATGATGATAATGATGACGAATAATTTCGCTCTGTACTTTGAATCATTGAAAATAGCTTTATAGATATGTAAATTTAAGCTGTGAGGCTGTAGTAAAAGCACCGCACAGCTTTGCCGCTCGAAACTTTGCACACCTCTACGTGGTGAGCGGCAGGCAACGCAGTGTGGATACTGTGGCTGAGATGCAGGGACGAGATATTAGGGACATTTAGGTGAAATCATGGATTCTTCGACGATAAGTACAGTTGTTTCGTTAGGTTGGGATAGTGTGTTAAAACTCATGGGTTCCATAGTGCTGAGCCTTGGAGGGGGCGCTGCCATTGCGCTTTTCATTTTCCACTTTATGGCGGATCGTTTGGCGGAACGTCTGAAGGGAAAATATCAGCTTGAATTGGATAAGAAGTTTGAAAGCTATAAGGCTAATCTTGACAATAAAAAGTATGTGACGAAAACAAAGTTCGATGCAGAATTTGATTTGTATAGAAAATTATCAAAAGCATACTTTGAAATGGTGAAATGTATCAACGTGATGATTCCTCAAGGCTTATCTACGGTGCCTGCAAATGAAGAACTGCGAAAAAAAGTGGATGAGGATCACTATACTGCGGCTCAAAAAGCAGTTGTTACAGCACAGGATGAACTAAATAGCAATGCAGCTTTTATTCCCGAGACCTTTTATAACCAATATGAGGCTATTCGTCAACTTTGCATTTTGCAGTTGGACGAGTTTCAGGAGCGTTGGAATGTGGGATCACTTGTGCCCCAGAAAGAGAAAGAAAAAATATCGGTGGAAGCCTATAAGAGAACAGGTGAAATAAATGAAAAGTTCAAAGAGTTAAACTGCGAACTTAGGAAATATTTAAGTGAATTAGATGTTATTGACTAATAAGAAAAAATATACATAACGATGAAAGCAATATTTCTGATATTGCCATCCAACTTCCACAGTGCTATACTAACATCAAATCTTACATATTCTTTCGGGAGGTATCATCCTATGCCCAGAACCAAAGGCAGCAAAAACCGTGTTACCGCATCTACCGACTTCGATGCTCAAATCGCAAAGTTGCAGAAAGACAAGGCAATGCTCGAAGAAGGTCTTTCCAAGACTGTCGCCCATATCGAAGAGCTGAAGACCGACATCAAGTCTCTGCGTGAAAGTCTAAAGCCGCAGAAGGCGGAGATCAAGCAGACCGAAAAAGAAATCGCAAAGCTGGAGGCCAAGAAGGCTGCCGTCGAAGCGAAGGCCGCCGAAGCTGCTAAGAAGGTTGAGGCCGAAGCTGTGCTGAAAAAGCTGCTGGCATCCGGTATGACGGCAGATGATATCCTCGAAAAACTGAAATAAAGCAATACGCCGTGTGATCAGAAAAAATCTAGGAGTTCACACGGCATATTTTGAAGCACGATTTATAGTTTGTGACGAAAATAAAAGGATAGAGGTGACTATCTGTGGGCAAGCAGCGCAGACCCGGCGGAGGGCGAAAGAAATCAAAATCGAAATACAGTGCCGAGAAGAATCTGGCGAAGCAGATGGAAGCAGCAGTGCTACTCTATAAGGACAACATGACCCTGCAAGCCATCGCAGACGGCCTGTCCCTCAATCCTATCAAGGTTCGGAAGTTGCTCATCACTGCAGGAGTCTATGAGTCAGACACGGCAAAGCTCGTACAGCAGACATTCAACAATTTCAGAAACACACAGAACTATAAGATTGCTGTCACCTCCACTATGTCTGCCTTACAATTGTCTCGTCCCTCTGTGACCTCTTATCTGCCGTATGAGAAAGGCGTGTACTTCCCGGAGGATGCCGATGCGGAGAACATCAGCACCGGCGCTGAACGTCAGCGTCATTACCGAGCGGTCACAGCGCTGAAGAAGAATCCGTGTGAGGAGAACCTCTGGAAGTGCGTGGTGGCTTTTCGGGGATATAAGTTCAAGACTCTGTCCGGCTTGCCCTTTACATACAAACTGAAGAAGGGCAGGGGAGATGAGTTCACCAAGGAACTGTGGATCGACCGCAGGGAGAGTAGCAAGAGCCTTGCATGGAGCTCTGTCATGCGGGCATATCAGAATATTGGAAAAGTTGGAGAGGTCGTGGACAGACCCAAGGCTTTGGGAGACATCCGGGGTGTGTCGTATATCTATGGGGTGTTCTACCGATTTGGCTTGATTGACGTGCCGAAAAAGGTTAAAGAGAAGATGACGAAGTGATAAGGGTGTAGGTATAGTTTGTGACGAAAATAAAACTGCCCTCCGTGTGAACCACAGAAGGCATACGCCATCACCCATCAACAGAATGAGATGATAATATACCGTTTTAAGGCTGAATGTGATATAATAGAAACGGCGGTTTACCGTACTACTTGTAAAGGGCAGGTGAATGTGCAGATGTACATCATTTGTCATAGCGAGAAATTCGTGTTCAATATTGATAAGATAGTTGAAGCTATCACAAAGGCTTCAAAAGCAACATTGAATCGGATGAACACCCGAATCACCAAGGAAATTCAACAGTTGTTGGATTTGGGTGATAACTCGCTTGAAGATTTTCCGCATTCCCAGTGGCTCTATGAAAGAATTGCAGAGTTGGAACGGATGCGGAAGCACATTAAACTCCTGAAAAAGGCGAAAAGTAATAGAATTCCAGCGAAGTTGCGCGCACTTTGGCTTTGCAGGATAAAAAACAGCAGTCGAACATTAGCGAGCACATCACTTGACCCAATGAGCATCGCACTGCCTGTTCCGCCCACGTTTGAGGCTGCCTTGAGTAGTTTCGGACGTGGGAGGGATTTGGATGCCCTCGCATGCTGAAGAACACTTCGATGCAATCGGAAACTACTACCATATTATAGATCCAGAGGGAACATTGTCTGAAATTGAAAGGGCAAAAAAGGAGGTTGAGGTACTAAATGGTATGCCGAACAGCTTCCCAAAGGCTCTTTGCTATGTAATGAGACTTTCAGGATTCACGAAAGAGGCACTGGCCTTTGAATCGAAGGTGTCTGAGTCGACGATTGGCCGCTACAGAACTGGAAAGGTTAATCACTATTCTGAGAAAAATGTAGTGGCGCTGTGTGTTGCTATGCACCTTCCACCGTGGCTTTCATTTAAACTCATAGAAAAAGCTGGCTTTGCGTTGGCTGAGACCGAAGAGCAGCAGGCGTTTATGACGGTTCTTACCTGCATGTTTATGAGATCCGTTGATGAAGTGGATGAATACCTAAAAGTAAGAGGAAGTGAGCCGTTGGGTCAGGTAGCTGCATAAACTCAATACCTAATAGCCGACATGATAAAGAGCCGTGCGTCCAATTCCCAGACATGGGAGAAAACGCACGGCTCTTTCGTTAAAACAAGTGGACTTTAAGTTTAAGTACGGAGGCAATTCTGGAAGAAGTTGTCATCAAGGATAAGCTGGGCATCTGTATGATGCTTGAATTTGAAAAGATTCTGACCTTTGACGCCAACTACAACTACATTTTTACCGATAGTATTCAGAATGTCCATGACAGGAATGTAATCGGTGTCACCACTCATGATGATAGCAGTGTCGAAAGCGTTATGAAATCCTTTCGTTAAAACATGTGTTGCAAGATTAACATCGGTTCCTTTTTCTTCAATATAATAAGTGGCAGGATTATTTATATCCATTGTTGCTCCGGCAACCGGACGTGCCACATGTTGACCTTCAATAACCGTAAAGTAATCTTGATTTTTCAGACCCGTAATCCAATTATAGGTTGATTTTCTTTTCGCATCAGTGATGAGAAAATCGTCTGGCTTAGGAGCAAACAAAAAGGTCTTGACTAGTGTATGCGGATTGGAAAGCAGATTGACGACCTCTTTTGGAATTTTGTTAAAGTCAAGTTTTGGGACGACCGTTTGCACATGGGTAGGAACAGGAGTCCCAGCAGCAAGGGCCGCACTTTTCGCATCTTCCAGACACTTAGCACGATAATAATTATACTTAGAAATATCAAAATTCTCGAAGTCGATAAAAACCATTGCACGTAACATTCCAATTGACCTCCGATAATAACTAAAGGGTTGCCTGCTCGAAAGCCAAACAACCCTTTACTAAACACTATAGAACCGAAGTTCAATTATCATTATATAGGCTATCTGGCAAAAAGTCAACATAAATATGGGATTATATCGCTATTGTTCTTCATCTTCAGCCCTTGCCCGGAGCAGGTCTTGAATCTCTTTCTTCGTGGCCGACTGGACGGCAGCTCTTTCCTGAAATTTGACCTTGCCGCAGTCAGGGCAGCGGTCAGGCAGTGACTCTGCCTCAAAGCAGTAATGGCAGACATCACAGAAATAGTAGTTCACAGCGTTTGCACTTCCAATCTGTGTAGTAATATTCTTTTATATCTCATCGGGATACTTTTCTATCCTAAGGTAATCCTCAATATTGGTGATGCCCTCACCGGCAAGATCGGCAATGTCATCGAAGGGAATGATGACCGGCAGCTCTTTCTCAATGCCCACAGCTTTTCTATCACTGTCCTGCATGACTTTCAGTTCTCGATAAACTGGGTCGATCATGACAACTGTGCCAGTCAGACTTATGTACTTGCCGGTACTTTCTGCGGCCTTCATAAAGTACCGTACTACAACCTTCATGCCTTTCTTGACCTGCAGGAGCTTGTCAGAAAGATTGTTCTTCTCTTCATCGGAAAGCTCCACCTTCTTCACCAGCAGCTTGCTTGCGCCCTCGCTGGAAATTTCATCATCGAAGCCACGCAGCGCAGCAAAGGGGCTGAATATCTTTGCCCGGTTTGAGAGTGCCATCCGTGGATGCTTTACTGGAGGTTCAGGACGGCTGAGATGGAGGATGTCCGCATACTTCAGGGCAACCAGCCGCCCTTCCTTGGTATTCTTGGAGTCTGCCATAAAATCCTCCCTCGGTTACTTGGCTTTGTGACCGCCGATTTGACCATTCCGTTCTCGCATGGTTGCGCCATCCAGATAGTTCGTTCCCTTCAAGACGGCGTTCTTACCAAACTTCTTCTTGATGCCGAGCATGGTCGCTTGCAGGGATTTCTCCCGCTCCAGCTTGCTGGTGTCAGTGAACAGATCTATTTGTAAAATACCCTGATCCTTGACCACACGGTTTGCCGCTATTGTAATTCTCCGCACAGTTAGATTTCTGTTGGCAATGCGGTCGAACAGCTCTACCGTGGCGGACATCAGTTGGCTGCTGAGATTGGTCGGGTTGTCTAGCCGTGTACTACCGTGAGCACCTTTCGGAACAGTGCGGCCGTAGTGGTCGATGTGGACAGGACCGTGGTAGATGCCTTTGTCGCAGTTCTCGCGGTCATACCCGATGCCCAGTGTAAGGCTGTCCGTGACCAGCCCCTTGTCTGTAAGTTGGAACACCAGACTGTCGGTCATCTCCTGGACGATGATTCGAGCCTTATCATAAGGATAAGGACAGGAGAGGACTTGCCCTTCAGACAGGCTGTTTGTTTCCGGCCGATAGGCGTTGATCTCCTTCATCCCGCAGGGCTCCAGCCCCCAGGCGTGGTCGATGAGAATCTCAGCGTCTATGCCGAACTCCTTATATAGTATCTCAGGGAAGTGAATGCTGGCTCTTGCCAGCTCACCCATCGTATGGATACCGTGCTTTTCCAGTCTGCGAACGGTGCCGGGGCCAGTCTGCCAGAAGTCCGTGAGAGGCTTGTGATCCCAGAGCAGATATCGGAAAGATTCTTCGTCAAGCTCTGCGATGCGGACACCGTCCTTGTCCGGGGCAGCGTGCTTGGCAGTAATATCCATTGCAAGCTTCGCCAGGTATAGATTGGTGCCGATCCCTGCGGTGGCGGTGATGCCGGTGGTGTACAGAACCTCCCGAATCATGGTCATGGCAAGGTCGTGGGCAGACATTTTATAATGAGTAAGGTACGCGGTGGCATCGATAAACACCTCATCGATGGAATACACCACGATGTCCTCCGGGGCAATATATTTCAGATAGATGCCGTAGATCTGCCGCGACACTTTTTCATAGTACGCCATCCGAGGCGGTGCCACCAGATAGGATACCTCAAGAGAGGAGTCTGCTGCAAGGGCGGTGGCATCGTAGGACGGTGCGGACAGTGTAGCCTTGCCATCCTTATACACAGCAGTGCGATTCTGGATGGCATCGCGCAGGCGACCGTTGTTGACTTCCTTGACGCGCTGCACGACCTCGAACAGTCGAGCGCGGCCGGGAATGCCGTATGCTTTCAGAGAAGGGGACACAGCCAAGCAGATGGTTTTCTCGGTGCGGCTTGCATCGGCCACGACCAGATTAGTGGTCAGCGGATCGAGATGCCGAGCAGCGCACTCTGCGGAAGCGTAATATGATTTCAGGTCTATCGCAAGGTATGTGCGCTTTGCCATGCTGTGTCACTCTCCTTCCATTAGGTTGTCCGCTCCACATACCAGCGTCCAAGCCGTCCGGTAAAGCGAGGGTCGATGTGTTCAAAGAACAAGTGTTTCTCCTTGCCCTGAATGAGAACCGTGAAGCAGTCACCGGTGCAGTCATTGTCTGCTGTGCCAGCCGGTCGAAAGTCTCGGACGGTCTCAATAGGAAAGGTTCTGCCGTCTGCCCATGTGATGGAGGTCGGCAGCATATAGCCGGTAGAATCGAATTCCGAGGCGACCTTCACATAGACGCGCTCGATCTTGGTTCGTTTTGGAATAGCCATGTGGGTCACCTCCCACTATTAAAGGTGCCCGGCATCATCCGAAATGACACCGAGGAAGTTTCGGTCGGGCATATCGGGAAGGCGGAAACGGTTGTCATCGTTCATCTGCTGTAGCTTCAGCAGCAGCAGGTTCACATTCGTGCCAAGCTGCCGAGCAATCTGGACGATGTCAAAGCCATCGCTGACCAGTTCCTCAATCGAATTTTCGTCGAGGAGCAGGTTGGCAGCGAAAAGGTTCGCTTCATATTCGGTTGTACTTGTAATGTCAAACAGCTCAAACTCCATCAGCCCGGTTTCAGACTTTCCAAGAGAGCGATGGAGAAGAGCGTGGCCCAGTTCGTGGGCGCACACGAGGCGCTTCATTTCATCTGACAGGTTGGCATTGATGAAAATGAAACTGTTGTTCAAGATGACCTTGAACGCGCCTTTTTGCCGTTTGAAATCACTTCGCTCCAAAACCTCAATATCGAGGGCTTCGGCAATTTCAAACGGATCGTTGGATTTGTATTTTCGAGCCAGACGACCCGGCAAGATGGAGGCTTTCCTACTAATCATGATTGCACTTCACTCCATTATCATGGGGAACAGCTGAACGCTGTAAATCAGGATTCGCTGCCGGATTCTGAAATGCCCCGGTATTTTTTAGGAACGTACTTTCTGTTTTTCTCTTTGGCTTTCCAGTACGCTTCTTGGAAGGCGCGCATCATGGCCTCCATATCCTCTTCGGCCAATTCACCACCGGCATACAAGCCAGACACCTCTTTAATAAGGCGTTCGGCCTGCTCATGTCCTTTAGAACCATATTTCTCGGTGGCTTTGATAACGAAGTCGGCGTTATCGTCCATGAGAGAGCTGACTTCAATTCCGAGTGCATCGGCGAGCAGAGGATAGGTCTCCTTTTGCTTTGGCATCCGTTCTCCGCTTTCATAATTCTGGATGGTGCGTAGTGCAATGCCGGTCATTTCCGCGAGCTGCTTTTGAGAGTACTTAGCAGCAAGTCGGGCTTTCCTGACTTTCTCACCGAACTTCATGGTCATTTCCTCCTAATTGATAGCGCATTGTGAGTTATGTTGCGCTTGACAATGTGCAAGTTGGCTCGTATAATGTGAATTGCAAACGCAACTTGCGTATTTATATTAACGCACAACACGCAAGTTGTCAAGCGCAAGATAGAAGAAAAGTTTGGAAGATGCGCTTTGGTACCAGCGTGTGTTTCGGCTTTTGGAATATATATCTCCAGAAAAGGTTGGGTGATAGTGTTGGAAGCAAACTGCGGAATTTATACGACCCAAGGCAAGCGGATGCTGCTTGCAGTCCGGGCAACGGTCAATGGGCGCAAGGCTGTGGCGTATGTAAAGAACGGAAAGCTGCAAGCCTATGAGTACTTAGATGATCTGGCAGCCCAGTGTTGCGTTGGCCCGTGTCTCAAGTTTGAGGACGGAAATGAGAAGAAGCGGATGTGATTTCGCACACTTGGCTCATCGGAGAATCGTGTGAGCCAGTTAAAAACTGAACTGCTGCCTGTTTGGTGCTGCTCGAAAGCGTGGTAAGCCGAGGTAGACATTCAGATAGCTCTATTTGGAGCTGTCTGGAGTCTGCCTCGGCTTTTTTGTTTGGAATGATCGTGTATGGACAGTTAAAAGGTTGCAGGAATTATGTCACAAGGAGCTAGACATAAAAACTATATATGAAAAAAATTTGCTTAAGAGTGGAGTGATTTTCGTCTCTCAGACGTTTATAGGCGCGAGAAAGAAGGAAAGGTCGCTTACACGGGGTGGAATTCTTCTAAATTACAGAATTTTATGCAGTCACAACAAAAAGTCGTACTAAGTATTAGTTAAAAAGCACAAAAAAGATTGACAAAAATCTACACAAGTAATGTCTGCGAGTGGGTTGCCGACAGGTTTATGAGGGAGTATAATAAAAAAGCAGCGAAAAATAGAGAGATTTGTCTGATGCATTTGCTGCCAGCAAATACCACCCCTAAGACCAGGTCAATGCCTGAAGAAGTAATATACGAGGACGTTACATAATGAAGATTTTGATCTTAATCAAGAGCGTAGTAAGCGCATCTGAAAAGAATATAGGCCGAAGTACATTGCGACTCAGGTGGGAGTATCAGCTTCTGACCTGATTTGTTGCCGACACCCTTTTCCTAGAAAGCGGGCCGGAATGGTTCATGGAACTGTATGTACTTTGAGTGATCCGAGTACATACGTTCTGGGACCATTCCGGCCTTTTTTGCTGTTTACGCTTTTGAGGAAAGGGGGTGGACCGAGGTGGCATATAAGAATATCGAGCCTAAAGTGGCGGCTGTTAATGCCAACTCGGTTTGCCGCCAGATGTCGCAGAATACTGCTGAGCAGGAGTTTGCTGCTCCGGATGAGTTTGTCGCTGAGGTCCAGTGGTCTATGGCAATACGAAAGCTGATCGCAGGGCTGGAGTTTGGGGATGCCCTGAAGCTGTTGATGAATGACCGGGATCACTTGCGATTTGCTCCTGTCGGATGCCATGACTACGAAAGCGTATGAGCTGACCGGGCTGGAGAACCCGAATTCCGTGTCTCAGCTCAAGACCTGGCTGGATGAGCGTGGCATCTCCATGGACACGCTGGGCAAGAAGAATGTCACAGAGATGATCGGCGAACTGGACAAGAATGGTGTGGATGCCGAGGCAATGGATATGTTCAAGCAGGACATGAGCATCAACTGCGATGACCTTGGCAAACTTTGCCGGGCAGCCGAGGACAAGCGGTACACCCTGCGGAACAACGCCGAAACCCTGCAGCTCAAGGACATCCTTTTCCAGCGGACGAGAGCCGAGATGGATGCCTACCACGACATGAGCCACAAGCCGGAGAGCTGGACGGCCGAGGACATAGAACGCCAGCGCATCCGATTCTGCGCGGTCTGGCAGGTCATCGAGGAAGCCGAGCTTGCCGACGAGTACGAAGCCTGGAAGGAAGCCAACCCCAACGCATAACGCACAAAGGACACACGCCCCGCAGGGGGCTGTGTCTCGTATCCGCCGTGTTTGATATACAAAGGACTTCTTCGGAGGTCCTTTTTCTTTTGCCCATTTTTACAGAAGGGAGGGATAGCCAAAGCAACAAGGTCAAGTACGGCCTGAAAAACTGCCATTACGCCAAGGCAACCTTTGACGAGGACGGCGGCGTTACCTACGATACCCCGGTACGCATCCCCGGTGCGGTCAGTCTGTCCCTGGATGCCAATGGTGATATTGAGCCGTTCTATGCGGACAATATCGCCTACTATGTCGTGAATAACAACTCCGGCTATGAGGGTGATCTGGAAATCGCCCTGATTCCGGAGTCCTTCCTCACGGACATTATGCACGAGGAACTGGATGGCAACGGCGTTCTGGCGGAAAACGCCAATGCCGAGCTGGAGCACTTCGCATTCCTGTTCGAGTTCGATGGCGACCAGCGGCATATCCGCCATGTTATGTACAACTGTGTGGCAAGCCGTCCGTCCATCGAAGGTGATACCAACGAGGACAGCAAGGAGGTCAAGACCGACACCCTGACATTGCAGGCAACGCCGCTGGCAAACGGTTATGTCAAGGCCAAGACCAGCACCAATACCAGCGATGATGTCTACAACAAGTGGTACGAGAAGGTCTACGAGCCGCAGTCTGAGGCATCCAGTGTGGTGACTGAAGAGTCTGATCCTCAGGGCTGATGAAAACGAGGCAGGGCTTCGGCTCTGACACTACATGAAAAGGAGTTTATGAATTATGAAGAGTCGTCGTGTGTTTTCTCTGTTTACTGTCATCTTTGTGGCCTTCCTGCTGTTCCAGTCGGTGACCATCGTCCCAACCGGCTACACGGGCGTGAAGACCAGCTTCGGCCAGATTCAGGAGGCCACCATCCAGAGTGGCAAGCTCAACTTCACCATTCCGTTTGTCCAGAGCATCCATACCGTGTCCAACAAGCAGCAGGACAAGCACATCGAGGCACAGATCTGGGGCGAAGCCTCCGACAAGACTCCTGTGTATGCCGCAGATGTGATCGTGACCTATCAGGTGCTTCCCGAAAGGAGTGCATGGCTGTATGCCAATGTATCCGACACCAAGAATCTGGTTGGTGACGAGTTGGTGGCATCTGCCATCAAGTCTGCCATGGCCGAGCTTGGCCCCAATGAGGTCACCAACCGCACCAAGATCGAGCCGCTGGCACAGCAGAAGCTGGCAGAGTCCCTGAACCAGAAGTATGGCGAGGGTGCTGTGTTCATCAATAAGGTGGTCATCAACAACATGGATTTTGAAGAGGCATACAACACTGCCATCCAGCAGAAGTCCATTGCCCAGCAGAACGCTGACAAGCAGAAAATCGAGAATGAGGCCGCCATTGCAAAGGCAGAAGCCGACAAGCAAGTGGCAATCACCAATGCCGAGGCGGAGGCACAGAAGACCTCCATTGCCGCAGATGCTCAGGCTGAGGCAAACCGCAAGATTGCAGAAAGCCTGTCTGATACCCTGATCGAGTACCAGAAGATCCAGAAATGGGATGGCAAGCTGCCCACCGTCAGCGGCAGCAATGCACTGGTCAGTATCGACCCGGCAGAGTAAGCACGACACGAACTGAGGGCAGGGCGGAGGCTCTGCCCTTTCTACATGAAATGGAGGATTTGACTTATGGCTATTACGAAGAAAATCGAGATCGATGGACAGCAGGTTGATTTCCGCGCCAGCGCAGCCGTGCCGAGGCTGTATCGCATTAAGTTCGGCCGGGATATCTACAAAGACCTGCGTTCTCTGGAAAAGAGCGTGGGGGATAACGATGAGGAAAGCTCCAGCCTTGACCTGTTTAGTCTGGAGATGTTCGAGAATATCGCCTATATTATGGCGAAGCACGCCCATCCGGACCAGGTGCCGGACACCCCGGATGAGTGGCTGGAAAACTTCAATACCTTCTCTATCTACCAGATTCTGCCTCAGCTGATCGAACTGTGGGGTCTGAATGTCCAGACGGAGGTAGAGGCAAGAAAAAACCTCGCAAAAGTGAGCGGGTAATGACCACCCCGCTCTTCATGCTGCGCTGTGTGCAGCTCGGTATCAGCATCGCCGACCTCGACTTGCTGACCATCGGGTTGGTCAATGACATGTTCACAGAGCGGCAGAACGATGAGTATCCGTATCAGGAGCTGGCATCGCAGGCTGACTTTGACCGGTTCTAACCAAGCTTTCGTGCTTATAATGATTACGAAATAAGCACGAAGGTTTGTGAGGATAAAGAAAAATCCCCCAGCCGTGCACAGCTGGGGGAGAAAGAAGGCGGCCCGAAGGTCATCTTCCCGGTCTCAGACCTCGCAAGGTTACTGAAACCTAATCACTATTGAATTATAGCCGATTGGGCGCAGATAGTCAACCAAGTATATCGTGTTTGCGAACTCTCTTCTGGGCAAGTTCATAAACCTCTTCATCTGCGCGAACTCCGATGACAATTATCATCATGGCTGTTTCAGTGCGACGAAGCTGGTAAACAATGCGCAGACCAGCAGAGCGAAGTTTGACTTTCATTAATCCTGCAAGGCTGGTGCTGCTATGATTGCCGAGAGGCTTTCCGTAGCCGTTTTCATCGACAGGAAGAGGATTCTGCTGAACTTTCTTGATTGCTTTTAGAACAAGATTGCGCTGACTTCCATCTAAACCTTTGAGGTCTTTTTCCGCTTCTGGGAGGTATTCGACTTTCCAACTCATTCGATTTCTACCTCGTCAAAACCGGAGAGGTCGTCTTCAGTGACACCGAGCCGACGGTTCATTTCCTCTTCGGAAATCAAGGTAGAAGGGTCAAAGTGCGCCATACGTTCAGAGGCGACCGCCAAAAGGCGAGCGTCATTCAGTTCGTCCATCAGGCGGACATACTCGTCAGGAGAGATAAGGACACACTCCGCAGTGTTGTTCTTCATGACAACCTTTGCACCACACTGCTTAACCTCATCAAAAATCTTGCCGGCAAGCCCTCGATTAAACTGGGTGATAGGAACGGTATTGGTGATTGCACTCATAACAGATGCCATAATTGTCAACTCCTTTCTTCACTTGCATTATAGCATGGGTTTGCGAAAACGTCAACAAGAACATCGACTTATTTGTTTACAAATATATTGTATGCAAGTCGGTCGGATTTGATACTGACTATAATATTTCTTTGGCCTATTCGCCTTGTGCGGATGGGCCTTTACTTATGCCCCGAAGGAGGTGGTTATCCGCATGGCATCCAGAATCGCAGGCATTACCGTTGAGATCGGCGGCGATACTACAAAACTTTCCAAGGCACTGGAAAGCGTCAACAAAACCATCAAAACAACGCAGTCTGAGCTGAAGGATGTCAACAAGCTCCTGAAACTGGACCCCTCCAACACCGAGGCTGTCACCCAGAAGCAGAGGATGCTGAAGGAGGCTATCGAAGCCACCAAGGAGAAGCTCACCACCTTAAAGACGGCGGCAGAGCAGGCCAACCAGCAGCTTGCAGATGGCAAGATCACGCAGGACCAGTACGATGCACTCCAGCGTGAGATCGTGGAGACGGAGCAGAACCTCAAATCCCTGCAGGAACAGGCGGCGGTAACCAATACGACCCTTGCCAAGATCGATGCGGTGGGGGAAAAGCTCCAGACGGTCGGCTCTCAGGTCGAGGGTGTGGGTAAGAAGTTCCTGCCGGTCACAGCGGCGGTTACTGGCTTAGGCACAGCGGCGGTGAAGACCGCAGCAGACTTCGACCAGGAGATGAGTAAGGTCGCCGCCATTTCCGGCGCGACTGGCTCTGACTTTGATTCCCTGCGTGAAAAAGCCCGTGAGATGGGTGCCAAGACCAAGTTTTCAGCCTCCGAAGCAGCCTCCGCTATGGAATACATGGCGATGGCCGGCTGGAAGACCGGGGATATGCTGGATGGTATCGAGGGCATCATGAACCTTGCTGCTGCATCCGGTGAGGACTTGGCGACCACCTCGGATATTGTCACGGATGCCTTGACCGCCTTTGGTCTGTCGGCTGCGGATTCCGGTCACTTTGCGGACATCCTTGCGGCGGCATCGTCCAATGCAAACACCAACGTCAGCATGATGGGCGAGACCTTCAAGTACTGTGCGCCTATCGCCGGTGCGCTGGGTTTCAGCGCAGAGGACACCGCAGAAGCCATCGGCCTCATGGCAAACAGCGGTATCAAGGCATCACAGGCAGGTACTTCGCTGCGATCCATCATGAACAACCTTGCTGGCGAAGTGACATTTGCAGGCAAGAACATCGGCGAGGTCACTATCGCCACCAGCAATGCGGACGGCAGCATGAGAAGCCTGAACGATATCCTTGCGGACTGCCGTGTGGCGTTCTCCGGTCTGACTGAATCCGAAAAGGCAGCCAATGCCGAATCGCTGGTCGGCAAGAACGCCATGTCCGGTTTCCTTGCCCTGATGAATGCCGGCGAAGGTGACATCGACAAGCTCCGTGGTGCCATCGAGAACTGTGACGGTTCTGCGGAGAGCATGGCAGAAACCATGCAGGACAACTTAAATGGTCAGCTCACCATTCTGAAATCTCAGTTGGAAGAGCTGGCTATTTCTTTTGGCGACCTCCTGATGCCCACCATCCGCAAGATCGTGTCGGCGGTGCAGGCATTCGTGGACAAGCTCAACAGCATGGATGACAGCACCAGAGAAACCATCCTCAAGGTGGCGGCTCTGGCTGCGGCCATCGGTCCGCTGCTCATTGTACTGGGAAAGACCATATCGACAGTTGGTACGGCTCTGCGAGGATTCAGTTCGCTGGCAAAGGGCATCCGACTGCTCTCCACCCGGGTGGGCGGTGCAACCGGACTGTTCGGTAAGCTGGGCGCAGCACTCGGTGGGGTCTCGGCGCCGGTTATGGCGGTCGTAGCCGTCATCGGTACGCTGGTCGCTGCCTTCATGCACCTCTGGAACACCAATGAGGAGTTCCGCACCGCCATCACCAACATCTGGAACGGAATCGTCGAAAAGGTGCGCGGCTTCTGCGACCAACTGACCCAGCGGCTCAATGCCCTCGGCTTTGACTTCAAGGATATCGTCGAGGTGCTGAAAGCAGTCTGGGATGGATTCTGTCAGGTGTTGGCTCCTGTGTTCGAGGGTGCCTTTCAGGTCGTGTCCACTGTACTGGGAACGGTCCTCGATACCCTTATTGGTCTGTTCGATGTTTTCTCCAACCTGTTCCAGGGCAACTGGAGCGGCGCATGGGAGGCAGTCAAGGGCATTTTCTCCGGTATCTGGAACGGCATCAAGTCTATCTTCTCTACGGTGCTGAACACCTTGAAGGGTGTAGCAGATGTGTTCCTCGGCTGGTTCGGTACGGACTGGAACACCGTTTGGGAAAGCGTCAAGGGCTTCTTTGAGGGGATCTGGACAGGAATCAGCGATTTCTTCTCCGGCATCCTGACGGGCATCCAGACCACAGCATCTACCGTCTGGAATGGAATCTCGGCATTTTTCACGGGCGTTTGGACGGGGATCAAGGATTTCTTCGAGGGTATCTGGAACGGCATCGTCTCGTTCTTCACGGGTAAAACCGGTGAGATGGACGAGAACGCACAGTCGACATTCACCGGAATCTCGGATTTCCTTGGCGGTATCCTGACCGGCTTGCAGACGGTATTCTCTACGGTCTGGGAGGCAATCTCCGGCGTGGTCAGCGGGGTTATGGATGCAATCTCGGCCGTCATCTCGACGGTCATGAGCGTGATCTCCGGCGACTGGTCTACAGCCTGGGAGAACATCAAGTCGGCGGCATCGACTGTGTGGGAGGGCATTTCGGGTGTCATTTCCGGCGCGTGGGAGGGAATCTCCTCCTTTGTGTCCAGCGCGGTTGAGACGCTCGGCTCTGGGCTTTCGACTGCATGGACGGGCATCCAGACAACTGCCTCATCTGCGTGGGATGGCATCAAGGGTGCGATCTCTACAGCTTGGGACGGTATCCAGTCCGGCGTGACATCGGCGGTAGAAACGGTGGCCACCGGGCTGTCTGGGGCATGGGAAGGCATCCAGTCTACGGCAAGCACTGCGTGGGAGGGTATCAAGTCCGGCATCTCTAGCGCATGGGAAGGAATCTCCGGATTCTTTGGTGGTATCTGGGATGCCATCACCGGCAAGACCAGTGACTCTACCACCCAGATGAAAACGGATACCTCTAACGCATGGTCCGGTGTGGAGGCGGAAGCCCAGACCGCATGGTCGGGTGTGTCTACCTCCGTATCGACTGCCTGTACTGGCATGGCACAGTCTGTGACGACCCAGATCGACAGCATCAAGGCATCCATGTCGGCAGCGTGGTCCGGCATCGCTTCGGATACCACTACGGCATGGAATGCGGTCAAGACCAACCTCACTACGGCATGGACCGGAATTACGACTTTCGTGACAACCAGCCTGAACAGTGTGAAGACCGCAGTGACGAACGGCTGGACACAGCTTCGTTCCCTGACGGTATCCAGCTGGTCCAGCATCCAGTCGAGCCTGACGGCAAGCTGGAATTCCATTAAAACGGCAAGCACCACAGCCGTGAACGCAGTGAAGACTTTAATACGGCCTGCCTCAAAAAATTTGAGAATGTGGAGTATGTAGAGCTGCTGTTGAATTCAGTGAACAGGTGTATTGCTGTTCGACCGTGTGATGGGAACAATCCAAATGCAATTCACTGGGGAAAGCTGCGCGAAGGGCGGTGGTGTGCGCTGTCCAAGTCGTGCCGTGGACTGGCGAAAACGCTGTTTGACATTATGGATTGGGATCAGGACCTGAAATACCGTTTCCGTGGTGACTTTATCGAGAATGATGACCAAAAGGTTATGCTGTTTCAACTGGACGAACCTGAAATGGTAAAGACGGAGAACATCGTTCTTCCGCCCAAAGAAGCTGAAACAGATGACCGAGCTGAAATCGCAGGGAGGACAGTTAAGCAGATTATTTACATTTTGCCTCCGGAATGGGAGGACACATTTGGAAGACCGATTACCAGCATCGGAGAGATTAATCTACTGGAGCAGAGGCACTATGCGGCTGATTGGGATGTTTTGCGGCCGGCAAAGGAACTGGCCGAATACAGTACACTAACCTCAGAAGACCTTGAAGAACTTTTACAGGAAGCAGAGAAAATAATAGAAGGGTGGCCTATACCAGATGAACATGGAACTGGAGAAACAGCAGACAATGGAGATGGAGAATCCGCAGATGTTGGAACTGAGTGCGGATCAGATGTCGGAGAGGGAACAGAGGAGAACAGAGATCGAGCAGACCTTTGATTATGATGGCTATCAGGTCGCCCGGAGGGAACTTTTTGCACATCTTCGAGATCCCGCCATTATAATAAGGAAAGACAGCATTACTTTCAACACAGCCTGCATTGCGGGGCTGGAGGATGTGGTTTATGTTAACATTATGTTCAACAGCGACTTAAAGCGGCTCGTGGTCAAAGGCTGCAATGAAAATGACAGGGATGCCTTGCGCTGGTGTATCGCCAAGCCGGACAAGCGTAAGAGCCGGAAAATGTCCTGCCGGTTGTTTTCAGAATTGCTTTATAAGGAAATGGACTGGTCCGGTGACTGCCGGTATAAGATCCTCGGATACCGAATTGAGTTCGAGGGTGAAGCTCTCTATGTATTCGACCTTGTGGCGGCTGAGGTGTTCCATGAGCGCAAGAAGAAGCAGTCTGCTGACCAGCTGCCAGCGACAGAAGCTGAAGAGAACAAGGAAGAGCAGCCTGTGAATCCTCGGAAGGGGTACTACCCGGAGGACATTGCGGGTACATTTGGCATGCCTGTTGAGCAGCATCGCCAAGAGTCAGAGCTGAGGCAAATGGATGGATTTGTCTCGGTTGGAATGCTTACGGGAATGCCGGGACAGCAGCAAAATTTGTAAAAATTGAGTTTGAGCACCAAGGGGGTAGTCTACCCTTTTTTAGGAAGGAGGAAAATTCATGCCAGCAAAGACATGGCAGCAGAATATGCTGGGAATTACATTTCGATATGCAGACGGTCGCATCACGGTCTTCCGGAGCGCCCTTGAATCTATTGGCCGCCCAGAATTCTATCATTTTCTCTACAACCCGACCAAGCAGATGTTTGCAATACAAGCGTGTGGGATGGACGCAGAGGGGGCCAATCGTGTTCCAAAGAAAAATCAGGACGACCGATATGAGATCAAGAGCAAGAATCTTGTGCGGCTGATCTATCAGAGCTGTGGCTGGGACAGGACAAGATCTTACCGGTTGCCGGGTGTCGAGTATCCGCAGCAGAGACTCGTGAATTATGACCTGCGTCGCGCCATTCCCATCTTTGAGGGAAGGGTGGACAAGGAGAACGAAAGCGCACAGGAGCCGACACAAGCGGCTTCTGGGGCGGAGAATATTTGACTGTGAGAGTTCAGAGAAGAAACGGTTAGGCTCCGCAGCCGCAGAGAAAACTGAATAGAAAATGCAGCAGCCCACCAGGTTGCTTTCCAACGAGCTGAGAGATCAGCAGGAAGGAAAGGCTACCCGGTGGGCTGCTTTTTTGCCCTTCAGAGGGCAGTTGCTCCGTGTCTGAACGGGTATTTATTCCCGACCGCACTCTTTGCCTCGCGTCTGAATTGCCGGAGCCGGGGAGGGGTAGAAATCTGCCTCGTGTCCAAACGGATGTTTATTCCTGATGGCACTCCCGTCCTCGTGACAGAATACTATATATTGACACAAAGAAAACCGGAAGTACTAAATATGGTGGCTTGCTCTGCGACCAGCGTTGAATCCTGTTTATGCCTGAAAGTACCGAGGGAGTTTCCGAGGGCCAAACCACCGCAATGAGTGGAGAAAGCCACTAAATATCGATGATTTTATACATTTCAAGCTGCTAAAAATTGGAAGAAATTCCAGAGTGGAATCTGGTATAAATACGCCTCTTACAGTGGCGTTAAGCTGGAAAGTCGGCAGACTGCCCTGTATGAGGCTGCAATACTGCATCTAGTAGTGCAAAATGCCGGGAACCCGGGCGTGAAAGAGGGCAAAACGAGTGTGAATTGAAGCTTTTATGCCCCGAAAAAGCGCTTTTATGGATGCGACGGTAGCTCGTGGGTTTATGTCTGATTGCACCGTGAGGGGATGTACCGAGATTGCGGTGACTTTCACATAGCGGTTTCGGGGTGCCCGGTGAGATTGCGATGATAACATCATCTGCGATTTCATCCCGGTCTTGGAGATAACAAGGCAGATGTGGGCAAGATGGTGATAAACACATGGTCGCAGAGATGCTCATTCGTGTGGGGTAATCCGGCATAAGCAAGGGGGCTACCGCAGCATGTGATAGTGTCATCAGGGCTAAAGACAGCGGTTACCGTAGCGAGGATTGGTACCATCGGGACTAAAGACGGGAGCTACCGTAACATGGACGTAGCAACGTTCATTGTGACGGTATAAGACATGGCGGCAGTGTGGCTCACACTGCTGAGGACGAGTAGAGCTTTATAAGGAAAAAACGGCTCAGACTCTTTGAGACTGAGTCTGGGCTGTTAGTTCAAATTGATCAAAACGAGAAGCAAAAGAGGAAGAATATAAGCATATGAGGATACTGATTCATACTGACGAGTACTATCCCACAGCCCAAGCGTGTTCTTATCGAATGCGCACGATGGCAGATGCGTTCATCGATCAAGGCGATGAGGTTGTGGTGATTGCTAGTTCTACCAATAAGGGAAACGGAAAAATTGAGTCGAGGAGGGAAAAAATCCTGTACTCTCCGGCGATTCGCATGAAGAAGAAAACGACTGTAATGCGAATGCTCAATAATTTCAGCTTCGGCTTTACATCCATTTTCACTTCACTAAAGGCGGGCAAAATTGATGTTGTTATCACTACATCTCCGCCGCCGCTGGTTAGTATCCCCGGATGGATCATCGCAAAGTGCAAGGGTGCAAAGCTTGTGTATGATGTTCGTGATATTTGGCCGGATGTTGCGCTTGAGATGGGAAGTTTTGCAGAAAACAGTATTTACTGCAAGGTGTTCAGAGCAATCACACGCTTTATGTACAAACACGCTGATTGGGTGACTACTGTTTCACCGGGAAAGGTTGAGAAAATCAAAAACCATGTAATTTCTGTGGGTGGTAAAAAAGGCGGCCCGGATCATGTTGACAAGGTGAAGTTGGTCGGCAATGGCTTTGATGAGAGCGTGGAGAACAGCTCCATAGACAAAGAGCTGATCGCCCAGTATGAGTTGGATAAGAAGTTCACCTGTGTCTATGTTGGCAATATCGGTTTGGCGCAGGGATTGGGAGCTTTGCTGGATATGGCAGAGCAATCTAAGCACAAAGAAGTTCAGTTTCTTTTGTTTGGTAAGGGCGCAGAAAAGGAGATGCTAGAGCAGCAAGCTAAAGAACGTGGACTGGACAATGTCCACTTCTGTGGCGTTCTTCCACATGAGAAAGTCTTTACACTGCTGTCTTATGCCAAGATGAGCTTTATCCCTCTGAAGAACTCCAACATGAAGGACAGTATCCCGACAAAAGTCTATGAGGCTCTCGGAATTGGTTGTCCGGTGCTCCTCGTCGCAGAGGGTGATTCGTGCGATATTGTAAATGAGTCTGAAATGGGCAGATGCGTTTCGCCGGATCACACAGAGAAGCTTGCAGAAGTTTTCGATGAAATGGTCGAGAGCTATTCAACATACAGTGAGCATCGTACTGAAGCAAGAAAATTGATGCATGAAAAATATTCGCGGCAACAGATTGCGATTGCCTTTGAAAAACAGTTGCATGAATTGCTGAACTAATGACGGAGGAAAGAAAAATGGTTAACGTAATTGGTTTGGGCTACATTGGTCTGCCTACTGCTTTGATGATGGCTTCCCACGGTGTGGAAGTTATCGGTACTGACTACAATAAGGAACTGGTTGCAACCCTAAATGCAGGGAAGACCACTTTTAAGGAAAAGGGTCTGGACGAACTGTTCCAGAACGCTCTGGCAGCCGGTGTAAAGTTCACCACCGAATATCAGGTTACCGATACCTACATTGTGTCCGTTCCCACTCCGTATGACAAGTTCAGCAAGAAAGTAGATGCCTGCTATGTTGTCGAGGCTGTGAAGGATGTTATGCGTGTCTGCCCCAAGGGCGCAACGGTTGTCGTGGAGTCTACTGTTTCTCCGGGAACTATCGACAAGTATGTCCGCCCTGTGATTGAGGCAAATGGCTTTAAGATTGGTGAGGACATCAACCTTGTCCATGCTCCAGAGCGCATCATCCCTGGTAACATGGTCTACGAGCTGCTGCACAACAACCGCACCATCGGCGCAGATGACAAGGCTATCGGTGAAAAGGTGAAGAAACTCTATTCTTCTTTCTGCCAGGGCGAGATCGTTGTTACTGATATCCGTACTGCTGAGATGACCAAGGTCGTTGAGAACACTTTCCGTGCAGTCAATATTGCCTTTGCAAATGAACTGGCGAAGATCTGCCGCCATGACAATATGGATGTCTATGAGATTATCAAGATTTGCAATATGCATCCTCGTGTAAACATCCTGCAGCCGGGTCCTGGCGTTGGCGGTCACTGCATCAGCGTTGATCCGTGGTTCCTCGTTGGTGACTATCCCTCTCTGGCCAAGGTTATCGATGAGTCTATGAAGACCAATGACGGCATGCCTGATTTCGTGCTGAACCGTATCTACGAAATCATGAAGGAAAAGGGGCTGACCGATGTGAGCCGTGTTGGTCTGTACGGCCTGACCTATAAGGAAAATGTTGACGATATGCGTGAGTCTCCGACGCTGCAGTTGCTGGAGAGTCAGGAGCGCCATCTGGCAACGGGCCTGAAAGTCTATGATCCGTTCATCACCAAGGATGTGGTCAAGAACCAGTACCACGATCTTGACGCTTTCCTCGCAGATGTCGATATGGTCGTTGTCATGGTCAAGCATACCGAGATTCGTGAGAATGTGGACAAGCTGGCTGGTAAGGTCGTTCTGGACTGCCACAATGTCATTGATCTGCCGGGTGTGTATCACATTTAAAAGATGATGATTAGTGCTGTGCAGAAAAGGCAGATAAATTCTGCACAGCACTTTTAGTTTAATGGTGTGATAAATATGACAGAAAGAGTACGAAATCAGAAAGTAGATATATTAAGGGGCATTGCGGCAGTCTTGATGATACTGGGACACTCGTTTATTGTTTACCCAGTAAATATCGCTAGTGTTCCATGGTGTGCTGCAATAGAGCATTTCATCTATACATTCCACATGGAATTGTTTTTCATACTGGCAGGATATGTCTATCACTGTATCGGTTATAAAAACTACATTAGGAAAAAAATAGAACGTATTGCGCTTCCATATTTTGTATTTGGTATAGGAGCCATGCTACTTAGGGCGTATGGAGGTTCTGCAATAAACGGAACTGAATCAATCGGAGAGGGAATTATAAAACTACTCTTTCGAGGTGGTGGCTATTGGTTCTTATATGTTTTATTTCTGATTTTTGCGATTTATCCGCTAATTGAAAAAGTCTTAGTAAACATCAAGACTGAAATCGCGACAGCAATATTAATATTGATTGCAACGCAGTTCATACATTTTCCTGCTTTTTTTGCAATTGGGACGGTGATACATTATTTGCCGTACTTTATGGTTGGTCATGGAGTTGCAAAAGTAAATATGGAGGGGGGGGAAAACTAACAGCGAAAACAACTGCTGGCGTACTTTCATTGTTAGTTTACATTTTGCTTGATATCCATGAATATCGTAGTGGAGACAGCCTTATTCCGCTATTGCATTTCATAAGAGCCGTTGCAATTAGTTATGTGCTCTATATAATAGTTTTTATTATAGGAGAAAGGAATAAAACTAAGGCAATCCGCGCAATTAATGATATTCTTATTGACTGCGGCAAGTATTCTTTGCAGTTGTATTTATTTAATGGATATCTACTCACGGTCATTAGGATAATAATTTGCAACATTTTCAAGGTTGAAAGTCCATTTATTATAGTAATGGCGATTTGGTTCGGAAATGTTGCTATAACCCTAACACTATGTAAATGCATTTTACCTAAGGTGCCATTCCTCGCAAAGATATGTGGAATAAAATAGGAGATAAAATGAAAAAAGTAATGCTCGTTTTCGGCACCCGGCCGGAAGCAATAAAAATGTGCCCGCTTGTTAACGAATTGAAGAAACGCGAAGAGCTTCAGACGGTTGTTTGTGTAACCGGACAGCACCGCCAGATGCTGGATATGGTTCTTGAAGCCTTTGATGTTACACCGGACTATGATTTGTCCATCATGAAAGACAAGCAGACGCTGTTCGATGTAACCACCAATATCCTGAATCGTATCAAGGAAGTACTGGAAAAAGAAAAGCCTGACGTGGTACTGGTACACGGCGACACCTCTACGACCTTTGTAACGGCACTGGCTTGTTTCTATTTGCAGATTCCAGTTGGTCATGTTGAGGCAGGTCTGCGTACCTATAACATCTATAGCCCGTACCCGGAAGAGTTCAACCGTCAGGCTGTTTCTATTATCAGCAAGTTCAATTTCGCGCCGACAGAACTTTCTAAGCAGAATCTGCTGAAAGAAGGTAAGAACCCGGACAGCATTTATGTTACGGGCAACACTGCAATCGATGCCCTGAAAACCACCGTGCGTGAGAACTACACTCACCCTGAGCTGGAATGGGCAAAGGGCAGTCGTCTGATTATGATTACTGCCCATCGTCGTGAGAATCTCGGTGAGCCAATGCGTCACATGTTTAAAGCGATTCGCCGTGTCATGGATGAGCATCCAGATGTGAAGGCTATTTATCCGATTCACATGAATCCTGCCGTGCGTGAAATCGCAAACGAGTATCTGGGGGACGATGATCGCATTCACATTATCGAACCGCTGGATGTTCTGGACTTCCACAACTTCCTGAGCCGCAGCTACCTGATTCTGACAGATTCTGGTGGAATTCAGGAGGAAGCTCCTTCTTTGGGTAAGCCTGTTCTGGTAATGCGTGATACCACGGAGCGTCCGGAAGGTATTGCAGCGGGTACGTTAAAACTGGTCGGCACGGAAGAAGAAACGATTTATAAAGAGTTCAGCCGTCTGCTGTCTGATAAGGATGAGTATGAGGCAATGAGCAAAGCAAGTAACCCGTATGGCGATGGACATGCCTGTGAGCGGATAGCAGATGTGCTTTGCAAAATGTAAAAGCCGGTAAAAGGGAGAATAATCATGCTTGCAAAACTTGGACTTTACGCCAATACAATTAAATCAATGAAGCCGAGCCAGGTTTATTATCGCATCCGAAAAATGCTTCAACTGGATTGCAGCATTGGATGTAAGATCACAAGTGATGTGAGCAGGGTTGTGCCGATTGCGACGGTTGAAGAGTTGGATTATGATCCTGCTTTTCTGAGACGTTTTCCTGCGGATGAACTTCTCGATGACACTGTAACATTTTTGCACTCGTCAAAGGAGTTTCATTGGAATGACAAATGGCATTTTGATGACAAGTCCGCTCTGTGGAACTTTAACCTTCATTACTTTGAGTTCCTTTTTTCGTTAGTTGATGCCTATAGAAAAACAGGTGATAAGAAGTATTTGGAAAAATCTATCGAAACTATTCGTGGGTGGATCAATCAAAACCCTAAAGCGAATGGCGGAGAAGGATGGTCTCCCTATACAATTGATCTTAGACTCACCAACTGGATGGGATACTATGCAGCGGTTCACACTGAATTAGATGACGATTTTCAGAGCCTGTTTATTAACTCTGTTCACGAGCAGTATGATTTTTTGAGCAGGCATTTGGAAAAGGATATCTTAGGTAACCACTATTTTGAGGACTTGAAAGCACTTGTTATTTGTGCGCTGTTTTTCAATGACGAGCCCGTTTTACACACCGCCCTTAAAGTTTTCAAGGCAGAATGTAAAGAGGAAATCCTTCCGGATGGAATGCACTTTGAACTTAGCCCGATGTATCACAAGTTGATTTTTGAAGGTGTTATCAGAGTTGCGGTTGCGCTGAAAGATAGAGGATTGGACGACCACGAAGTCGATGGGTATCTCCAGCCGATGCTGGATGCAGCATGGTCTTTGGAGGAAGGATTAGATCGGATTCCGCTTTTCAATGATGCCGGCAATAATGTGGCAAAAAGTTTGCAGGCACTGGTTTCTGCGTGCAAGAGATACTTTGACTTAACACCGGAATATAAATCGCGTTTTGTTGATAGTGGCTTCTACATTTTCAAACAAAACGATTGGAAACTCATCGTCGACGCAGGACAACCGGGACCTGCCTACATTCCCGGACACGCACATTGTGATGCCATGAGCTTTGAACTGTTCAAGGCTGGGAAGCCGGTGATAGTGAACTGTGGTACGTATGCTTATCAATGTAAAGAACGCAGTTTCTTTCGCAGTACGGCGGCGCACAATACAGTAATGGTTAACGATACGGAGCAGTCCCAGTGTTGGGGTGCGTTTCGTATGGCAAAACGCAGCTCGGTTAGCCTCATCAAGATTGAAGACAATATGATTTCGATGAAAATGGTTGACCAAAGAAAGAATTCTGTTTGTAGGACTATTGAAATAGGCAAAGAAAGTCTGAAAGTAACTGATATTTCCGAAGGAAATAGTATTAAGTCTTTTTTGCATGTTGATTGCGATTCGATTCGAGTATTCACAGATGGTAGTGTGTATGATGGCAAGATGCCTTATGCTGAGGAGTATGGGACAAGAAAAATGGTAAGAAGTCATACATTTAGTGGAGCGGATTGTGTGGCGTTTATAGTAGAATTTGAAGAAAGGGCAGAAGCATGAAAATTAGATATATTGGTCTGTTTCCACCTCCATACGGTGGAGTGACGATCAAAAATAAGCTTATATACGATTGCCTTTCAGAAACAAAGAAAATTGTAAAGTTCAATAGACCGAGATGGATGCCGAGAGCGGTTTTTCAAATTTTAAATTTGATGACTGGAATTATTCCAAACCAAGCATTGATTATCGGAGTAAGTGCGGCTGGAGGAAAATCAAAGCTTGTAACAAAAACTCTGTATTTTTTTGCAAGACGAAACATGAATCGTTCTCTCTATTTCATGATGGGAGGCCAAGAATGTTACCGAATTGCAGACAATAAAGAGGAAATAAAATGGTATTCTGAATATAAAAAGATTTATGAAACTCGTCAAAGTAGCACCAAGTCGCCGCACCCTCGTGGAAGTTCTGATCCACCGCCTGCGAAACAAACTCATTTGTGATGTGCATTGCAAT
>OLQM01000873.1_pt1 | contig 34766 bp, 24 predicted proteins | sample 1673161 | NCBI WGS metagenome assembly OLQM01 (sample SAMEA3136761, study PRJEB25190) | human gut metagenome | reverse complement strand
TTGTGGAGATGCAAAACCGCTCCCAGGTTTATTTCAAGGAACGTGCTCTGTATTATCTTTCCCATGCCATTGTCCGTCAGGGCGTGAAGGGAGAGAGTTGGAAGTTCGATATAAAAGCGGTGTACGGAGTCTTCTTCATCAATTTCCTGTTGGACGAGAACCATAAGTTGCGCACCGATGTTATATTGACAGACCGTGAGACCGGAAAATTGTTTTCGGATAAACTGAGGCAAATCTTTATTGCATTACCCCTGTTTAATAAGACAGAAACAGAGTGCGAAACGGATTTTGAACGTTGGATATTTGTATTAAATAACATGGAAACATTAAATCGTATGCCTTTTAAAGCTCAGAAAGCCGTATTTGAGAAGTTGGAAGAGATTGTTGATGTTCATTCTCTCTCCGAAGAAGACCGTGTGCGCTATGAAAACAGTGTAAACGCCTATCGTGATTATTTGGCTACCATCGACTATGCAGCAAAGAAAGGAAGTGAAGAAGGGTTTGAAGAAGGGTTTGAGAAAGGGATCGAGAAAGGGTTTGAGAAAGGAATTGAAAAAGGGATTGAAAAAGGGATTGAAAAAGGGATTGAGAAAGGAATTGAAAAAGGACGTCGAGAAGAAAAATTTGAAACGGCTCGCAACCTGAAATCCTTGGGAATGACCTCTGAGCAAATCATGCAAGTCACCGGCCTTTCCCTTACAGAAATCGAATCTCTGTAACCTACTTTCTTCATCTTCCATGAGAAAGACTTAAAAAACAGAGACCATTCGGAGTTCCGCCGGAGAAGATTCCATCTACTCCACAAGGAACTCCTCCCCCTCAAAAAAAAGAACGGAGCATGTCGAAACAAACTTCATTAATCATTTGATAATCAGAGATTTTATTGTTATATTTACATTAAAGAACAATAAATAATCATAGTAAGAATAATGAAGAAAGAAGAAGAAACATTCGCCATCCGCACTTACGACAAGGCGGAACTGGCGTCGCTCTATTGCCCCGGACGCGAACCCGGAGCCGCCCTGCAGAACCTTTATCGATGGATACGGCGTATCCCCCGCCTGACGGAAGAACTCAATGCCACAGGCTACAACAAATACCGCCATTGCTACCTGAAACAGGAGGTGGAAATCATTGTGAAATACCTGGGAGAGCCTTAGCGGAAAAGAGAGCTGCGAAAGAAAAGCAGCATAAAAACGCACTAAAGTGTTTCCGGAAAACTCTTCCGTCTTTCAGGAAAAGACTATTATGTTTGGGAAAAAGACCTTGATGTTTTTCGAGAACATCAAGGTCTTTTTTCAGGGTGAATGCTATCGGGCGGACACACGGGTCTGCCCTGAATTCCACACATACACCATAGAAATCCACCCACTCAAACCAACAAAAAAACGGTGCAGCGGAGGCTTTCACAGGTGCCCTCCCGGTGGTTGCGGTTATTTCCAATACGATTCACAATCAACATACTGATTATCAACATAATGACATCTAACTTTGGGACCACTGGGACCAGGGCCCACCTTTATGAGTTTCCGGACCAGGATTTACAGAGTTTACGATACATACCATCCTCTTTTTCAATGATTTGCATCTCAAGCAAACGGACAAGGTATCTTTTAAGCGAACTGGAAGGTATTCCATGTTCCACGGCCCCCTCCTTCAACTGCGTATAAGTGAAGCTTTCGGGAAGCTTTGCCAGTACCGAACGTATGCGATAAAACTTCTTCATCGGCTTGGGTTCCTTGCCCGACTCCACGGCAGACACGGTGGTAGACAACAGCAAGCTGTGCTCCAACAACACTTTCACCATATCCATTGCCGTATGAAAATCCTCATCCGTACACCGGCACTGCTGCACATTCCACATCGGCTCACACTTGCGCAACGCCGTCAGCACCATGGCTATGCGGGCCGCTATCAACCCGTGACGAAACACAATCGCCCCATGCGAATCATCATCTTCACTCACCACTTCCTGAAGAACGTTGCTGAAACGCTGCGTATGCTCCTCCCACTGCCCGGGAGTGAAACACACCTCAGTGGGCGAACCGGACAAAAAGACAAACATACGAAGCACCTCTTCACTCAATTTCCTGAACAGCTTCACATGGTCGGTGCTGCCCTCCACGGGAGCTGCCGAAATCCATTTCCACCGTCCCTCACCGATATAAAAAGCCATACGACTGTACATACCGTTCTCCAACGACGAAATGAAACGGTGAAGCTGAGAAGGAGTGCCCGTAAGACACAATGCCAGATGAGGAACATGCGCCACCACCATGCGCTTATCCGTCTTATAATAAGACGATGCCTCCTCGTGGTGAAAAGCGGCACGAAGCACATCATCATGCTTTCCGCAGTCCTGCTTCATGGCATTGGTAAGCATATCCAGCTCCGAAGCATTAATCACCACCCCTTGCGCACCGGCCTCCTCAAGCGCAATAATCAACTGACTCTTCGAGATATTGGGCGAAATCTTGAGCATGCGCTTCACCGGAGGCTCGGGACGCTTGTCGATGTCGGGCACACGCTTCTCCTGAATGGCCAAACGCTCTTCCAGCGCCCATGCCAACTGCTTCTTGTCATACTCCGACTGCACCGTCTTGTTCTTGTCTTCCAGATAGCGCTGAACGGCATCGGGCAGAATAGAGCCGAGCGTCACAATCCCCTTGCCGCGTCCCGCACCGGCAAGGCTCATCGCATAAAAATGAGGAGTGTAGCACATGTCGGCATAATTCATCCACACACCGGGAAGGCAAGCACTCAGATTGGCAAGCATCCCCAGCAGCAGACGGTCTTTTTCACGGCTGTTTCGAGCTGCTTCCAAGCCACGGACAAGAAGGTCGGGAAGAGCATCGTACACCGACTTCGGAAAGCGGGGAGCGTTCTTGTGGAGCTTGTCCGCTTCAAGCTTCTCATTCTCAGCCTTTTCAGCCTCTCCCACGGGACCGGGAAAGCATAAAGATGGTCCCTGGTCCTTGTGGTCCCAACCATTAGCATTATTACGCTGATAATCAGACAATTTAGTTTTATCCACATAACGATATCCAGCATCCATTTTCGGGATGATATCTTCGGGCGGACACCCGGCATCGCTCAGACGCTCCACAGCCAACGCTTCCAGTTGTCTCAACTCACTATCGGACAGTCCTTTATATCGGGCTATACGACCCAATTTGAGCAAGAAATCATTCTTTGCTCCGGGAATGAAAGCGTTGTGGGCCAGAAAGTCATTAAAAAAGGTGCGCAGGATGCCCGACGGGGGTTCCGAGACAAGCTCCGAAGCAGATTCCGAAGCGGTTCCTGTCGTGCTGTCCGGTGCGGCAGGTCTCACCTTCAGTTCCTCCATGATCTGCGTCGCTTTATCGGGATGCTCCTTGAGGAATTCCCGCCAAGGGAAAAGCTCGAAAGCGGGCTTGCAGAAGGCTTCCTCGTCATACGACGCATAACACGGACGAGTGGGATTCTTGCAACTCATGTCACACGGAAAATCAATCACGCGGCCGATATGCCACGCCACCACCGCATAAGCCTGCACATACTCTTCGACTGTTGCAGCCTCGATACGCACCACCACTTTCAGACCATCGTACGATACACTTCGCCAACCTGCCCCGACCCACGGCACCGCCTTCAGCTTCTGCAGGAACTCCTGTGTACGTCCCTGCGTATGGTCGACATCAAACATGGCATTCCCACTCCACGTGCGGCGGTTCTTCAATGCATGGCTTCCCTCGCAATACCCCGCCACCACCAGGCCGGGCAGTTTGTTCTTCAACTCTTTGGCTTTACTCTTATCGCCCTCAGCCATTAGGCGGTGATACATCTCGACCGTCGATTTCCATCGTCCGTTGCAGATGTAATTTACAAACTCTTCCAGTGACATTTCAATGCAACGCTGTTCGCGCACGTTAAAATAGAAAGAGCACAAATCATTAAAATCCATGTTAAAATGGGGTTTTAATTTAAGATAGGGAAAAAACGTTGCCCTTCGCCTGCAATTCAAAATTGCAATGTGCGAAAGTACGACATCTAAAACTGACGAAATATTACACTTTACGCCAAATCACCCACCGTTTACCTACTGTTTATCAGCATCCTAACAAACAGCCGGCAGAACTAAAGTGTACAATTGGCATTCTTCTTTTTATTTATTCTTTTTAACAGTAAGGACAATATTCCAAGGGAACCTTTCCAAATTGTTCCCAATCTGTATTCTTTTAAATCCATGATGCTTCGTTTTTATACCCCAACGGTATAAGAAGCCCCAGAAGGACAGCCATACAGACTCACGGAGACGCTTACATACATCCTCCGTTATCACTCCTCCCCTTCCTTCTTTTAGGTCAATCGATCTTCTTCCTGCCTCTTTTTCTTTTGCCGGTCAATCTTCCCCTTTCTTCTTCTTTTCTTGTTGATTGGAGAATATTTTATAGCCCCTCCTACACATCCGCTTCAGTTCCGCCAGTTGTTGGAACGATACATTCTCAATGTCTCGCTCCAGCTCCTCCAACTCTTTTTCCACACTTCTCACCTTGTTCCATCTGTCCTGATTTGTTTCCAAATCTTCTTTTTATTCATATTCTTAAAATATTTAAAAATTAAAAAGGAGCAAAAATATAAAAATCCGCAATTACAATGTTAAATATTTGAGTTTTTATGAACAAAATATTGTAATTCGTAAATTAATGTCTAATTTTGCAGAGAATAACAAGGAGGGATCGGCAGTGAGATTACACTGACGACCGCGTAGCGCACCTTATCCCCTCCTTTCCACTCCCCCCTTGACTGATATAGAATGAAAAAATGGTATGTAGCCTACGTGCTTTCCCGTCACGAGAAAAAGACTGCCGAGCGTCTCACGAAAATGGGAATCGAGAACTTCCTGCCCGTGCAGGAGGAGATTCGCCAATGGGCGCACCGTCGTCAGAAGGTGACACGCGTGGTGATTCCGATGATGATTTTTGTGCACGCCACACCGCAGGAACGTGCGGAAGTGCTGACACTCTCGTCGGTGAGCCGCTACATGGTGCTGAGGGGCGAACATACACCTGCCGTGATTCCCGACCTGCAGATGGAGCGTTTCAAGTTTATGCTGGACTATAGCGAAGAGGCGGTGGAAATGTGCAGCACACCACTGGCTCCCGGTGAAATGGTGAGGGTAATCAAAGGCCCTCTGGCGGGAATGGAAGGAGAGCTGGTGAACGTGGACGGACGCAGCAAGGTGGTAGTGCGACTGGAAATGCTGGGATATGCCGGAGTGGATATGCCGGTGGGGTTTGTGGAAGCAGTGAAATAAAAAAAGAATTTATCAGAGCAATAAAGCTATTCTCCTTCCCCTGTAAAAAGAGAAAATAGACTGCTTACAGGTACGGCATCAAACCCTTGGGTATTTTCGCCACATTTGCCTGAAACCAACAAGACAAGGCAAGTAATTCAGACATTCTCGTCACTCTTCAAGAGTCTGATTTCTTCACATTGGAAGAATAAAGGAAAAGCTGAAGCAACTTATTTACTTCAAACTTAGCATCACCAATCTCAGAAACCCTTTTCGGAAGTCTCTTGCTACTTTCCCTATCATAAGCCGGATAAACCGTCAAATCCGGCAAGCAAAACAGACTCTAAAAAATATTCAGATACATTTTATTTTCCCTTTCAGAGAAGCACCTTTTAGAACAGGATCACCCGAAAGAAAAATGTTGCATGGGAAAGGAAACAGATACAATTGGCATACCAAATAACTAAATTTACAATCATGACCGAACAACAATCAAATAACAAACGAATAGCAAAAAACACATTATTCCTATATACCCGCATGATTCTAATTATGCTTGTAACCCTATATACATCACGAGTTATTTTAGCAGAATTAGGAGTAGAAGACTATGGAATTTATAATGTTGTAGGAGGAGTCGTTATGATGTTCTCATTCCTCAATGCCTGCATGTCTTCGTCCACACAGCGTTTCCTAACCTTCGAATTAGGAAAAAATAACCAATCAAAGGTTAATGCTATATTCTCCGCTTCGTTAAACATACATATTATCATAGCCTTAATAGTCATTATAGCAGCAGAAAGTATTGGACTTTATTTCTTAAATACTTCATTAAATATCCCTAACAATCGCATATTTGCTGCAAATATAGTTTTCCAGTTTTCCATTTTGACATTTTGCATAAACGTAATTCAAGTACCTTACAACGCGGTCCTAATAGCACATGAAAAAATGGGAATATATGCTTATATAAGTATATTAGAAGCTTTATTTAAATTAGCAATAGCATACTCAATAAGCCTTGTCAGTAATGACAAATTAATCATTTATTCTATACTAATTTTTATAATGCAGCTTATCATCAGATTTATTTATCAAATCTATTGTAGGAAACATTTTGAAGAATGCCATTTTAAATTATTTTACGATAAAGCACTATACAAAAAGCTGTCAGGTTTTGCGGGTTGGAATTTATTTGGTAGTATAGCATGGATTATTAAAGACCAAGGAGTAAACATTGTATTGAATATTTTTTTCGGTCCTTCTATCAATGCTGCACGAGGAGTTGCCTTACAAGTATCATCTACAGTTATGAACTTTATATCCAACTTTCAAATTGCCCTAAACCCTCAAATCACCAAGAACTATGCCAATGGAGAAATTGTCCAAATGGAAAAGTTAGTCTATACCGGAATTAAATTTTCCTATTTCTTACTACTCATCATATCATTGCCTATTTGCCTAAACATTGATTATATCTTAGCACTTTGGTTGGAAGAAGTCCCTCTGCATAGTAATTCTTTCATATGCCTGATATTAATTGATGCTTTAATGGGAATATTGTTTGGAGTCCCTATGATGACATCCTTATCAGCTACCGGAAACATAAAGCAATATCAAATAGTGGTCAGTTCCATTATAATAATGATCTTGCCTGTTAGCTACATTGTCTTGTCAATAAATGATAATGTTATGCTACCTTTTTATATTATCATATTATTCACTATCCTATCCGGTATAGCAAGATTCTATTTTTGCATAAAGCAAATAAGATTTAATCTGAAAAAATACATTCAACTAGTGCTCTTACCTACATTCATCGTTTCTTTGATTTCAATTCCAATATCCCTATCAATGAAATATACATTTTATACAATACCATCATTTTCCTCTTTCATGATTCTTACATCAATTTCATGCCTTACTGTTATCATCACTGTATGGACTTTCGGAATTAAAAATGAGAAAAAAATGATTCTTGAATACATCAAGAAAAAATTAAAATATTAACCCAACAAGATATGAAACAAGTCCTTTTTAGCGTAGCTGTTTTCTGTGCTTTATTTTTTAATTCCAATTTATCTACCTTGTTAGGATTTCAAAATAATGTTACAACTGTAGCTTTTCTACCCATTACCCTATTTCTTTTCTCACAAATAGTAAAAAAACAAATATTTTTTTTCAGAAAAAGAAATATTCATATTATGTATATTTTATCCATCAGCATTATTATACTATTATTCAAATTATTAGATGGGCAAAATGACATGTTCAAATCCATTCTGATGTTTAGCCTTATTCCTTATATATTCGCTGTTTATTTAGAAAATGCCAGTGAAAAAGAAAAATCTACTTTACAAAAAATGCTTCTTGCACTACTTATTACAGAATGCCTATTAGCCTTGTATGAACGACTGAACCTTACAGTATTACTAGCTACAGAAGAAACATACTCCGCCATGAATAGAGCTGGAGACTCTTGGTCATTCCGTTCTTCTGCCTTATTCGGACACCCATTAGGGAATGCCATGCTGGTCTCCGTAATCAACATATTTATATTATCTAGCGATTTATCCGCCAATAAAAAAATTACTTATTTTCTGATAAACCTTCTTGCATTGTTATGTTTCAATGAACGGGGAAATATAGCAATAACCGTTGTAACATCCATACCCTTACTCATACAATTATTCAAAAAAGGAAGCAAACAACTCAAACGAACTATACTACTAATAGGCATTCCTCTTTTTATTGGAGGTATCATTCAAATTGCTCAATCAGACTTTGGAGGAAGGCTTTTTAATGAGCAGTCAGGAAAGCATGATAACAGCACAATGGCGCGATTGGAAGCATTCAGGGCTTTTGACTATTTAAACAATTCTGAATTATTAATCGGAGGAAATCATCTTAATGATAAAGTTGCCGCAAAAATGCATCTTGCAGCCGTAGAAAACGGCATTATTTCTATATTATTAGATTATGGAATAGTACTAGGAATACCTTTGTTGTGGTATTTATTCCTCTTTCAAAAAGAAAAATTATCAGTATTCCCATGGTGGAATAAATGGCTAATTCTATTGCTATTCTACGGAATAGGATTTACAAACCCCCATTTAAGCAACCCTATGCAATGGTTTATTTTTATTTGCTCATATTATGCATTTCGCCCTAAGACCAAAAACAGACTGTATGAAAGAAAACATGTGTTCCGAATGTAATGCATGCATCCAGATATGCACGCATCAAGCCATTCAATTAAAAGTAAATCAAGAAGGTTTTGCTTATCCTGAAATTGATTCTGAAAAATGCATCAATTGCAATTTATGCAATAAAGTATGCCCAATGCAAAATGGAGATAAAACAAAATCCGTAAATATAAAAACACTAGCTGTACAAACTCTTGACAACAAAACGCTGCAAAAAAGTAGTTCTGGAGGAGTATTTTCTCTCATTGCTTTGTATGTACTTGACCAAGGCGGTATTGTTTACGGTGCTGCTTGGGATTCAAACATGCAATTACATCACATAGGAGCAGAAACTGAAAAGGATTTAGAAAAGTTAAGAGGTTCTAAATATGTACATTCCGATATAGGAAACTCCTTTCGAGAAATAAAAGAACACCTCAAACAAGGCAGAATAGTTTATTTCACAGGTACTCCATGCCAGGTCTCTGCATTAAAACTTTTCCTAAGAAAGCCTTATGACAACTTGATTACATCCGACCTCATCTGTCACGGAACTCCATCCCAAAAACTTTTCAACGCTTTCCTGGAAAATATGGAAAAAGAATTAGAAGAAAAGATTATAGACTATAAATTCAGAGACAAAAAAATAGCTGGATGGTCTTGTTCTTCTTCTGCTTTGTCAGTGAAAAAAGGTGGAAAAAGGAAATATCACATCTATGATAAGAACATGCGTGCATATTATCTGGCATTCATAAAAGGGGACATTACAAGAGAAGATTGTTATCAATGTCCATTTACAACAGTAGAACGAACAGGTGATATTACCTTAGCCGACTTTTGGGATATACACAAATACCACCCTACTTTCCCCAATCTTCCCGATGGAGTTTCTCTCATCTTAATTAACAGCAATAAAGGTAACAATATTTGGGAACAGGTCAAATCAAAAACGCATTACCAGCTGTCCAGTTTGAATATCGCTGTACAGACCTGCAATAAGAATCTATATACTCCAACTACAAGACCTCCGGAAAGAGATACATCATACAGAAACGCTTTCGAAGATATTGTAAAATTCAGAGACAGTTACCTGAACAATGAAAATCCTCGAAAAATCTACTTGTCTTATTATAAAAGAAAAATAAGAAATAATACTCTTATCGCATGGATATGGAAAAGAACAAATCACTAAAAAAAGTCAGTATCATAACAATCATTGATAATGTAAACTTCGGTACTTATTTGCAAGCCTTAGCGCTTGCCAAGACGATAGAAAATTTACATTTCTCTCCCCATATTATTGATTATTGCAGAAAGCATCAGAGTTTCAACTATCTACTACACAGCAACATTGCAAGTACATACAATCCCTTAAAATGGATTTATCGAACTTATAATTGGTATAAGAGCATGCAATTAAGAAAAAAAGATAAAAATTTTTTAAAAAAATATTTAACAAAAAAAGAATATTATTCCTTCAATGAGTTAGCGCAAAATCCACCTCAAGCAGATATTTATGTTACAGGAAGCGATCAAGTATGGAATTCTTCCTACAATAAAGGCATTGACAAATCATTTTATTTGGATTTCGCCCCCAAACAAAAGCCAAGAATTTCTTATGCCTCAAGTATAGGAATGGAGTACATACCAGAACATGAAAAGCAAACAATAATAGAATTACTGTCAAAATATCAAGCTATATCTGTAAGAGAAAAAAAAGCAGAACAATTATTAAACGAACTGAATTTACCTATAAAACCAACCACTGTATTAGACCCTACTTTGCTGTTAACAAAAGAAGATTGGCAGAATTATGCTTGTAAAAGACTTATCCACGAACCTTATGCAGTAGTATACTCAGTGGAAACCAAAACACAAGATAAACTGATTTCGAAAATGGCAGGCATTATTTCTCGAAATAAAGGCTTAAAAATAGCTGGTATTTATTATGGAGGGAAAAAGAGTAAGATAGAAAATACAGATTACGATTTTTTCCGTGTAACCCCTTCTGTATTCTTGTCTTTGTTTTACTATGCCGACTATTGTATTGTCAGCTCTTTTCATGGAACAGCCTTTTCCGTCAACTTCCAAAAAGACTTTCTCACAATTACCCCTAAAAAGTTTAATAGCAGAGTAGACAATCTGCTTACTCTGTGCAACTTAAAAGAACGATTGGTCATAAATGAAGAATATGACATACAAAACGCATTGGAAAGCATTGACTATACCTTGGTCAATCATCACATAGAAAAAGCGAGACAACATTCTATTGCCTATCTTAAACAAGCACTTCTATCATGAAAATACTTTACTTATCAACCCCCTCTTTTGCCGATTGCGATTTTCCATTAATCAAAGAATTTATACGACAAGGACATGATATTACATATTTAATTACATTAACTCCCTACTCTCTAAAAAGTACTTTATTCAATATTGAAAAGCAACTACCATGCAATGATATCATACCTGCCTCAAAATACAAAGAATTATATATTTATTCTGAATACATGAATTTAGACAAAGTGTTCATTGTAAACCGTACTTCTCCAAAAGATTCCAGTTTAAACAATCTAAAGCTTACACTGAAATTATACACATTTATCAAAAAAGGCAAATTCGATATAATACATACAGACTGTTTCTTAAAGTTTTATGATACGTTACTCTACAGGTATAAAAATAAGTTAGTTCAAACATTTCATGATCCGTTCCCCCATTCTGGAGAACGAAGCATGAAATCGGACCTATTCCGTCATCTCGCTGCAAAACTGTCTAAAAGGATAATATTGCTAAACGAAAAACAGAAAAAGCAGTTTGCCAAACTGTACAAAATCAACATCAACCATATTGATATAAACAAGTTGGGAATATATGATTGCATTCGCACATTTAAAATACAGCAATCAAGTCCCAGAAATTCACATAATATTTTGTTCTTCGGACGGATTTCCCCCTACAAAGGAATAGAGTTTTTGACAGAAGCGATGATAAAAGTACATGAAGTTATCCCTGACGCAACTTTAACCATAGCAGGAGGAGGAAAACTGTATTTCAATTTTCAAAAGTATTCAAATCTAAAATACATAAATCTTATCAACAGATATGTTGATATGGAAGAATTGGCACATCTACTTCAAAAGTCTGAAATTGTAGCATGTCCATACACCGATGCAACACAAAGTGGAGTGATAATGACCAGTTACAGTTTATGCAAGCCTGTTGTAGCCACAAATGTAGGAGGATTGGAGGAAATGGTTGATAATGAAAAAAGTGGTATTCTTGTCTCTCCTAAAGATTCTGATGCATTAGCAAATGCTATTATACATCTACTCAAAGATGAAGAACTAAAAAAACAAATGCAGGATTATATCAAAGAACAATATTTTCATAGAGAAAAGTCTTGGCAAAATATTGTAGCAAAATATATCTGCATCTATCAAAATACTCAAAAATAACATACCATTATTAACGAGAATAAATTCAATGAAAATATTAGAAATAATCACCTCACTCTCTTCCGGAGGAGGTGAACGTTTTGTGGTAGATTTATGCAATGAATTATCTACTTTCCAAACTTGTGAAGTAGAATTACTCACAATAAAAGACGACACTTTACATGATTATGGATTTTATAAAAATGAATTATCCCAATCTGTAAAGTACACTTGTCTCAAAGAGAACAAATTTACTCTCAAAACTCCATTAAAGGTTTATCGATCCATACAAAAAAGTAATCCTGACATAGTACATATCCATTTAGCAGGAGCATTGAATATGGTCATTTTTTCAATCTTAACAAACAGAAAACCACTTTATGTTCAGACACTACATGGACGTGCTGATAAACAGTACAATGGAAAGTTTGAATATCTGCTAAAAAAATGGCTGTATAAAAACAAATGGCTGAAACTTATAACTATAGCAAAAAACAATGACGATTCTTTTGCTTCCATCTTTAACACTAACAGCAATGGTATAATCTACAACGGACGAGGTAAGCTTATATCATTCAACATAAATGAAGTAAAAAAAGAAATCAATGCATACAAAACAGATGAAAACACAATAGTGATTACGCACGTAGCCCGGTACCACCATGAAAAAAACCAAGAATTACTTATCAAAAGTTTCAATCAAATCATCTCACAAGGTGCAAATGCCATTCTATTGATTATCGGAAATGGATATGATTCAGAAAAAGGTAAAATACTACAAAGCATGGCATGTGATAAAATATTCTTTTTAGGGCTAAAGAAAAACGTAGGAGATTACCTCAATAACTCACATGCATTTATCTTGTCATCTTTAAATGAAGCTATGCCTATCAGTCTTATTGAAGCCTTAGCCTGTAGATGTATTCCATTATCTACACCTGTAAGCGGTTCTGTTGATATTATCCAAAACGGTAAAAACGGATTTATCTCAAAAGATTTTACTCTTCAATCTTTTACAGATATGCTGAATGAATTCTTGCAGAACTATACACAAATAAATAGAGAAGATTTAAAATCTTTCTATGACAATAACTTGTCCATGAAAAAATGCGCAGAAAAGTATCTTACTTTTTTCACTACTCAGCTAAATAAATCATAACATGCTATCACTAACCAACGGCAAAATAGCCTTTGATTTTTCCAAATGCCAACAATGTGGCACTTGTTTGGCAGTCTGCCCTACCCATTCCATTCATGCCTTACAGCTGAAAAATGGATTGACTGATATCAAAATCAATCAAGATACATGCATTCAATGTAAAAAGTGCATAAAATCCTGCCCCTCCACCATGAAAGACAACACGGAACAATATAACGAAAGTTTTCCTGCGAAGAAATACTATTTCTCAAATAATGCAGATAAACAAATCCGTTACAGTTCTTCATCTGGAGGTACATGCAAGACCTTGATAATACAAGCGCTGAAACAAGGACTTGTAGATGGAGTCTATACATTGGGAAAAAGCAATGAATATCCTTACGTAAAAGGAACGTTTTATACGGCGGAGCACTGTCCTTCCTTTCAGGACATACCTAATTCAGTCTATCACTCTGTGATGCTGAACAAAAATGTAAACTGTGTTCCCAAATGCAAACGCTTGATGGTAGTAGGAACCAATTGTCAATTAAAGGCTTTGGAAATAGTATTAAAGCATAAATGCGAAAACCTGATTAAAGTATGTATCTTCTGCAAACAACAAAAATGTTTTGACTCCACACGTTTTCTCGCAAAAATAATGGGAGCTGAAATACTGCTTGACAAACCATTCGCATTTCAATATAGAGGTAATGGATGGCCGGGAACAGTAAGACTTAACGGCAAAGAACTGCCTTACGCAAGAGCTTCTATTCTGCCATTTGGCAAAAGACTGTGGACAGTACCGGGATGTAATATCTGTGGAGATTCTTTCAGCCAATATCATGCAGATCTCTCATTAATGGATCCTTGGGGAGAAATCAATCCTTCAGACACACAAGGAACTACTTTGGTTACAGTGCATACCCAAGCAGGCAATGACATTATCAAGACTGTCAAAAATCTTAATTTGTTAGAAAAAAGCTATAAGGAAGTCATTCCTGCATTAGGACTGAATGATATAAACAGAAAACAAAAACTTATACCTTATTTCCTCGGTGAAAACTGCTCCCGAAAAATCAAAACAGCTGCCCATATGGAAATTCTGCAAAGAAAAGCATTTACGATATTGCTCACAGCACTACCTAAAATGCCTATCCTGTTTTACCGAATTATCCACAAATTCCCCGACTTAAGAAATTTAATATTAAGATGAAAATATCTATCATTACAAGACATGCCCCAAGCAACTATGGATCATTGTTGCAAGCAATAGCTACACAGAAAGCAATCAGCAAATTAGGACATCAAGCTGAAATTGCAGACTATATCCGAAAAGATGAATACGGATTGAAAGGTCTTCTTACTTTATTAAGCCATAAAGAAAGATGGAATAAGAATATATTAAAGAAGTGGACATACATCACTTTGCGCTATCCAGGTGATAAACTAGCACAAAACAAGTTTGAACGCATGAGAAAAAAGTATTTATCTTTATCCATGAGATATTCTTCTCTCGAAAATTTGAAAAATAATCCTCCCCATGCAGACATATACATGACAGGAAGCGACCAAGTATGGGGACCTGTCAGCACAGGTGTTTATGATTCCGCTTACTTTTTAAGCTATGTTCCAGATCAATTAAAAAAGATTGCATACGCCGGAAGTTTCGGAAGAACTGATTTCACAGAGAAAATACTACAAGAATATACCAAATGGTTATCAAGATACCAGCATGTATCAGTTAGAGAAAACAGTGCTGTAAAATTACTGGCAGATATGCATATAAAATGTGCCGGACAGGTACTTGACCCTACACTATTATTGAATAATAAGGAATGGTCGCAATTCATCACAAAAGACATTCTCGGAAAATATGTGTTGATTTATCAAATCCACAACAATCCTATACTTGATAAGTATGCTACAGATTTTGCCCGGCATGTAGGCTTACCTTTATACAGAGTATCACCCTCCTTTCATCAAATCACAAGAGGGGGGAAATTCATCTTCTTGCCCGATATGGGAAAATTTCTATCTCTGATAAAAAATGCTACATATATCGTAACGGATTCTTTCCATGGAACTGCCTTTTCTATCAATTTCAACAAACAGTTTATCGAAATATTGCCTAATACGAAAACCGGAAGTAGAAACCAAAGTATTTTAAAACTAACCGGACTGCAAGATAGAATCATAACCAACTACAATGATTTTTCCATTTCGCAAAAAATGATAGACTATATTCCAGTCAATAAAATCATAGAAGAAGAAAGAAAAAAATCGTATCATATTTTACAGCAGATGATTGAACAATAAAACCATGCCAAACAAGTTATTCCTATCGGCCATATTCATCGGTCTGCATATCAATTTCGAAATAAAAGCCCAATTAGCAGAATATTATCCCAATCCAGGTAGAGGGTACATGAGTAACTATAAGGAATTGGTGAACAAAGTAGCCAACATAAATGAAGCTTCACCCTATTATTTCTCTGCTAACACATTTAAATATATTTATTTAAATGAAATATTCACCAACGAATGCATTTCAGAAGAAAGTGCTTTAAATGAAAAAAAAATTTACGACAATATAAAGCAATATTTTGATGCTTTCCTGAATGAAAAAAGTAAAACAAGATATATCCTGAGGATATTCCCCAATAACGAGGGAAATAGCATTCGATTGGCATCTTTAGTAAACAGTTTCAAAAGCAAAAACGAGAAAATGTATATCTGGATTCCTACAAAATTATATGATATCATCGAAAAGAGCGAATATCCTCTTATCCTAGGAAAAGCTATCTACCCCCAATATTTCCAAACGACCAACAATGTAGGTATCATCGATTATAGAAATGAACTTGTACAAAAAGTATACGACACTGTACTACGCTTGTTTTCCCTCTATTTAGAAGAAAAAATTACAGCCCCACAACTAACTTGTGATACCAATATGCCCACACGATGTAAGAGAGGAGACCTAATACATTGTATTGAAATGGGATTTGTGGGATCATGGGGAGAAGGCATCACTACCGATTATTCAGAATATTCAAGTTCAACTCCTCTTATTCACATAGCAGAATTGTACAAAAAACATTTGTCCAATTATCTGTTAATTGCTCCAAGTTATGGGATGAGAACTAATACCACTACGAATCCGGCTTTATACCACTTTCAATACTATTTGCTTACTACTACATATGGAACATTGAGAAAAGATAAAAAAGGACTTTATTATGGGAATAAAGAGTTTGGACTATTCATGGACCACTTAGGTTCTACAGATTATCTACATGACTTCAACTTAAAATACCAAGGACAGATATTGAAAGACATAGCTAAAGAAAAGCATAAAACAGCTCCATTTATTGGGGAAAATAGTGGAAAGATTAACTCTGAAAAAGAACTAATTATGCAAAATATCAATGAATACGGTATTTCTTGTGCAAATCTGTGGAGTGCTATTCCTGTTGATAGTATCACCGACAACGCCTCTTATATCTGGAAAACTGTTGCAAATCAATTAGGATACTCTTTTTCTCTAAAGAAACAAAAGCATAAAACAAAAATAAGAAATGGGATATTAACAGCATCTTTCTCAATAACAAATACAGGCACGGCCATACCATATCATCAGTATTGGTTACCACAATTGGTAATAAGAGACAAGGAAGATAAAATATTACAAATTATAAATATTGACAAAGAACTAAACCTAAATACCATCCTTCCATCTTATGGTGCCTCTCCATCTTGCAGCATTTCCATAAACATTCGGAAAAAAGTATTAAAGCAATTTGATGGAATGAAAATATATCTTAGATTCGTAGATAAAAAACATATAAATGAAAACATGTTCATTGTAAATGAAAAGCGCAGCGACAAAGGAGAATACCCACTCACTACATAACATAACTTATTAGTAATTATATTCATTCAATAATCAACATATAAAATCATATGAAAATTTTACTTATTGATGTTTACCACTTTAATAAAGGTGGAGCGGAAACCGTATGCTTCAACACTGGGAAAATGTTAGAGGAAAATGGACATGAGGTTATATATTTCACACTAAAATGGAATAAAAATCTCCCCTCTCCTTTCGAAAAATACTTCCCTGAATCAAAAGAGACTCGCAAAGGATTATTCAGGCAAATTATCAACCTACGAAACTATTTCTATTATCCCGATGCTGCTAAAAAATTAGAGCAACTTATCCTTGACGAAAAGCCTGACATCGCACATATCCACCTGATGTGGGGACAAATATCACCTTCTATTTTCCCCATATTAAAAAAATATCACATACCTGTTATCTTTACTATACATGATTATAGAATGGTATGTCCTGCATATAGTTTCAAAAATGGTAAAGGAGAAATCTGCGAAGTTTGTTATGGAAAGAGCTTTTATCGCTGTTTTACTCACAAATGTACAAAAGGAAGCTATTTCTTAAGCATTTTCATGTCAGCAGAAATGTATTTCAGAAATAAATATTTCAATCCCAACAAATACATCGATGGACTTTTATATGTAAGTGATTTTGCCCGAAAAAAACATGAACAGTATATGCCATCTTTCAAAAATAAGCCTAACATTGTATTGCATAACTTTTCTGTTTCAATAGTCAATACAGGAAGATATGTTTCTGATAAATACTTTCTATTTTTAGGAAGACTATCCGAAGAAAAAGGCATTGTAACATTAATGAATGCAATGAAAAAAAATCCTGAATTCAAATTGAAAATAGTCGGTGCAGGACCATTAGAAAATGAATTAAAAACGTACAAAGAACAGCATAGACTAAACAATATCGAATTTTTAGGATATAAATCTGGGGAAGAATTAACCCAGCTAAAGAAGCAAGCTTACTTTACCGTAGTTCCTTCTGAATGCTATGAAAACAATCCGATGGCCATTATTGAATCATATGCAGAAGGAGTACCAGCTATAGGTTCAAAAATAGGCGGAATTCCAGAAATTATTAAAGAAGGAAAGACCGGTTACATCTTTACTCCCAAAAATGACAAAGAACTGGCAGAATTAATTAAGAAGGCTGCCAATCTAACAAGAGAAGAATATTTAACAATGAGTAACAATGCCATCAAATTTGCTCAAAAGGATATGAGCAAAGAAAGCTATTATAATCGATTAATACCTTTCTATAAACAGATAATGGATATAGATAAATAAACTAATTTATAGAATTGAATTCTATAAATTGTACCTGAGCGATATTTATTCGATTCTATTTCCAATATATCATCAATTCAATTATACATAAACTTTAGAAAGCATCTTTTGAAACTTCCTAAATATATATCCAATTCTAAACTTAATATCTATAATCCAATGAAAATTTGCATCATAGGAAGCAGAGGATTCCCTGGAATCCAAGGAGGGGTAGAAAAACACTGCGAAGCATTATATACTTCAATGTGTTCACAACATAATAATATTGAAATAACCGTCTTTAGAAGAAAACCTTATATTACTTCATCTCCATCTTACAAAAATATACACTTCATCGATCTACCATCCACCAAAATAAAAGGTTTTGAGACTGTAATACACTCTTTTTTCGCTACATGCGTAGCTATAACCCAAAGCCCCCAAATTATACATTTTCATAATATAGGTCCAGCTATGTTTTCGCCTTTAGCCAAATTATTTGGTATAAAAGTAATATTAACTTTCCATAGTGCTAATTATGAACACAAAAAATGGGGAAAATTCGCAAAGCTACTACTAAAAGGCAGCGAGAAGATAGCTTTGAGCCAAGCCGACAAAGTAATTTTTGTAAACAAGTTTCAATTGCAAAAATCACCAAAAAAATACAATACTAAATATATTTATATCCCTAATGGAATTCCCAAGGTCTCTTTTCCAAAGAATGTTAATTTCATCCAATCTTTAAAATTAGAAAGCAAAAAATATATTTTAGCTGTCGGACGAATTACTCCCGAAAAAGGTTTTGACCTATTAATCAAGGCTTTTTCGCAAATTAACACTGATTATAAATTAGTTATTGCAGGTGGAGTTGAAACAGAAACAGGATATTTAAAAAAACTACAAGATATGATTCCTCCTCTAAGAATTGTATTTACAGGATATACTACAGGAGATAATCTAAAACAACTATACTCAAATGCAGCTTTATTTGTATTACCATCAAGAAATGAAGGTTTTCCAATAGTATTACTTGAGGCAATGGCATATCAATTGGATGTATTAGTAAGTGATATCCCTGCAACTCATTTAGTTGATTTACAAAAGAAAGATTATTTCAAATTAGATGATGAAAATTCACTCATAAAAGGTATTTCCGATAAATTACAGAATATAACATCACGAAAATATGACTTAACCAATTTCAATTGGGATAAAATAGCCTTAAAAGTATATGATATTTATCATAATATCTAAACACATTGTTAGATATTGTTATACTTCAGTAATAATTTACTGTAACACTGACGAAAAGCATTATTTCATATCAAAATTGAATTTTTAAGCATTTTATGGAAAATCATATTGTCATCATGGCAGGGGGAATCGGAAGTCGCTTATGGCCTATGAGTACACCGGAATACCCCAAACAGTTTGTGGACGTAATAGGATGTGGTAAATCACTTATTCAACTGACTGTGGAACGTTTTCTTCCGCTTTGTCCCATTCAGCACATGTGGGTAGTTACCAGTGAAAGGTATACGGACATCGTAAAGGAACAGTTGCCGGAACTACCGGAAAGCCAGATATTGGCAGAGCCGGAGGCACGGAACACTGCTCCCTGTATCGCGTATGCCTGCTGGAAAATAAAGAAAGAACATCCTCATGCAAACATTGTAGTAACTCCATCAGATGCACTGGTGATAAATACTACCGAATTTGCCCGTTGTATTGCTATGGCACTGAATAAAACGGCCGATTCAAACGCGATTGTCACATTGGGAATAAAACCAAGCAGACCGGAAACAGGATATGGATACATAGCAGCTAAAGTCTATACCGATGTTTCGGATATGTGCGAAGTGGAAGCATTTAAGGAGAAACCCGATAAGGAAACAGCACAAAAGTATGTGAAAGCCGGAAATTTCTTCTGGAATGCAGGCATCTTTGTATGGAACGTAGAAACGATCACTACTGCCATCCGAGATTATGCTCCTCAAATAGCAGAAGTAATGGATAGGCTGGAACAGACTTTGTTTACGAAAAGAGAACACGAAGAGCTGAAGCGTCTTTTCCCTATGTGTGAAAAAATTTCTATCGATTATGCCGTAATGGAGCAGGCAGAAAATATCTTTGTCGTTCCGGCTGAATTCGGATGGAGTGATTTAGGCAGTTGGGGAGCATTGCACACACTGCTTCCACAAGACCATAACGGCAATGCCAAAGTAGGTACACAAATCGAACTGCATAATTGTCGGAACTGCATGGTACATACTACGGAAGAAAAGCGGGTGGTGCTGGAAGGACTGGAAAACTATATCGTAACAGAAAGAAAAGGCCAACTGTTGGTATGCCGTATGAGTGAGGAACAGCGCATTAAAGAGTTTAGTGCATCAAAAAAGTAATTTCTGATATAAAACCGGACATTAAATACATACTGAAAAGTAAAGGTAACCAACTGGATGAAGCCGGCAAGTACGAATCGGATAATACCCAATATATCAATGATTACACAACATTATTTTTCAATCAATTTTAAATAGCTTTTAAAATGTCTTTGAAATCTGTTTTTTTATTGGCTTTTTCAATAAATGCATTTACTTGTTTGTCTGCACAGGAACAGAAAGCATCTACTCCGTTTTCTTATCGGGTGGAAACTTCTGTCTCGGTTGCCGACGGAAGGTATGCTCCGTTGTGGTTCACCGCCAATCGTTACGGACTGTCTTCGCAAGAGCCCAAAAGTGCTTACCTGCGTGCCGGTGTGCAATGGCAGAAGGAATGGCAACACGGATGGAGGGTGCAGGCGGGGGCAGACCTGGCAGGAGGAAAGAATCTGACTGCGGATTTCTTTGTGCAACAGGCTTATATGGATGTTGCATGGAAGGCGATAAAGATGAGTATCGGGAGTAAGGAGAGAAACGGATTCCCGCTGGAAAAGGATGTGAGGCTGAGCAGTGGCATGATGGTGGAAGGTGCGAATGCAAGACCTATTCCGCAGGTGAGAGTGGGATTGCCGGAGTATCTGACGATGCCGTTTACAGGTAATTGGCTGGCACTGAAAGGGCATATCGCCTACGGACTGTGCACGGATGGCAATTGGCAGGAAGAGTTTGCCGGAGCGGACGAACCGTTTCTGAAGGATGTGTTGTATCACAGCAAATCACTGATGCTGCGGTTCGGCAACAGGGAAAAGCTGCCTCTGGAGCTGGAAATAGGATTGTTGGACATTGCACAGTTCGGGGGAAAGAGGTATGTGAAGAATGCGGACGGAAGTATCAAGCTGCTAAAGAAGTATCCGGCCGGTCTGAAGAGTTTCTTCAAGGCGCTGGTGCCTGCTCAGGAGAGTACGATGCAGAATGTGGAGGGAAACCATAGCGGAAGCTGGAACGCGGCACTTTCTTATTATGCCGATGACTGGAAGATAAGGGCTTACATGGAGCATTTCTTCGAGGACCATTCGCAGATGTTCATGGAGTATGGTATGTGGAAAGACGGACAGTTGGGACTGGAAGTGACATTGCCCCGGAACCGGTGGGTGAGCCGGGTGCTGTGGGAAGGTCTCGGTACGAAGGATCAGACGGGACCGATTCTGTATGACGGGATAGCCGGCTCGTTTCCCGAATTCCAGATAAGCGGTGGTGACAATTATTTCAATAACGGTCAATATCTGGCATGGCAGCATTGGGGAATGGGTATGGGCAACGGACTGATTCCGGGACCTGTATATAACGACGACGGAACGATGCTGTTTAAGAGTACCCGTGTAAAAGCGCATCATATAGGCTTCTGCGGAGAACCGGACAGTGAATGGAACTACCGCGTGCTGGCATCGTATGTGCGGCATTGGGGCACCTATCCGATGCCGCTGGACAAAGTGAGAAAGCAGTTCAGCAGTATGATGGAAGTAAGCTACTGCCCACGGAAGTGGACGGGCTGGAGCGCTACGCTTGCCTTTGCCATGGATAGGGGAAATTATTTGGGTAACAGCATGGGGGCCATGTTGACAGTGAGAAAAACAGGAGGATTCGGAAAATGAAAAATACACGCGGATTAAAGTTTTTATCGGGAGTGGTGGTTGTTCTCTTTTTGGGCTTCATCATGGGAGGATGCCAAAAGAAGGCTATCGACAGTGACATGGAAGGGCACTGGGAATTGCTGGAGTTTACAACGGCAGCCGATGGCAAGGTGCATGTGTGCGAGCGGATTTATTACAGCATCCGGTTATGGGTGGTGGAGATAGCAGCCAAGCAGAGCGGTACTACGCATAAACCGGTCATAGGCCGGTTTGAGCATGAGGAGAACGGAAACGTGCGGATGAGAGACTTCAAAGGGAGAAAAGGCACAAGCGATGATAAAAAGGATGTCACGGTGGAGGAGCTTCTCCCTTACGGCATCAATGCATTGGATACGGAGTTTGAAGTGGTGAAAGCCAACGGTAAAGAGTTGATATTAAAATCCGATTATGCCACACTGATGCTGAAAAGGTTTTAGTATAAACGAATAATTTCATATGTACATTTACAATATCAGATAAAGAAATACCTGAAAATCAATATATAGCACAGTGAATATATGGATTTATTGCCAAAGATGAGAACCACGATAAGGAAAGAATCATTTATTTAAGACTCTCATAAAAACTAAGAAATGTCTCGTAAAAATAGGGACTTTTTCAGAGAAAAGCTGGAATTTTCAGGAGACATCTCTTTCTGTTTATAGACATCGCAAGAGGGGGTTAACCGAATGCTTACTATTTAACAGAGAATATTCAATTAAAAGTTCATCAAATCATTCAACGCTTCACTCATACTGGGGTGTGTAAAGACGAAATCGCGAAGGAATGTATAAGGCTGATCGGTCTTCATTGCCATGGCCACACTGTTGATTACCTCGCCGGATTCAGGGCCGAACAGAGTGCATCCCACAATCTGATCGGTATCTACATCTACCACCACCTTAAACAGACCGACTGTATTTCCCAAAGTCCGTGCACGAGGAATAGCCGCTACAGGAAGTTTGTTGACTTTAATATTCAACCCCTTCCGCACGGCTTCCTCTTCACTCAATCCGATACGCGACAAAGGAGGGTCAATAAAGACAGAATAGCTCACCGGTTCACGGTCGTTCAGATTCCGTCCGCCATTGCCGAATAAATCTTCACGGATAATACGGTAATCGTCCAATGAGATATAAGTGAACTGCAAACCGCCCTTCACATCCCCTATCGCACGTATATTGGGATTGGTTGTCCTTAAATGCCCGTCTACAATGATAGCGCCACGCTCGTTTACCTTCACTCCAGCCACCTGTAAATTCAATCCGACCGTATTCGGTTTTCTCCCTGTCGCCAACAATACGGCGTCAGCCTCCAATGAATGCAGTTCACTGCTAACCGCATCCCGATAAACTACTTTCCCTTCACGGATTGATTGCACTTTGGCATTCAGACAGAATACGATGCCTTTCTTTTCCAAAGTTTCCTTCACAGCGGATGCGATATCCCTGTCTTCTCTGGAGATTAACTCGGAATTGCCTTCCAGCACCACTACCTGCGAACCGAACGAAGCAAACATACTCGCAAACTCCAGACCGATATAACCGCCACCCACAATAATCAGCTTTTCGGGCAAATCCTTCAGTTCCATAATGGAAGTACTGGTATATACCAACGGATTATCCTTCACTCCATCGATAGGCGGAATAATAGTCTCCGCACCTGTATTGATATAAATCCGGGGAGCCTGCAATTGCAAGATCTCATCATGCATCACCACTTCCACCACATCTGTGCTTACAAAAGAACCAATACCTGTATAAACCGTAATATGGGGATTGTCTGCCAGATTATGATAATTTTTCTGACGCAAAAAAGAGGTTACCTCTTCTTTTTCAGCGATAGCCTGAGCATAATAGGCTTTCTTTTCTTCCCACGACGCCTTTACCGGAGCCAGCTTTGCCTGATGAACCAATGTTTTTGTAGGAATGCATCCAATATTGATGCAGGTACCTCCATACATCTCATCGGAACGCTCAATAACAGCCACCTTTTCATTTCTTTTGGCCAACTCAGCAGCCAGTGTTTTACCGCCTTTGCCAAAGCCTATTATTATTGCATCATACTGCTTCATAATCTTACTTGTTTTTAGTGGGGGATTATCCTTTATTTTGTTGTTTTAATATTGACCGGGCCGAATCCGAGAGTACCACCAATGCACCTGCCAGGATAGCCACATCTTTAATAACCAAACGACCGGCACCTGTCAGCAAGGGAAAACCATGTTCACCGCTTCCCAAATCGGGAACCCATACTTCGGGAGTCGTTACCAGAAAGGACAACGTTCCCAATGTCATTATAATAGCCAAACCTGCACCTATCAAACCGATTTTCGGAGAGAAAATACCCAAGAAGGTAAGAATGCCAATGGTCATAATCAAAATGCCCAATCCATGAGAAAAGCCATAGGTGTTATTCTCTTCATGCCACTGATGCTTGGCCTCATCAAACTCACCTTCTTTTAATTTATACTCTTTATATTCGGGAGCACTCTTAGTATAAAAGAAACTCATAAAAGGACTGTTGGCAACGAAAGGCACAATACCCTCGGCCTCATAGTTCCAGAATTTCAAACCACCAATCCACACGAATATCACCAGAATTGCCACGCGAATCAGGTTAATACCTAACTTTTGAGTGGAAGCTGCAATTGTCAGAAATGCAGTAAACAGGGAATTTAATCTTGCCATCATTTGCTTTAATTTTTAAGGGTTTAACTTACATTGCAAAGGTCGGCAGATTTTCCTCCCTGTGAAATGGCAATTATACCGTTTTAGTTTGCCATTATTCCTTCTTTCTCTTTTTTCCGGTATTCAGAAATACTTTCCTTTGCCATTTTTCGAAAGAAACGGCTGAAAGCAGCCAAGTCTTCAAAGCCTAATATCTCACCTATTTCTTTCGCACTCTTATTGGTGTAAAGCAACAAACGCTTGGCTTCGGCTTCTATCCTCTCATGTATGATACGCAACGGAGAAGGCAACCCATAGGCGGCAAACAGATTGGACAAGGTTTTGGGAGAGCGGTAGAGCATTTCGGCATAGTCCTGCACTTGTTTCTTTTCTTTATAATGATTGTCTACCAACACATAATACCGACGGATAATGTCAAAGCTCTTTTCTTTATCTTGTCCCACGTCTAATTTTTCACGGGCAATGCGGGTATAAGTGATTATAAAACGCTTCAGAATAATGCGGAGCATCTCTTCCTGCAAATTGTCTTTTATGCCGAATTCACCGGCAAATATATCAATGATGCTTTTCAATTGTTCCGACTGGGCCGCAGAAAGCTGCAAACGCATGATGTGGGACGAACCATGAAACAGGAAACCATTACATGACACTTCTTTGTCATGTCCGTAAATGCAATAAAAATTGCTATTGAACAAGAAAGTGAGGTACTCACCTTCCACTCTTTTTACCTCAACATGATGCAAAGGAGTCAGCGATATTATTTCATCTTTTTCAAGGTGCATTACCACATGGTCTACTTCTATATCCAGCGTGCCACTTTGTACCCATACGAATTTATACAAGCTTTTATCACGCCGGAGAGCAGCATCCTCATGATAATGATACGTCATCGCTATATTGCCATTGAGCGGTGTATTAAAACGATATTCCATAATTCATAGTTTATTGTCGGTATAAATATACGCATACTTATTTAAATAAAAAAGAAGACAGGGCAAAAGATTTATGCCCTATCTTCTCCACTTGTTTACGAGAACATTTATTTAGAGTTTAATAAAGTGTCGTCAATCATCTTTTTCAGTTCAGGTTTCGGTAATGCTCCCTGTGTTACAGTCGGTTTTCCACTCTGAGGAATCCATAACAAAGTCGGTATGCTTCGTATGCCGAATGCACCGGCCAATTCTTCTTCCTTGTCTACATCTATCTTATAAATATAAACCTTTCCGGCATATTCTTTTGCCAACTCTTCCAATACGGGTGCCAATGCCTTGCAAGGGCCGCACCATGTAGCATAGAAATCAACAATAGCCGGTTTGTCACCTTCATATTTCCAGTCATTGGGATTGACTTCATAGTTATATACCTTCTTCAAGAACTCTGCTTTGGTTAAATGAACAATTTCCATATTTTCTCCTTTCATGTTTTGGTTTTTACTTTCTTTATTGCCTGCACAAGCGGTTACTGTGAATAACAAGCCAAGGGCGGTAATGGTTGATTTTATTAATTTCATATTTATCTGTTTTTTATCTTTTTCTGATATTGCAAAGTTAATCGCTTTTCATCGCCTGAAAAATAGCAATTTCACCGTATAAGTTAGCCAAACTTCCCATTCTGCTCAAAATATCATAAAAAATCTTCTTCTGTAAGAACTTACTCGTGAAATTAATATTTGTTAATAAGGGAGTTTTTATACATAACTGTCTGATATTGTTTTACTTTTGTAAGAAGTCTGATAAAGAGTATAACATAAAGAGTCTATTTTCTGCTATGAATAATAAACACACAGCCACATCAAGGCAATTCTTTCAAACACTGACAATCTGCATTTGTCTGCTTTTTGCCGGTACATATTCTGCCAAAGCCTCTGACAGGGATCATAGGCAATATGATTATGTACTCATCTTAAACAGTTATAACGAATCCGCCCCCTGGAGTAACAGTATCACCTCTCCTATCATGCATAAAATATCCGAACTAAAAGATATTGATGCATACATTGAGCACCTAAATCTTTTTATGGTAAACGATTCTGTTATGGTAGACAGGTTTCCACAAATGCTTTTAAACAAGTATGGCAAAACTCCTCCCAAGCTGTTGGTCCTGCTGGGAAGTATGAGTATGATTTTCAGAGAAGAGATAAAGGAAATGTGGGGAGACGTGTCTATTTTAGTATGCGATTCCGACCCATACATATATACAGAAGAATATTACAGAAAACAAGATGTGACAACTCCTGAAAATAAAATTCATGTAGACAGCTTGAGAGATGATTACAATATCACCTTCATGCATACTCCGGCCTATCTGAAAGAAAGCGTAAAACTAATGACGCGCATGATTCCCAATATGAAAAAACTTATTTTTTTGGGAGACGGCATTTATCCTAACCCTGAATACAACAAGCAGTTAAAGAATATTATAGCCCGGGATTTTCCATATCTCCAATATCAATTTATCTCCTCTTATAATTATACGCTACCCGAATTGTATAATGCCTTAAGAAATGCCGACAAAGAAACCGGAGTTTTAGTATCCACATGGTTTGCGGAAACCTTAACCTCACAACAAATGTTGATAAACGCATACCGAAGCCTTTCCAGCATTTCTTCTCCCCTGTTCTCTATCCGCTATGCCGGTATGGACGACGGAGGCATGGTGGGCGGATATATGTATAATGAAAAGATATTTATCAATGAACTGCTCCGGAATGTCTCACAAATACTTAATGGAAAGCCGGCAAGGGAAATTCCTTTCTTTGTTCCTGCAGATGCTCATCCCACATTTAATTATACGACGCTGGTCAATAAAGGACTCAACCCTAAATTATGCCCTCAAAACAGCATATTTTATGATAAGCCGGAAAATTTCCTGAAGAAATATATATGGGTTATCGCAGGAATATTCATCACACTTTTGCTGATAGCCCTTATCCAACAAAAACGCATACAAATGTTGAAAGAACTAAGAAGGGTTCAAAAGCAAGAATTCGAAAACCAAATCAAATATACAAACCTTATCGACAATATGCCTATTCTCTATATGAAAGAGAAAGTGATTAGAAATGAAAACGGGAATATTGTTGAAACAATTTTTTGTGACGTTAACCGTTTCTTTGAAACTTGTTTCAGGAAAAAAGAAAATATAATTGGGAAAAAGGGGTCCGAGCTATTTCCTGAATCCATGACAGAATTTACCCATTTTATGGAAACAGCTTTAAGAGAAAAGCGCTCCATCACATTCCCTTATTACTTTAAAGACGTAGACACTTTCTATGATATCGTGCTCAGCCCGTCTTTAGAAGAAGACACGATTGACATGTTCTGTCTTGACAGCACGGAGTTGCATAATGCACAACAAATGCTGAGTTCGACTAACCATAAATTATCTTTGGCACTGGAAATAGCCAATATCATACCCTGGAAATGGAATCTTAAAGAACACTCCATTCTATGCGACATCAATCGTCCAATCATTATGACTGCCATGCCGGGAGAAATCAAGGAAGAACAGTTGAGTGTATCGGATGAACAATACTTCTCTAAAATAATCAAAGAAGACCGCCCAAGGGTTATGCAGGCTTTTCACGATCTGATAGAAAGAAAAATCAATAAAGTCAAAGAAGAATACCGTGTACTGAACAAAGGAAAGAACGGAAGAAAAATTGATTGGGTGGAAGCACAGGCTACAATAGAGACAAGAGACGAGCAGAACAGGCCACTCACCCTGGTCGGCTCATCCTTAGTTATTACAGACAGGAAAAGGATGGAAGAGGAACTGATGTCGGCTAAAGACCGGGCAGAAGAATCCAACCGACTCAAATCTGCTTTCCTGGCCAATATGAGCCATGAAATCCGTACTCCTCTGAATGCCATTATCGGATTCTCCAATATTCTTGCCTCAACGGAAGAGGAACAGGAAAAACAGGAATATATCAATATTATTGAGAGTAATAATACACTGTTATTACAGCTTATCAGTGATATATTAGATTTATCCAAAATTGAAGCCGGAACTTTGGAGTTCAGTTACTCAAATATAGACCTCAATGATATGATAAAGGAAGTGGAAAACATCACTAAATGCCGAATGGAAGGAAGTGGGGTACAGCTCATTGCGGAAACTCCCCTCTCCTCATGTTTCATCCGTACGGAAAAAAACCGGCTCATGCAGGTTATCAATAACTTCCTCACAAACGCCATCAAGTTTACTCAAAAAGGAAGCATCACATTCGGATACGAGATACGCGATAAAATGCTATACTTCCATGTCACAGATACGGGATGCGGCATTCCTGCCAATAAAAAAGATTCTATATTCGGACGCTTCGTCAAATTGAACTCTTTTGCACAAGGCACAGGATTGGGGCTTTCCATCTGCCGGACAATCATAGAGCACATGAATGGAACGATAGGAGTGGAATCCGAGGAAGGGAAGGGTTCTACATTCTGGTTTACCATTCCTTATCAACCGGCCCGATTGAGCGAAAAAAAGGCTGAAGAATTCCAACCGATTACCGTTCAAAAAGACAAACTGACTATTTTGATAGCCGAAGATAACGAAAGTAACTATCGGTTGTTCCAGTCTATCCTACGGAAAGAATATTCTCTTATTCATGCCTGGGACGGTCAGGAAGCAATAGAAAAGTTTAAGGAACACCAGCCCCAAATCATCTTAATGGATATCAATATGCCGAGAATGGACGGTTACGAAGCAACAAAAGAAATAAGAAAGTTATCTGCTGATGTGCCTATCATTGCCATAACCGCTTTTGCTTATGCATCGGACGAACAAAGAGTACTGGAAAACGGGTTCGACGGATATATGTCCAAACCTATCAATGCACCGCTGCTAAAACAACAAATAGCATCCATCCTGCAAAAGAGAATCATATTCTTATAACCGATATTCCCCGGACCGGCTTGTCTGCTTGTCCGGGGATGTTTTTTCCGCTTCTTCCTCAAAGATATTTCTTCTCAGGTAATATCTATTTTTGCAATTAAGCTTGCACAACAACTGTTTTTTTGTATCTTAGCCACAACAAAAGTTGCCATTAAAGTAACTTTCATAATGAGCGTTCTATTATTCGAGTATTAACCCTAAAAACAAATCACACTGCTTATGAAACAAAAGAATAAGATGTTATCCCACAAAGATGTAAAAACTCTATTCGAAACAAAATTAACCCAACTCACTTCATTGGCTGCGGAAAGCCGGAATGAGACTATTTTCAAGAATAAACTAAATGATTATTTATTATCTGCACACATTAAAAACCCTATTGCCGCTAAAAACATTGCAAGACTGATTGAAAATGACAGCAAAACGATATATGAATTATCTACAGAAAAAGAAATAGAGATAAAAACCATCTCACTGCTTTGGCAATTCTTGACAAACCGTATCACCGATGAAGAGACTTCCGTTGATTTATGGTTGGATTTATACCAACAGTTCCTACGCCTCTATCATGTTCCCAACAACATTCCGAATGAAAAACAGATACGTCAATGGATGAAACGTTGGCCTGGTGGCCTGAACGAAGATGTGCGTGCCATACGCAATGCAAACAAAGAACGAATCATCTCATTGCTCATTAAAAAGATAGAAAACCGTCATGCCCCCTCCAGCCGGTATGTGTTTCCCGAAGGAATCAATGATGAAGAAAAACGCCAATGGGTCAACCAATGGTGGAACGAAGCACGCTTCCATCTAGCCCTCGCCATCAAAAGCCCCACGGAACTGAACAAGATGTTGGGCAACTCCCTTTCGGAAGAAACAATGCAATTGTATCAGCAGGCACGTAAAAAAGGAATGCCTTTTTTCATCACCCCTTACTATCTTTCTTTATTAAACCCGACCGGCAAAGGGTATGATGATGCTGCCATACGCAGCTATATCCTATATTCACCACAATTAATCAACACCTATGGGAAAATTCATGCATGGGAAAAAGAGGATGTGGTGGAAGCCGGCAAACCAAATGCCGCCGGATGGCTGGTGCCCGACGGACATAACATTCATCGCCGTTATCCCGAAGTAGCCATCCTGATTCCCGATTCTATGGGACGCGCTTGCGGAGGACTATGTGCGTCTTGCCAACGTATGTATGATTTTCAAAGCGAACGCCTGAACTTTAATTTTGAGGAACTGAAGCCCAAGGAAAGTTGGGACAAACGCTTGCGGAAACTGATGGAATATTTTGAAAACGACACCCAACTGAGAGATATTCTGATTACGGGAGGCGATGCACTGATGAGCCAAAACAAGACATTACGCAACATATTGGAGGCTGTATATAAAATGGCGGTACGCAAAAGGAATGCCAACCTCAAACGTCCTGAAGGAGAAAAGTATGCAGAATTGCAACGTGTCCGTCTCGGTTCCCGCCTGCCGGTCTATCTGCCCATGCGCATCAATGAAGAGCTGATGGATATTCTGAAAGAATTCAAAACCAAAGCATCCGCCATAGGCATCAAGCAATTCTTGATACAGACTCATTTCCAGACACCTCTGGAAGTAACCCCCGAAGCCCAAGAAGCCATCCGCAAGATTCTGGCTGCCGGATGGACCATTACCAATCAATTGGTGTACAATGTGGCAGCATCACGCCGGGGGCATACAGCCAAGTTGCGCAAAGTATTGAATGAACTGGGAGTTATCTGCTACTATACATTCTCCGTCAAAGGATTTGAAGAAAATCATGCTGTCTTCACTCCCAACAGCCGTTCGTTGCAGGAACAACACGAAGAGAAAATCTTGGGAAAGCTTAACAAGGAAGATGAGACTGAGTTTCTGACCCTGCTGAGAAGTAACAATGACCGGGCAACAGCCGTCAAAAAGTTCTGCACGGAGAAAAACATACCTTTCGTAGCAACAGACCGGAGTGTGCTCAATCTGCCCGGAATAGGCAAAAGCATGACTTTTGTGATGGTAGGCATTACACCGGACGGCAAACGTATTCTGGAGTTTGACCATGACCACACACGTAAACACAGTCCCATTATTCATCAAATGGAAAAGGTTTTCATCAAAGAAAACAAATCCATCTACCAATATATGTTGCAACTTCGGGAAATGGGTGAAAATCCGGAAGAATATAACAGCATATGGAATTACACGGAAGGGGAAACTGAGCCGCGCTTCCCTCTGTACAATTACCCGGATGCAGAATTCAAGATAACCGAGACATACAGCAATCTGGGTATGGAACAAGAGTAATCCATGACTGCTGCCGGCAAATAACAAACGGAAGATGCCAAAACATTGATAACAGATTGCATCAGAAACGTTTTGGCATCCCCGTCTTTTCCTGCCCAAGTATCAACCGGACAGTCCTTCTTCTAGTTCGTAATCTTCACTCCTATGAAATAAGTCCGTGGCTGTGTGGGACCATAGAAATAACCGGAATCACGGAAACCTCCCTTATCCAAATCTTTTTGAAAAGCATTGAACAGATTCTGAACACCGCCATTCAACTGTAATTTGATATGATCATTCAGTACGAAAGTATAGTTCAGTTTCAGATTTAAATCAAAAAAATCGGGAGTATGCACCAACTCGTCTTTTCGGATATAACTGTATTCATAATTTTCGGGTATCACACTAAAGTCAGGAGCCAAATGAGGAACATGCATACGCCCCGTATATACACCCGACACCGACATATCAAAGTTCTTGAAGGGAGCACTGGTCAAAGTAAAATAACCATAATAATCGGGAGTACGTGGCATGAACTTGGTCGGCTCCACATTTTCGTCCTCACTCCAATTCTCGTATTTGGTATAACGGCTGCGCTGAACCGTAAAGCCCACTTGCAAAGCCACATCCCGTCCGTGAGCAAGTTTTCCGTCCAGGTTGACACCATATACACGGGCTCCATTACCATTACGACGCTCTTTAACGGTGTTCCCCTGTTCATCCTGTCCTATCTTTTCCAGCACAAACACATCGTCGAGCCCTGTATAGAAAGCTTCCAGCAAAAGGTTAGTCTGCCAATGCCCGATATTGGCCGTCCAATCCACAGAGCCGCTGAAGCTATTGGAATGTTCGGGCTTTAATCCATCCGCCAACTTTATCAGTACGCCTTCGCCTCCCACTGCGGTCACATGCAAATCTTCATCGTATGCCTGCGGAGCACGAAAACCGGTAGACCAGGTCAAACGAGCCTGAAACTTATCCGTCGGCTTATATAAAAGATTCACACGCGGACTGAAAATAGGATTGTCAATCAGGTTATGACTGTCCACACGGAAGCCTGCCAACAGAATAAAGCGGTTCATCTTCCATTCGTTCTGCACAAATCCGCCGGCAATACGCACGTCTTGTTTCATATCGCGGTGATAGCCCAACATGATATCGTGCAAAGAGTTGTTTTGATATTCCATACCGGCGGTAAAGGTGGCCGGTGAGAAGAGAACTTTCTCAAAGTTACCGACATACATACCTCCGACAACCCAAGTCAGGTCTTTTGTCTTGCCGTATGCATCAGGATTCTGCTGTGCACCATAATAACTGTTACGGTCAGTATGCTGAACAGACGAGTAGAAGGACAGTTTATGTTTGTACTCCTTCCAGAAAATATCGTAACTCAGACCTCCGCTGTTAATCACATGCTTGGTCTGTTCTGTGATATCCGTTTCAAAAGGCTCCAAATCAAATTTGTTTCCTCCCCGGCGAAATTCATTCGTCGTGTGATATTCCAAACTGATTCTGCTGAACTGAGTAGGACGGTAATAAGTACGCAAGCCAAAGGTATTCATATTCAGCTTCCCCAATTCGGAGAATCCGTCTCCATCCGCATCATAGGGGTTGCGGTTGCGATATGACTGATAAAGGGCAATGCCGTAGGTGTTATCTTTAGATACTAACGAAGCATTGGCCCCCATATATTGTTCCCACACTTTGCCATTCATGTTCGACAGAGTGGAAGATACCTGGAATGAATTGCTTACCGGATCTTTCGTGATGATATTGATAGTGCCGCCCACAGCATTCGCACCAAACAAGGCAGAACCTCCCCCGCGCACCACTTCTACACGGTCAATCATATTCACCGGAATCTGCTCCAGCCCATACACACCCGACAACGCACTCACCACCGGACGACTATTAATCAGAATTTGAGAGTAAGGTCCTTCCAGTCCGTTGATACGCACTTGGGGGAAGCCGCAGTTCTGACAGTTGTTTTCCACACGAAGTCCCGACTGGTAATTCAGTGACTTGGCCAAGTCCGTAGAGTTTACGGTTTCAAAAAGTTTGGAGTTCATCACATTTACCACCACAGGCGCCACACGGCGGCTCACCTCATTCCGATTGGCAGAAACCACCACCTCATCGGTCAAAATACTGTCATCATTCATCAGAAAATGAATATCCACCGTAAAATCATTGCTCACGGTTACTTTCTTCTCCTGAGTCTCGTAGCCCAACAATTGCACGCGCAGCGTATATTTTCCTGCCGGGATTTTCTTAAAAACAAACTCTCCATTCTCGTCCGACACAGTTCCCTGCCCTGTTTCTACAATCAAAATAGTGGCATAAGGCAAACTCGCTTCCGTTCCTTTCTCTATTATGTGGCCGGAAATTACATTACCAACTTTCACAGGATTTACATCTTCAGCATGTACAGTCATACCCGCACCCATCACCATGAGTACGAGCAATAAAATATATTGTTTCATTATTAAGTTGTCTTATTGTTAAATTATAAATAAAAGGATTCCATAAGCTCCCTGTATCGCTTATTAAAAAACTTCAGGAGCTTTTCAAAAAGCTTCAGGGACTTTTCAAAAAAGACCTTGACCTTTTTAGAA